>Ga0073928_10000414_pt1 | contig 100757 bp, 83 predicted proteins | sample PaiPotPPA55metaG_FD_76969 | JGI IMG/M metagenome (GOLD analysis project Ga0073928, IMG submission 76969) | Iron sulfur acid spring bacterial and archeal communities from Banff, Canada, to study Microbial Dark Matter (Phase II) - Paint Pots PPA... ... | reverse complement strand
GGTTTTACTGGCTGGCAGATCCAAACTGTAACAATCAATCAATTTTAAAATCCGATATCGACTTATCTTACTGCCTTTGAGCATCTTAGGTTCGCTTTCATCCTAATCTGCTAGTCAAGAGCCATCAGTAATCAGTGTGTCAGTAATCAGTAAGACAGACCAGCTGCTCCCTTCATTGGCTATTGGCTATCGGTTATTGGCTATTGGCTATGCCATTGGCTAGCAGTTCCGCGATATGAAGCGGTTTGCGATCGGTATTTTGTTCTATCTGCTCGCGGCAACTGAAACCGTCGGTGACTACGATGGTTTCTGGATCGGCGGCGCGCACGGCGGGAAGCAGAACCCGCTCACCGAGCGCTTGCGCAATCTTGATTTTGCTTTGCTCGAATCCAAACGGACCGGCCATACCGCAACACCCGCTGTCGAGCGACCTCAGTTCAACCCCCATTCGCTTTAACAAAGCTTCTTCATCACTGAATGCTAGAACAGCCCGATGATGACAATGTCCGTGCAGGAGCACTTTCCTACCCGGCAACCTGGGCGGCTCGTATCCGCGCACTTGAGTTTGCAGGAAACTGCTCAGAGTGAACGTCTGTTGTCGCAAACGATGGGCAACCCCGTGATGCGGGAAGAGCCCTCGCAATTCGTCACGAAAGACGCTGGCGCAACTTGGCTCCAACATGATGACCGGCAGACCGGCATTGACCGAGGAGGCGAGCGCATCCAGCACGCGTTGCAGGTATTTTTTTGCCGACCTGAGCAACCCAAAATCGTAAAGCGGACGCCCACAGCAAAGATGGGTCTTCGCCTGCGGCACTTCGATGGAAACACCCGCATCGTTGAGCACCTGCCAAGCAGCGCGAGCCGTGTCAGACCGAAGATAATTGTTAAAGGTATCGGCAAATAGAACCACCTTGCCGCGGGTTCTTGCGCCACCTGATTGTTTTCTAACCCAGCTGACAAAGGTTTCCTCGGCGAATTTAGGGATTTGGCGTTCCTCAGCTAGATGCAGCGCCGATTTGGCGATTCGGGTTAACCCCGGAGACGAGTTAATTCGGTTCACCAGTTTCGGGGCATGGGAAGCAAGGCGTGCCCATCGATCGATAAATCCAAAAGCATAATGATGCAGCGGACGCGCCCGGCCCTCATAATAATGTGAAAGAAACTCGGATTTATAGGTGGCGATATCGACATTGGTTGGGCACTCGCTCTTGCAAGCTTTGCAAGCGAGACAGAGATCCATCGATTCTTTGACTCGTTGCTCATGCCAGCCTCCTTTCAGCAGTTCTCCCTGGAGCATCTCAAAAAGGAGATGCGCTCGGCCGCGCGTGCTGTGGATCTCTTCCCGGGTTACTTGATAACTCGGACACATCGTTCCGGCATCGGTCTTCCGGCAAGCACCAACCCCAACGCAACGTTGGGTCGCTTTTTCGAACGATCCTTGGTCGTCTGGAAAATGAAAGTGGGTTACGACCTGTGCCGGATTATAATCGGCGCCAAGCTTCAGAAATGCTTCCGGCGGGTACGGATCAACGACTTTACCCGGGTTCAATTTGCCACCCGGATCCCAAACCCTCTTGAATTGGCGGAAGCCTTCGACCAGCTCGGGTCCGAACATTTTTTCATAGAGAAAGGCACGCGCGTGCCCATCACCGTGCTCGCCGGAAATGGTCCCACCGTAGCTGCCAACTAACTCGGCCGCCTCTTCCAGGAACCGTCGAAACCGGCGGACCCCCTGATCCGTTTCCAAATCAAATGTCACTCGCTGATGAACGCAGCCCTCGCCGAAATGACCGTAATACCAGCCTTTGTATCCGTATTTCGCCAAAAGCGATTTGTAGTCCCGAAGATAAGGACCTAAGACCCGCGGATGCACCGCCGCATCTTCCCAACCTTCGTGGGTAATAGAATGCTGACCCGGAATTACCGTAGTGCCGCCGTTACTTGCTTCTCGTACCTTCCAGATCCGTTTCACTTCCCCAGGATCACGCACCACCTTGATCACCGGTGGATCTGGTCGCTCCCGAAGCCAACCGACCAGCTTATCCGCAGCCGCGTCGGCTTCTGCGACGGTATCACCGCCGAATTCGGCCAAAAGATAACCATTTCCCGGAGGCAGTAAGGCGATGTTCTCCGGTTGCAGGTTTTTCTGCCGCATAACCGCCAGGACGTCGCCTTCGAAACCTTCCAACGCGATCGGCTTGAAACCAAGAATCTCGGGAACCAGATCGGCAGCAACAAAGACATCCTTGAACCCCAGGCAGACTAACGATTTATAGCGCGGGCTGTGAACCAACCGGACCTTCGCTTCCAGAACAATGACACAAGTCCCTTCCGACCCGACCAAGGCTCGGGCGACATTGAACTCGGTGCCCGGCAATAGCTCATCAAAGTTATAACCGGATACCCGGCGCGGGATCTGAGCGAACCGCTGCCGAACCAAATCGCCGTACTGATCTCGTAGTCGAACCAGCTCCGAGTATATCCGTCCGCGACGGTCATTCTCTTTTAAGATTTGACTGAGTTCGAAAGCTGGAGTCGGCCCGACCGTCAGAATGGTCCCGTCATAAAGCAGGATCCGCATCTCCTCGACGTTTTCCTGCACTTTGCCTCCCATCAGGGAATGGGTACCCGAGGAATTGTTACCGATCATCCCGCCCAAAGTGCATCGATTGTGGGTCGATGGATCGGGAGCAAAGGTTAGTCCATGTTTTTCCGCAGCATCGCGCAAGTTATCAAGCACCAGACCGGGCTGGATCCTCGCGAACTTTTGTTCGGGATTCAGTTCTACGACCCGATTTAAGTACTTCGAAAAATCGAGTACGACCGCCACGTTGCAGCCCTGGCCTGCCAAGCTCGTACCGCCTCCGCGGGAAAGGATGGGCGCTCCAAATTTCCGGCACACCGTCACTGCCGCCACCACATCGGCTTCGTCCTGCGGAATCACAATTCCGATGGGAATCTGGCGATAGTTCGACGCGTCCATCGAGTACGCACCCCGCGATCCGCCATCGAACCTGACCTCGCCCTTGATATTAGCCTGCAGCTCTCGCTCCAAGTCGGCTGCCTGCAGAAAGCTGTCGACCTTCACCGCGTGCGAGCTGGCCGGCAGATCACCCTCCTGTTGAAGTGAAAGAGTCCCAGTGTCCATTCAACTTAGAGCATGGATTAACAAATAGGAGGTCCGACGACTACTCGTATCTGTCAACCTGAGCCGATGAGGCTGCAACCCCAAACGCTGGTAGGACGAGGCTCCGGAACCTCCGGAAATGCGTCGCGAAGGGGTTGGGGTCCCGGGCAGTTGGGCATCCTGGACCTGAACTTGTGTAATGCGGGTGCCTCGCCCTACCAACTTTGTCGTCTCGGCGCGCTCTTCCTTCGGCCCGGCGGCCTCGCCAGTAAGGCCGGCCCACGATCGGTCGCCTCACGTTCCTCGGTTCATGCTTGAAGTCATGACGGGAACGCAAAGAGACTCATCTGGCTTCATCCAGAAGGCCACAATTGAACCGATCGCAAAGAGTCCCATCGAACCAATAAACGGAAGTGTCCAATTGTGCGTCGTATCAATAATATAACCGAACACCACCGGTGAAAGAATCGCAGCCAGAGCAGAACCACAGTTCATGATGCCGCTGGCTGAGCCCGAGAAACGGGGCGCGATATCCATCGGTATTGCCCACATCGGTCCGATGGTCATCTCCGCAAAGAAAAACGCCGATGCCAGGCAAATAACCAATGTCGTCAGGTCGGTCGTGAGGAACATGGGAATCATACAAACCAGCGAGCAAAGGAAGCAGACGACCACCAGATTCCGGCGAGCTTTCAGCAAGTCTTTAGTCTTACGCAAAATTAAGTCGCTGACGACTCCGCCTAGTGCGTCTCCGAGCGTTCCAGCAAAGAAGACCGACATCGCAAACAAAGCAGAGTCCTTCAGTTCCAAATGATACTGATTCTTGAAGTATTGAGGCAACCAGCTGAGGTAGAGCCAGAGCGTCCAACCGTAGCAGAAGTAAACAAAGGTAACTGGCAACATCCGCAAAACGAGCGGCTGCCAGGGCACTCGGTTGCGAAGGCGGGTCGTGCTATCGACATAAGCTGGGAGCTCAGACAACTCTTGTTGCGTGATTCTCGGATGGTCGGCCGGGTTATCGCGAAATGCGATGTACCAAACGACAACCCAGAGACAGCTCACAATTCCCAGAACGATGAACGATCCCCGCCATCCGGTCAGCGCCATGAGAGCAACCACCATCGGCGGGGTCAACGAGTTGCCAACACGCGAAAAGGAATGAGTAAGCCCCTGCGCAAATCCGCGATCCACCGGACGGGTCCAGCTGCTCATGGCTGAAGTCGCGGTGGGAAACGTCGCTCCTTCTCCAAAACCGAGAAGCATCCGAGCGATGACCATCGATACAAATCCTCCCGTTAAGCCGGTTAAGATGGTCGATGCCGCCCAGATGAGCGAGCAAATGGTTAGTACTTTTCGCGGGCCAAAGCGATCACCCAAATAACCGCCAAAAATCTGAAAAAGGAGATAGGGGTAGGCAAATGCTGAAAAGATAAAGCCTACCTCGGTCTTATTAAGATGAAGCTCTTTTTCGAAAATATTCGACGCGGTACTGACATTTACCCGGTCGATGTAGGTTAGGAAATACATCAAACACAGCAAAAGAAGGACAGTGTTGGTGGCTGCAAATGCCTTCTTCTTAGTCAATAGCGGGGATTTATCGTGCATAGGTTCTGGTGGTAGCAGCAAGTCTGCCGCGTCGCTGCTGAACGCCGTTTGGAGGGCCCTCGTTAACTCGCTCGCCCCTATGATCACTAGCAAAGTGCTTTGCTTACGCGCCAAGAGAACAATCTTGGGCACGAACTTGCAAGCGGATTCAGGTAGTACTGAAGAGCTACCGTTCTTCCCGGCGTGGACGCCGGACCGCAGGTCAGAGAGGGGATCACGGTGTTGGCCGAGGGATAGCCAATACCCATCCCGGTAGGGCGAAAAACTCGGCGCGCCCATCGCTGTCGTCCGCTCTATCTCGTGTCCGCACCGGTTTTGAGCCGTTGTCAGCAGGGCCTATCGCGCGGACTAAACTCAAAGCGAGCCGGCAAATGCATCGCGCGATGAATTGAGTAACATCGGGCAGAGGTTCGCTCTGGGTGTGGCTCAAAACCGGCGCGTGGAAGCGATAGAGCTCGCCAACTCCAGGGCGCGCCGAGTTTTTCGCCCGATCATGATGGATACTGGCTATCCCTCGGCAAACCCACCGATCCCTCCCCGCGGGGATTGCAAGACAGTCTCGGGAGTCTCGTCCCTACCGTTAATATTTGAGCAATGGCCGGCTATGTGGCTAAGCTACCAGTGCCATTCGGATTTTGGATAATCCCGAGTCCGGCATTCAAATCTCCCCAAAACTGAGAAGGTATGTACGTCAAGATTTGCCGTTTCCTTCTGTGCTTTTCGCTTGGGTTTTTCTCGAGCATACCCGGGATATCGACCGCCCAGGAAGGCGGAAAAACAATCGTGTTGGTTGGCGCCCGATTAATTGACGGAACGGGGCAGGCGCCGATGGAAAACAGCGCCTTGGTGATCAAAGGAGAAAAGCTTAGTGCTGTCGGACCAGCCGGCTCCGTGAAGTATCCGACCGATGCGGAAGTGATCGATTGCCATGGTCAAACCATCATTCCCGGCTTGATCTCAGACCATTCGCATGTCGGTTTGGTAGACGGTACCTCGATCAAACCCGAGAATTACAACCGGCAAAACATTCTGCGCCAGTTGCGGCAGTATGAAGCCTACGGCGTCACAACCGTTACCGCGCTCGGGCTGAATGGCGACCTGTTCTATGAACTGCGCGATGAGCAACATGCCGCCAAATCTCCCGGCGCCGATCTATTCGGCGCTTTCCGCGGCATCGGTGCTCCCATGGGCGCCCCTCCTGCCGCCATGATAGTGGTTGGCCAGGATCAACTTTACCGCCCGGAAACCGCTGACGAAGCGAGAAAAGACGTGCGGGAAATTGTGACGGGGCATCCCGATCTTTTAAAAATCTGGGTCGATGATTTGTTGGGCAGTTCACCCAAGATGAAGCCGGAAATCTATCAGGCAGTCATCGATGAGGCACATCGCGCCGGCATCCGGGTAGCATCTCACATTTACTACCTTGAAGACGCCAAAGCGGTGCTCCGGGCCGGAGTCGATATCATCGCTCATGGCGTCCGCGATCAACCGGTCGACGCCGAGTTTATCAACGAGATGAAAGCCCGGTCGGTCTGGTACATCCCAACCATTAACTTGGACGAGTGTTCCTATATCTTTGCTGAGCAGCCGGCTTGGATCAACGATCCGTTCTTTCAAAATGCATTACAACCGGCCCTGAAAGCTCAATTGAGTGATCCAGGCTATTTAGAAAAAATGCGGAAAAACCCGAGAGTGATAATCTTTAAGAAGGCGGTTGCAACTAACCAGGCCAACGTAAAGGCGCTGTATGATGCGGGAGTCAAAGTTGCATTTGGCACGGACTCCGGAGCGATTCCGATCCGCATACCGGGATTTGCTGAGCACCGCGAGCTGCAACTCATGGTGGCGAGCGGTCTGACACCGTTGCAAGCGATTAACTGTGCGACCAATCGCGCCGCTGCTCTGCTTGGACTCACCGATCGGGGCACCCTGGTAACCGGCCAGCTCGCCGATTTTATTATCCTGACCGCTAATCCCGTGGATGACATCGCCAACACCGAGAAGATCGCCGCGGTGTGGCACCGCGGGAAGCAGGTCGCTGGCCAGGTGGCGTCTTTCTCCCAGTAAGCACAGAGATAATCTCACGCAAAGACGCAAAGACGCCAAGGTAAGAGGGGATTGGTCATGCGATCATGAGCGGCGAAGCCGCGCCTCAAGATAGCCTAGGGCGCAGCCCTAGGTATCGAAACCAAAAAACGTTTCAGCGCTGTAAGCGCGGCACAATTCGGGGGTGGCGTTTGGACATCGTGCGCGACCGACGCTTCCAGCGTCATGAACGACGAAATTGAGACGCGCCTCCAGCGTCCGCGGGGCCCAAACCTAGGCTACTCCCTAGGCTATCCTGAACCCCTTTTGCCTGCCCCTCCAACAATCAACCAATCCCCTCTTATCTTTGCGCCTTTGCGTCTTTAGGTGAGATTATTTCTGAGTTTACTTCTGGTTCTTCAGCTTCTTCCCAGTCGGCCCAGGTTGCGCGTAATCGCTGGGATGAGCTAGATCGCTCATTTCAGAGCCAACGCGTGACCGTTTTTCTTCCTTCAGGCTAGCTCGATAAGCATCAACGTTGTTGTCCACAATGGTGGGCTGAATGAAAATCAAAAGCTCGGTCCGATTCTTCACTCGCGTCGTATACTTAAACAAGTGTCCCAGATAAGGGATGTTGTCGACATACGGAATACCGTTATCGGTATTCTGGATAGTATCCTGAATTAATCCTCCCAAAACGACGGTCGCACCGCTAGGAATCGTTACCGTCGTCGTTAGGCGCTGACTATTGATTATGGGCACCTCGTTTCCCGAAATATTCACGTTGTTACCGAGAGTGTCATTAATCTGAGCTATCTTTAGGGTCACTTCGTTGTTCGAGTTGATCAGCGGAATCACTTCCAGTCTGAGCTCGACATTCTCATACTGCACGGTTGACTCTACGGATGCGACACTGCCCGTTGTGGTGCCAGTCGTCGTGGTAGGAACGTTGGAAAGCGAAGTTCCCGGAATTGGTACTTGTTGTCCGTTTGAAATCACGGCGCGTTTATTGTTCGCCGTATAGATCGCCGGACGCGCCAAAACCGTAAAGTGACTGCGGGTATCAAGCGCCCTGATAAAGACGCTAAGGGCGTCACCAATCTTTCCATAGATCGCTAACCCCTGCAGACCAGGTATCATCGCAGTACTTAGTATTGCGCCCGGGTTGACTACTCCGCTGCCGCCCGAACCGGTACCGATGATCGATTGTCCGTTAACATTACTATTGAGATTACCGGACGCAATCCCACTCTGATTACCGGAGATCTTCTTGAACGTTTGGGCCCAATCGACACCCAGATCAGTCTCACCGTTGAGCTGTAAATTACCGATCACGGTCGACAAATAAACCTGCTGGGGCGCTTGATCCAAACGCTCCAAGAGCATGCGAACCTTCTGGATGCTCTCTGGTGGCCCGATCACAATGATCTTGTTGTCTTTCGCGTCCGATATTACCCGAGTCTTGCCCACCACAATGGATTGCGGTCCTAACTGCTCGTTCGGCTCCTGCAGCAGGTCTTGCCCGGCCTGGGAACCGCCACCGCCAGTTGTACTGGTGGGAGAGTATCCGCCCGCATAGCTCGAAGAACCTGTCCCAGTCCCGGTTCCGGTCCCGCTCGAGCTGCCGGACAGGTTAACGCTCCGTTGCTGGCTCGGCTGCTGCTGCTGACCTTGCGTGCCGCCTCCCCCGCCGGTACCGCCTTGCCCGGATTGTGGTTCCTCCGATAACAAGTCACGAAGCACTGGGAGAACATCACCTGCCGAAACGTACTTCAACTTGTACTCCAACGGTTTCTCCGCCAGGTTCGGCTGGTCGAACGATTCGATTAGCGATCTCAGCTGCGCCAAATTCTGGGGCCGGGTGACAATCAAGATTCGATTAGTCCTTGCATCCGCCACTAATTGCGCCTGCAACCCGGAGATGCCGGCTCCACCCGAGGCGAAAGTAACCTGCACATTGCTGGCCGGATTCCCCGGTGCTTGTCCTGCTCCTCCGGTTTTCTGACCCTCCAGGAGCTTGTTGAGCGTATCAGTCACCTTCTCGGCATCTGCCCGGACCAGCTGCACGAACTCGGTGGCAGTAGCCGCCGGCGGCACATCGATCAGTTGCTTTAGCGCGATCAATTCTTTGATCACGCTAGTATTTTCGGTGATCACAACCGCTTGAGCGCTGTTCACCGGCACAAATGCCGTGTATGCCCGAGGTAAAACATGGGTCTGAAAAACCGCGAGCGCTTCTGTCGCTGTGATATAACTCAGCGGCATATAATAGCTCACGATTTGCTCACCTTCCGGCAGACTCTCCGGCGTCGTATAAAGACGGATGCCCTCACTGCGCGGGTTCTTGCCGGTATTCAGGTTAATAACCTTGACCGTGTTATCGCTAGGCCCGGGGACGAAAGCGTAGTTGTTCAGCAAAAGCGCCGCTTCGATCAGCCGGATCAATTGCTCCCGCGGCACCGGGTTCGGGACTAAGATCGTAATGGGAACCGCATTCGCGCTAAGGTTGCTATCTTCGATCACGGTTTTACCCGTCAATTCCTGATAGGTTTGTAAGATCGTGCTGATGTTGTTGTTAACGGCAGAAAAAGTCGAAGCAGTATTATTGTCTTTGTCTTGCGGCGGGTCATCCTCATTGGCGCCAGCCTTAGTCTCGCTGACCGCACTTTTGTTTTCGATCGCTCCAGGCTTGGTCTCGGTCACCACGCTCTTGTTCTGGGCCCAACCAGGGCTGCAGCACCAACTTGAGAAAAGAAGCCCGAATATGAGGAGCCGGGGGATTTTCATTTTATTCGTCGTCGTCGGATTCCGCGGCGCCATTGTTTTGGTTATTAGTCTGCGGAGCGGGTACCGGAGTTTGTAGTGGCGTTGGGAGCATCCGCCGCCGACGAATCTGCTGCGCGTCGGGGGGACCGTTAGGAACGTTCTGCTGATTTACACCTTGGCCAGGGAATTGCGGATTCCTGGCACCGGCAAAGGCAGGGTTCTGCAAAGGACCAGTATTCTGGGTTATCGGGCGTTGGCCCGGCATGACTCTCGCGCCTGGAGCACCCGTATTCACGACTTGCGTATTCTGGGGCTGATCAAAGCGGAATTTGACGATCCCCTCCTCTCTGCCGTTGCTCAGCTTGGCAAAGATCAAGCTCGGGTTCTTGTTCGGCACAACCTCAACCAATCGCAGCCGATCGGAATTAGTACTATCGTCTTTGGTGACCTTTTTGACCTCGTTTGTCTCGGTATCCTCAACAAATAAGATATCTTTCCCTTGATCGTGCAGCCAATTGACCAATATCAGCTTGGAAAAAGCCGACGCCGGGCCTTGAGCCGCCGATGGAGTCACCAGAGTGAACGGATTCCGTTCCCAGATCTGTTCGTACCGGCCGACATCGAATCCTTTCGGCAGCGTGTCGTCTGAGCGGGCAACCCCAACGAATAGCCAGCATCCTGGCAACAACACGGCGATGGCGGCGCTGTACCCCAGGTGGCTGTGGTTAAAAATCCGCATCGCTTGCTTCTTTACTCCTTCTTTACGCATGAGGCGAGTACCAACGTGCAACTTCTAATTCCAGGTCCACCGCAGGCGGTTTCTCTTGGCTTTTCAATGAAAAATTGGTCACAGCTTGGAATTTCTCCGGTTGCTGAACCTCAACCAGCCAGCGAACCACATCTTCCAGGGCGCCGCTGAGCTTGAGCCGGACCGCCACCGCCTGGTAATTCGCTGTGCTTTTAGCATCGGCGAAGCCCTGCTCTTGAATGGTGAGCTTATGATTTTGGGCGCTGGTGGTGAGAGACTGCAACAGTTCGGATTGCGGCACACCCCCAGGCGCCACTTTCGGCTGCTTTTGGTCGATCCACTGTTTCCGGTCCAGCCACAACTGTTTTTCTCGCAGCCAGACTTGATCCGTGTTGGCGTTCGCTTCTAGACCCCGGATCTTGAGCGCCAGACCACCTTCAATATCGAGCAGATAGCTGATCAAATAGAAGGTCCCCATCAAGAAAAGGGCCACCCCCAGGATGGTCGTTAATCGCCTTTCGCCTTTAGTCCACTTTCGCAAGAGTAGGTTCTCCTTCTACAATAAAGTCGGCTCGACCGTCCGGACGCAGACTGGGACTTTTCATATCCCATTGAAAGAGCTTTAACGCGGCATCTTGCTTAATGTCCTCATTAAACTTGAAGGCAGCCGCTGCCGTGCTGGCCTCGCCGCGGATGATCAATTTGCCTTTCTCGATTTGAAACGCCGTTAATCGCATTCCCTGAGGCGGCAGCAAACTGGCGATCTGATGGAAAAGTTCGACCGCGTAAAGCTTAGGATCGACCGCCCACTCTACTTTGCGCCACTGGTCGGCAGTTCCTTCAACTGCGGTTACGGTCGGGCGTTCCGCGTTCAATTGCTGCTGCAACTGGTCGATCCGGTATTGCTGCCAAAAAATGTAGGCCGCAATCGCGGCTATCCCGAGTAAGTAAACGCCGGCCGCAGCCGCGATTAGACGGCGAAACCGGCGGCGGCGTCTCGCTTTTTCGTGGAGGACCGACACCTGCGGAGGCAACAGCTTCGATGCCGTTCCCGGCAAACTCGGCGGGGGCACCGACTCACGAAACGTTTTGAGCGAAAGCCCGTGCTGAAATGTTTCAACTTCCTCGTCAGTGAAGTCCCCCCAAATCGCCAGACCGAGCAACTCGTTGATTAAATGTTGGGCTTCCAATTGCAGCAGGATGCAGCGGATTTCGTTAACCGCCTCATCAGAGACCTCTTCCGCAGACAACACTTGAAAATGGATCGGATCCCGACCCCGGCTAATCGTGATGGCCAGGCGCTGGCGTTCCCGCCAAACGATAAGCCTATCTTGGGGAAGAGCCAGGGTAAAAGGCGCCGGCTCAAAACGAGTGGCGTTTTCGATAGCTAGCTCCGGGGCCAGGTCCGGGACCAGCACCGTGGCTAAGGCCAGCGACCTTTCTTCCTGTGTCTCTAAGATTCGCACATCCAAGGAAGAGGAAGCGTATTGCCGCTGCACTAGGCCCCGTTTCTCCAGCTGCAATTGCACCATCTCCGGCACCACTTCCCGGTCGGCAGTCGGCACCCAAGTGGCGTAGCTAACGGTCTGTCGCAATGGTAATGCCACAATGGTATGGCCGCCGGCCGCCTTCGGCGTGTCTATCCGCCGGACAAATTGCGCTCGTTTGGATGCCGGAAAATTCCAAAGCTCCCAATTATCGTTCATGCAACGAACAAGCGAGACTTGGCTGCGGTCTATTTTTCCTGCCATAACAAATAAGCCACCGGGATTGAGGCTCGCTTAGCAACCACCGAGATCGTTGTCGAATACTTTCCAATTGTCCCGGTACTATCTACGCGATCCACTGTGCTGGTTAAGCTCAGCAGATTCTGCACGATTTGAAATTGTTGAGACGACATTCCCAATTGCACCATAACATCATTCCAATCCTGGTAGGGCTGGTCGTCGCTTGTAAACGGAATTCCGTCAGGACCCCAAATGTGTTTCACAAATTGCGTGGCGGTCGCCTGGGTGACCCCGGTTACCAAGGCAATCATGCTGGGATCCGCCAAATTCACGTCGATCGTACCGTCACTCCACACCGTGAAATAGTTCGCCCAATCCGGCTTCGCTTCGACTACGGCATTGAACCCTGGAACCTCCGCCATTTCCGAAACCGCCATAAATGGCCTGACCAATTGGATACCTTGTTGCTGTTGACCGCCTTGGTTCTCTTCTTGTCCCGGCGCGGGTTGCGGCGTACTGCTCCCTACCGGTTGGATCTCTTGGTTACCGTTCGTCCACTTTTTCAATCCGTTTATCGCTTCATTCACGGCTTTTAACGAAACGTTCCAATTCAAGAAAAGGGTCTGCAGAATGTCGTCGCGGCCCTGTTGCAGTAACGTGTTGATATTGAGTTTGGTCGATTCACTACTAATAACGACGTGGAATTCTCCGCTAGGTTTGATTTTCTGATTCAGTAGCGGCGTATCTTGATTGGTCACTTCCGGATTCAGACCGTAAGCGAGGCCCGATCTGGCCAGTTGTCTAGCGCGAAACTGGTGATTGAGAGCGCCATAGTCTTCTACGCCCGATTCCAGGAACGCTAACGCGCTGATTATCAAGCCGGAGATCAACAGTAAGGTAAAAAGCACCAGCAAAAGAGCTGAACCCCGCGTCGATTGCCCGGGACGACCCCGGTAGCGGCGACTGTCCCTGTGTACAGAGGGTATGCTTGGCCGAACAATTTGCTCAAGGAAACGGCCGGTCCTGATCGATCGCGCAGTCGCCATCCGAGCGCTGGGATGCCGACTGCGCGATTTGGTCAAGTTCATCAATACCTTCGGCAAAGAATTTTCGGCCGCGAACACCGGGTACGTTGACGGACAGTCGCCGCTACCGGATAAGGCTCGGCCACCGTCGTTCACGGCGTTCCCGGCGATCGCGCCTTGCCCGACGTAGCCTCCCGGAGTTTTCGACGACGGGGCGAAGTCTGGACTTCTCGACGTTAGTGTGTGCATACATCAGCTTTTTTCATCACGTACCCGGCGCCGTCGTCGCCGCCACTCTCCATCGAAATACCGCGCGCACCGGCGTCGGTTGTCCGCTCACTTGAAATGTGCACTCTAACAGAGCCGGTTTGTTAGCACTGTCCGGCCAATCTGTAGACCATCTCCCTGACGTCTGATCGTAGAAGCGCCAATCGCAACGCACCAAACCTGTTATCAAGGTGGTTACGATTGGCGGCGGAGGCGCCGCATCCGGGTCCGATACCGGAGGTTCCGGTATTTCGGTTGCCACGAGGCTAAAGCGTCCGTCCGGTTGATGTTGCACGGCCAGGATCACCGTCCCAAAGCCGGATTCAGCGCCTTTCCAGGAAAGATTGAAGGTCGTCTCATCAAAGACCAGCTCGAAATTATCCCTGGTCTTTTTGGTTCCAAACTCTGCCGTTTGCGGCAAGGACTCGATGTCTTTCCGCAAAAGTTCATATATACCGTCGCTATGCTCTTGCTGGCCCTGCAGAAATTGGACATTCGATGTGACTCGCGAAGTGGTCTGGATGATACGAAAAACCAGACCGACGATGACCGACAGAACCACGAGAGCCAGTAACACTTCTAAAAGAAGGTACCCTGCAGTTCCTCGTAATCGTAATCGTCCTCGTCTTCGAAGAATTGGCGCTACGCCCGGGGTTGTCGAACGCGCATCATCGCTGCGAAACCCTGGGCATCCACAAACGTTGGGCGAAAGCAGCTTCGAGGACGAGGACGAGGACGAGGACGAAGGCAAGGCGAACGAGGACGAACGCGAAGCGCCGCGACCAGTCCGGGGAGACGAGTAACCGGAAGCCTTTTTCACGGCTGGTATAAGACCTCCTGGGCTTCGCTAGTTCGAACCCGGTTCCCGGCCGACCAGGTCGCACGAACCGTCACTTGCCAGAGGTTCGCCACCGCCTGGCCTTTGCTATTCTTTGCTGGCAAAGACACGACCTCTCGCTCGTACTGAATGCGGTGATCAGCCATGAAAATGGCGGTCTTACCGGTTTGTAGTTTAATAGCGCTTGCCTCGGCCAGAACGCTTTCGAGGTCTTGGCGCACCTCGGATTCATCATGAATCAAAATCACCGTGTCGACGGCTTGATGCAGCGCCGTCGTCAGCGCAATCGCGCCCATGCAAAAAATGCCCAACGCGAGCAACATTTCCCAAAGAACGAAGCCGTTGACGCGTCTCTTCATTTGATAAACGACTCTTCGTTCTCGATCCGTGCCGTCAAAGCATCGACCCGGAATCGGACCCAATCGTCTCCGCGCTGGAAAAAGAAAGTAACCGGTTCGCAAAGTCCATTCGCCGTAAATATCCAGCGAGCATCCGCCACCCGTTGCAAATTGTGATCGGCGGGGCGCTGAATCTCGAAGTTGACGTTATCCGGCAAGTCGTAACGCAACGATTGGGTGTCCGTGTCTCTCTTTTCCACCGGCTCTAGAATAAACCCCCGGTTCAATAGGAGGATCTGGTAAGAGCGGTTTTGTTCCATGGCGAGCCGCCGGGCGGTTTTGGCGAAGCTCTGCAATTCACGGACCGGCTTGCGAATCTGTTCCTCCTGAAACTGCTTCGCCACTGGTGGCGCAGACACCGCGAACAGGACGGCGACAATAAACAGGACAAAACAAATCTCGAGCAGGGTAAACCCTGCTTCGGTAGGGACGAGCTCCCGCTCGTCCGAGCTCATCCCTGGACTCGCTTCTCGTCGTGACCCACGGGCGAGCGGGAGCTCGCCCCTACCACATACGCCGGCGGACGGCTTTGCGTTCTCGGCGTACACGGCATTCACGACGTTGGCGGGGTCAATTTATCCGCCGGTAAATGTTGCCTTCGCCTTCCTTGCGCTGGGGGCCGAGCGAATAGATGTCGACTCCCGATGGATCTTTCTTGCCGGGGTTACGATACTGGTACGGGGTATTCCAAGGGTCGATCGGGAGGCTATCCATCAACCTTACCCAATTGCTGGGAGCAGTGCCCGTCGTCGGGGGATTGACCAGAGCTTCCAAACCTTGGCTTTGCTCCGGCAGTTGATTGTTGCGCGCTTCGTAAAGCTTGAGAGCGCTATAGATATTCGCGATATCCTGCTCTGACCGCTGAATCTTGGTTACATCCAAAATACCAGTCATCTTGATGATGACACCGCCGGCGAGTACGGCGATGATCGCCACCACCAACATAATTTCCATCAGGGTGTACCCTGAACGCCCGCGACGATTTCTAGCGAAGTGAGCCCTGCGATTTGCGACAACGTTACATTTCATGAGGCCGGTCGAAGCTAGTGCATCCGCAATTCAAGTCAATCCGAGGAGTACTGAATCTGCAGCAAAAAGTCTCGGATGGCCAGCGGTGTCTTGGGGGGGCCTTGGAACTGAAAAACGTTGTCCCCTTTCTTGATCTGATTTGCCGAGAGCAGGAACTCGCCTTTGCGCCAGCCCGTAAAATGATCGCCGAGTTGGCGACTATGGAAATAGCCCGGATCAGTGAGATCCGGGATCTCCATCGCCAGCGATCCTATCGGCTCGCCGTTAAGCCAGAGCTTAACTGAGTTGCCGAACGGTAGCCCATTCACTAATACCTCGACCCGTACCCGGCGGACCGGCTTGGTAATCGATACCGGGTACCGGACACCTTGTTCAACCCGTTCCGCGTTCTCCGTGATCGAAGTCGTCAATATTTTGCCCTCCCATCGATCCGCCACGGGAGTAAGCGGACTGCCATCCACTTCTTCCGGCGCGTACAACTTACCGCTCGACGTGATCAGAGCGCCGTTCGGCATCAGATCATAGAGCCGGACTACGCCGGGGCGCGCCCAATCAAGACGGACCCGTCTGATGTTGAGAACCGCCGAACTCGATTCCAAGATCAGTTTTCCAGGGCCGCCCAGGGTTGGCCGGTTAATAAGGATAGTCCGCTGGTTTGGGAGAGAGATATTCTCGAAAAGATTGGCGCAAATCAGTTGCCTGGAGCCGCCTTGAGGCTGCCAATAAACGCCCAGATACCCTCCCATCTCTTCATTGAAAACGACCGTCAAGGCGAGGTCGTCGTCGTCCGCAATGGGAACAATATGAAAGGAGAGTTCAGCATGATTGCTGGCGACCGCCACCGGGCGATCGGGCAGCCAAGCGGGAAGCGGCACACGTCCGTTGGTCGTCGGATCAAAAAGAAAAGACTCCGCCAGCACGGACTGACCTAACGCCATCGCTACGGTGACAGCTAACGGATTGAAACGGGAGAGCACAAGCCAGTTAATAACGGCTTGGGTGCACCGCACGCAAGGAAATCGTTCTCGCCGGAAGCTCGAACGAATGACAGATGACAAATGACAGATGGGTACCTCCGGTAGGGACGAACTCCTGCTCGTCCGCAAACGTTCCGCCGATAAACGACAAAATCACTTAGCGTAATCGACCGAGCGCACCAAATTTGTCATCTGTCATTCCTGCCGAGCTGAAAGCGAGGCGGTAGAGTTGACTAACCTGTCGGTCATGAACAGGTTCTGCCAAATGAATGCCACTGATCTTACCCAACGCCCTCCCCGTAGCCCTAGAGTCAAGCTAGGTGGCTACGTCCTTTTGCCCCGTATGCTCGACAAAGGCCGAGCCCACGCGGCCGGAAAAGCCGGTGAATATCATTTCAATTGCCCGCTCGACCAGCGACTGACCGAGTTCGCCGGTCTGAACGCGGATGACATCCTCAATCTGCTGAAAGAAGGCAAATCAGATAGCGAAGTCCTGGCTTGGGTCCGCGCCACCACCAAACGCACTGATTTCGAGATCTATCAATGGTCGCAATACCAACTTCAGAGAAGCCCATCGGATAGCGAGGGTCACGAACACGTCAGCGAAACCATCAAGAAAATCGCTCCCGAGCGAGACGACGTGATCACCTGGTTCGACATGCTCGATCTGGACGACTTCGCGAGCTTCGGTGGACAACCCTAGCGTCCTCGCCTTAAGCTCGGACGCATAGCCAATAGCCGATAGCCAATAGCCAACGCGATTATCGGAAAACATTGGCTATTGGCTATCGGTTATCGGCTATGCCGAGCTTAAAGCGAGGCGAGGCGGGCGGCCAGTTCTTTCAGGATCTCGACACAGCGTTCGAGCTCTGCTACCGGGACATTCTCTTCCGAAGAATGGGCCGTCAGCATATCGCCCGGACCAAAAACCACCGTCTCGGCGCCAAGCTTCTTGAGATAAGGCGCCTCAGTCCCGAATGCGACCGCCTTAGCCGGATTACCGCTCAGACTCTCGAGTTCCTTCACGAGTTTGCTCTCCAGAGCGGTTTCGAATCCTGCGTCGGCTCGAATCGCTTCAAATGACGCGTGCAGGCCCGAATCCGCCTGCTGCGCTTCTGCCAGCCCCTCCCGGATCAAATCAGCAATCCAATGCTCGCTCTGTCCCGGGATCGGCCGCCATTCTACTAAAAAACGGCATTGCTCCGGCACAATATTCTTGGCGGTGCCGCCGGCGATCGTGCCGATATTAATCGTCGTAAACGGAGGATCGAATCGTTCGTTCCGCCGGGCTGCGGCTTGGCGTTCAATTCTGCGGATTGAATCAATAATCGTTACCGCGTCAAAGATGGCGGATCGACCAGCCTGGGGAAAAGCGCTATGAACTGCTTTGCCTCTGACGACAACCTCTCCTAGAGCGTACCCTTTCCCAGCCACGACCGGATGTAACTGAGTTGGCTCACCCACCACGGCATAACGCGCTTGCAGCTGCCGTTCTCCCAGCAACCGTTTCGCGCCGATACAGCCGATCTCTTCGTCAGCGGTTAAAACGACAGCCAGAGAATGCTTCGAAAGCTGAAGGTCGGCTACCGCCGCCAGAATACACGCCAGAAACCCTTTCACATCGCACGCTCCCCGGCCGTAAACACGCCCATCAACTACCTTCGGATGAACGGCTTCCGGCCAATCCTCCGGGTACGGAACCGTGTCGGTATGGCAAACCAACGCAAGTTCGACCGCGCCGGTATCGGTCCGCTCTTTTGGAACTGCTATCAAGTTCACCTTCTCAACGCCGTTGAGATCGGTGTACGGAAAGCTTCGGAGTTCCCAACGGCTCGGGTTGAGTCGCGTCTGCGCGTAGTCTATCACCGCGCGGTTCGAGGCCGACGAGACCGACGGGATCGCAATCAGATCCATTAGAATATCGGCAACATTCGACGAAGAGCTCATGCGCGGCTGTTGCAATGACAGACGCCAAACGCTAATTGGCAAATCCTTTTCGCCTCGCTTGAAGCTCGGGGAAATGACAGATGACAGATGACAAATGACAGATTTGGGACACTGCGTAAGGCCACGCGCTGGGCGAATCTGTCATTTGTCATCTGTCATTCCGAGCTTCCGGCGAGGACTGCAATCGACCCCAAAATCGGCGCCTATCCTGAAAAAAAATTGAAACTTCGCCGGCCCGATTCCCTTAATAAGAAGCGAAGACCGGCATCTGGCGGGGGAGTTGAAGGGAGAACTAATGAAAATAGAGTCTAAGCATCTGTTGCTTGCACGTAAGCTAGCCAGTCGCGGTCTTGTCTATTCCGCGGTGCCGCTATCCTTTGTTACAGGCTATTGCCTGCGCAGCTTGGTGATCGTCGGTATGGGACTACTAGTCCGCCATTGTTGGGGTTATCTCTCGCTACTCTCCTGCTAGCCGCCTCCTCGCCAGAAGCTCGGCGGAATGACAGATGACAGATGACAAATGACAGATTCGCCCAGCGCGTGGCCTTACGCAGTGTCCTAAATCTGTCATCTGTCATTTGTCATTTGTCATTCCGAGCTTCCGGCGAGGACTGCCTCATTCCCCCCAAAGCTCCTTCTGCACGGCCTTTAACTCCGCGGTGACGCTTTCCTGAAGCCGATGCCGGCCATCCAGGATCACCGGTTTCCCACCAACAAAAACCTCATTTACCGCAGAGCGCTCCAAAGAGAACACGACCTGTGGAAGCAGGGCATCTGCGCCGGCGCCCGCGATACTGAGATCATCAAGATCGATCGACACGAAATCTGCCGGCTTACCAACCGTTAGCTCGCCGCTTTTTTGCCCGAGTGCTTTCGCTCCGAATTTAGAAGCAGCCTCATACAACGATTGACTTAACCTTTCCCGGCCCGGCAACGCCGGGTCTAACACTACCCGCTCGAGCTGTTGCATCCGTAGGTGATACTCCAACAGACGGGCATCCTCCAAAAGATCGATTTGGATTTGACTGTCGCTACCCAAACAAAGCCTGCCGCCTCTCGCTAATAGCCAATCCGCTCTGACCGCGCCATCCGCGAGATTTCGTTCCGAAGTTGGACACGCACAGACTGAACTACCCGATTCGGCCAGCCAACCGGCCTCGGCTTCGCTGATATGGATGGCGTGCACCGCGGTGAACCTGGGACCGAGTAGACCGATGGACTGCAACCATGTAACCGGCGAAACGCCGTATTCTTGGATACAGGCTTCGTTTTCACCCGGTTGTTCAGACACATGCATGTGGATGGGCAGATCCTGCCGGGCCGCATAGTCGCTGATCTCTCCGATATAATCGCAGTTAAGCGCTCGCACGCTGTGGGGCGCCACCCCAACCTCGACCTCTCCGCGAGCGTAGGCTGGTTTTACCCAGGCAGACAGGTCCTCGGTATCGGAGATGAATATCGCCGGATCGTCCGTGATAAATCTGGCTTGGCCAGGATTCGCCGGCTTTCCATAACCCGCACGTAGATAAGCTGTGCGCAAGAGGACGATCCGCAAACCGAGCTCCCTGGCGGCTTGGATAACCAGTTTCCCGATCAGGTTAGGATCGGCATAGCGCGTCCCGTCCGGCTGATGATGGATGTAGTGAAATTCGCCCACCGTGGTTATCCCGGAGAGCAGCATCTCCAGAAAAGCTGCGCGCGCCGTTTGATAGATCTGTTCCGGAGTGAGCCGGATCGCCGCGTCATACATCTTTTCCCGCCACGTCCAAAAGGTGTCGCGTTGACCTCGGTTACGCCACTCGGTCCGGCCCCGAATAACTCTTTGGAAAGTATGGGAATGAACGTTTACCAGCCCGGGCAAAACCGCCCGATTTTTCAATCGCTGCGCCCGAGCCAGATCTTCCGCGCCCGTAGAGAAGCGGGTAATGGTTCCGGAGTCATCGGCAAAAAACGCAATCCCACTCTTTATCTCGCCCTCCACCAAAAGGTAGTCGGGCAACCAGCCCCGTTCAACGCTCATACATGAACAGAAATTTCACCACAAAGACACGAAGGACACAAAGGTCGAAAAAATGATTTTGGAAATTCTGTCTTTATGCCCTCTGTGTCTTTGTGGTGTAATTCGTTTTCCTCAGCGCTCGTAAACCGATTCTCCACCGATGAATACCTGGTGCGCAGGTTCGACTCCGAAGTAGTACCCTAACTCCCGGTAGTCACTGCAATCGTGAATGACGAAATCGGCTTTCTTGCCGGGTTCGAGCGATCCGAGTTCGTGACTCCGTTTCAAGCTATGCGCGGCGTTGATGGTGACCGCACTGATCGCTTCGGCTACGGAGAGTTTCATCTGCGTTACCGCCAGGGAGAGCACCATCGGGATCGAAGGAGTCGGCGACGATCCCGGGTTTAGATCGGTCGCCAACACCAGCGGCAAACCGAGATCGATCATGCGCCGCGCCAAGGGATAACGTGGCAAACCCAGGGCATAGACGGAACCCGGCAATAAGACCGGTTGAACGCCGGCATCGCGGAGTGCCTTAATCCCGGCTTCATCGGTCTGCTCGAGATGATCCGCGGTGGCGGCTTTCAGCCAGGCCGCGAGTTGGGCGCCGCCGGATGCACTCAGTTGATCGACATGCATCCGCAACCCGAAGCCAAGCTTGGCTGCTGCCGTCATGATTCGGGAAGCGGTCTCAATATCAAAGAGGTGCGGCTCACAAAAGATATCGGCGTACTCCGCCAACTGTTCCCTGGCGATAGCGGGCAGCATTTCGTTGATCAGCAAGTCGACATATTCCGGTCGCCGCTCACGAAATTCGTCAGGGAATTCGTGTGCGCCTAAAAAGGTCCCCACTACTCGTAGTGTTCCCGTCTCGCCCAACGCTCGAGCAATACGCAGCATTTTAATTTCATGCTCCAAAGCGAGACCGTAGCCAGACTTTATCTCGGCGGTGGTGGTTCCGTTTCGAAGTAACCAATGCGCTCGTTTTTTAGCGCTGATCAATAGCTCAAGTTCAGTAGCCGCTCGGGTCTGACGAACCGTGGATCGAATCCCACCACCCGATGCCGCAATCGATTGATACGATTCGCCTAACGCCCGTCGCTCGAACTCATCGGCTCGCGAACCTCCAAACACCAAGTGCGTGTGCGCATCGACGAATCCGGGCAACACGATGCGGCCCTCTGCGTCGATGGTATCAGCGTCTGGCGGTACGCTGGTTCTGATCTCATCCCATGTACCTACGCGCTCAATTTCCCCGTCTCTGGCCCAAAGTGCGCCCTCCTCAATAATCCCAAGGTTATTAAGAGCAGGACCTATCCGCGGTAGCGGAGATCCGGCCAGGGTCAGCAGTTGTTTGCAGTTAACGATGATTAGATCGCGTGGCATGGCTGCGAAAGGGCGAAAAGGCGAACGCGTCTTCTTAAGGTCGGCTCCGTACTTTCGAGGGGGCTTTGATGACCCATTTGTCGGCCTGGTCAATCATCTTAACAACCTGTGAGATAATTTTATCGCACGCGTCGTCGAGAGCTTCGAATGTCTTTTGGTCGATGTCGCGATGCCAGAACGCAATCTCGACATGGACCTGCGTTTCGCCCGCCTCCGTCTCCGCATCGTTAAGCTTCGCGACAAATGCCGCTGGATATCGCCTTTTTCTCCGGGCCTCAGCCAGGTTTGCGCAGATCGAACGGCAGGAGCGTCTGACCTGGTCGGTAAGCGCATACCGCTCCTCAACCGGAAAGGTCTTCGACACTTCGAATATCTCTATCACCAATGCCTTCCCTCCTTGATAGACATGCAGATCGCGAAAATGCCTAATCCTTTCCATAACAGTATTATTGTTGGATATATTATCACGATTTCCGCGATATGCGACGCGTTTTCTCTCGTCGGCACACTCGCCGCGTCGCCCATTCGCCCCCTTCGCTTCTACACCAGCGGCGTTCTAATCCCCTTCTCCCGCGCCGTTTTGACGGCCTCGTCATACCCTGCATCAACGTGTCTCGCCACGCCAATTCCCGGATCGTTAGTAAGCACTCGCTCCAAACGCCGATCCGCCAAATCCGTCCCATCCGCAACCGTGACCTGCCCGGCATGCAACGAATACCCCATCCCGACACCCCCGCCGTGATGTACTGACACCCAGGTTGCACCGCTGGCGGTATTCAACAAAGCATTCAAAATCGGCCAATCAGCTATCGCGTCGGAACCATCTTTCATCGCTTCGGTTTCCCGGAAAGGTGAGGCTACTGAACCCGTATCGAGATGATCCCGTCCGATCGCGATCGGTCCATCCAGTTCACCGCGCCGGACCATTTCGTTGATGGCTAACCCCATGCGCGCTCGTTCGCCATACCCTAACCAGCAGATCCGTGAAGGTAACCCCTGAAATTGAATTTTGTTCCGGGCCAAGCCAAACCAACGCGCGAGGGTAGCGTCTTCCGGAAAAAGCTTGAGCGCTAACTCGTCGGTCTTACGGATATCATCGGGGTTACCAGAGAGTGCCACCCAGCGGAACGGTCCTTTACCTTCGCAGAAAAGCAGACGGATGTATTCAGGGACGAAGCCAGGGATGGCAAAAGCATCCTTGCAACCGGCGTCATAAGCCTGTTTCCGCAGATTGTTGCCGTAGTCGAACGCCACCGTCCCGCGCCGTTGCAGTGCGCGCATCGCTTCGACATGTTCCGCTATCGAAGCCATTGACCGCTCGAGATAGGTATTCGGATCGCTCTTTCGCAACTCGTCGGCTGCTTCCAGCGTAAGTCCTTTGGGGATGTAGCCGACTAGGGGATCATGCGCGCTGGTTTGATCGGTCACCACATCGACGGCTAACCCGCGTCGAACCAGCTCCGGCAATACATCGGCGGTATTCCCAACCAAGCCGACCGAGAATGCTTCTTTCTTTTGCCGAGCCGCTTCGCACCAAGCCATCGCTTCCTCCAAATTGTAGGAAAGCCGATCGCAGTAACCGGTCTCGACGCGTCGCTGAATTCTGCGTGGATCAACTTCGATCGCCAGACACACCGCTCCATTCAACGTGATCGCGAGAGGTTGGGCTCCGCCCATTCCACCCAATCCTCCGGTAACCACTAGTTTGCCGGCCAGATCGTTGTTGAAGTGCTTCTTCGCTACAGCCGCGAACGTTTCAAACGTCCCCTGCACGATCCCTTGCGAGCCAATATAGATCCAGCTTCCGGCCGTCATTTGCCCGTACATGATTAAGCCGGCTTTTTCCAAACGATCGAAGTTCGACCAATCCGACCAGGCACCAACCAGATTCGAGTTCGCAATCAAAACCCGAGGCGCTTCCTCTTGCGTCCGGAACACCGCGACCGGTTTTCCTGACTGAACCAACAGCGTCTCATCATTGCCGAGTCGCTGCAGCTCGCGAACAATCGCATGAAAACAATCCCAATTTCGTGCTGCTTTGCCTCGACCGCCGTAAACGATCAACTCGTCCGGTTTCTCGGCAACCTCCGGATCCAAATTGTTCATTAAACAGCGCAAAGCCGCTTCTTGGGGCCATGCTTTGCAGGTGATCTCCTTTCCTCTGGGCGCGCGAATAGGCTTTGTAGTCATGGTATGGAATTGTCTTTATCGTCCTCGAACGCTTGACCTGCACCCCCGCTCTCTTCTGCCCTATATTGGTCAGAAGCGGATCACCCAAGCAATTTAGAAATATCGCCGGACAAAAGTCCAAGGCGAAAATCTGGTTCAGGAACCTTCTCGATGCGATGGTCCGTCCGATCCACGGGTTTGGCCGTTCAATTGGGCACACGCCACGCGACTCTAAGAGCGCTTGGTGGTTTGTTATTTTTTCGTCGCTGACACCTCAGCGACGCTTACCCACAACCAAGCACTCTCCAGGCGGTCATAACCCGAACTTACAGTGTATTGTATAGACCCGACCCCGAGCGGATCCCTGGCCGGCTCCATCAATTTAACATCCAGCATCTGACTACAACTCTCATACACCCTGTTGTTTGTTAAGACGTGACCGTTTTGGGCCGACCTTGTTCAGATTCAAGCCCTCCCGTAGTCAATGTCCAATGTGCAGACGCGTCCCCCATGACTTCCCTTTTTGGTTTGGCATTCATTAGCGCCGGGAAGGGCAGGTTATTCCGCCACTAAAAGTGCTCGTGCAGAGTCCACGGAATATTGTATTTACCGTAAAACACGTCGTCAGCGGTCGGATAAGATGTAGCCATGCCGGTGGCGTCCCGCGAGTATTTGTAGGCGGTGTAAAGTCTCTCCAGATTGGCCAGCGCGTCATGATATTTTTTAATAAGCTGATCCTGTCGATCCGTGAGACTCTTGGACGGACAGCCATGCTTTCCAGACAGCGCCTTCCTGTTCTTGGACTGGAAAGCCGCCAGGTCGTTATTTGCCTTGATGACCTTGGCATTGAACTCCGGAATGTAATTGTCGATATTCTTGACGAGGTAAGTATTTGCAATGAAATTGATCCCAATTGGGTTCGGATCGGGTTGGAGCGCCTCCTTTCCGAAATGTTCGACAAATCTCAGGACATTGTCGACAATCCCTTCGAGGCCGGTCGGATCCGTCAAATTGAGCGGATTATTTGAGACGTAGGTGAAAAGGTTGATCCCGCCATTCTCCCGGATCGGATCGCGATTCAGCCAGCGTTTGAGGCCGCTGTCGTAGGAGCGGTACTCCGCAAAATAGAGCCCACTTCGCTGATGGTAAAAAAGGCCGGTGTAAGCAAAATCAGGCTGCGTCGCGCCGGTTAACTCGGTGAGTTCGCCGTAAAGGCCGTAATCGAGCTGAGTTTGAATGGTCCCGGCAGCATCGGTGAGGTTGTGGATACTGCCGAGCTGATCTCTTCCGTAGTAGTAGGCCGTGGTTCCATTCAGGAAGCCTTGATCAAAATATTCTTTGACCACAGCGCCTGCAGAGTTGCGTTGCTGAAGCATGGTGTTGCCGCTCCAAACGAAGCGCTCATCACTTTGGGTGGCGCCGTTCTCCGTCTCTACGACCCTAACCAGACGGCTTAAGCCGTCGTAGCTTAGCGAAGTCGAGTTCCTGGTCCCCGGATAGGTGATCTGGATTAAACGGTTGGCGCCGTCCCAGGCATAAGTCCGCGCTCCGGCCACAGTCTGTGGATTGACTGATGCTAACCCATTTCCATTCAGCGGGTTGCCATTGGCGTCGTAACTGATGGCCTCTTTTTGCGCTCCGCTCTCTGACACCGCCTGGTTGAGGTGGTTCACCTTGTACAACGCAGTTTGTAATACCGGTACCGAACTGCTACCCGTGAACTTTGTGAGGTTCGCGGCGTGATCATAAGCGTAACTCCCATTGCCGAGCTCCAGCCCACTGCTGGTGTTCGAAGCCTGGCTGATTACCTTCTGAATTTCATTGTCTGCGTCGTAGCTCAGTTGCCAGGTCGCCGTTCCATCCGCGGGGTTTTGCTGTGCCCAACTTAAGATATTGCCTACGGCATCGTAAGTGTACTGATTACTGACGACAGCGCTGGCAGCACTCTGTTGGATCTGTTGTAACCGGAAATCATTCGTAGCATCATAGTACTGGTAATTGAATGTTTGGCTGTTCGGATCAGCCACCGACTGCAGCCGAGTTGAGGAACCAACGTACAGGTAGGTGAAGGCGCCTAGCCCGTTGCTTACCTTGGTTACCCGTCCAATCGCGTCATAGGTAAGACTGCGGGAATCGGTATCGATCGACTGGTTCACGACTCGGCTCAGCTTATCGTATTGATAATTGATGGTTCCATACCCGGTCGGTTTTGCTTCCGAGGCAATCTGGAGTGCTCCGAGTTGGCCTGCAGGGACATAGCTGTAATTGCTGGTACCGAGCCCATCCGTCATCGAGGCGACGCGGGCATAGGCATCGTAGGTTAGAGTCACACTCGGGGTCGGAGCCGCATAAGTTACTTGCTCCGGCAGGTTGTCGACTCCGTACTGATACGTCGCTGTCTGGCTTTTCGCGTCGACGATCGAAGTCAGCCGTCCGCCAAAGTCGTAATTCAAGTTTACGACCGAGTTATCAGCGTAAATCTTTTGAGTCACCCGATCTTCCACGTCCCGGATAAAGGTCGTGATATTGCCCTTACCGTCAGTGATCCCGGTGAGGGCGCCGCAGGCACAATATTCGTACTGGGTTTTGCGTCCAGCCGGATCGAGCGCTTCGATCAACTGCTGGAGTGAATTATAAGTGTAATGCGTTATCCGACCTAATCGATCCTTCGATTCCACCAGGCTCATTGCCTGGTAGGTATAAGTGTCCGTCGTCGTGTCCGGATACTGAATCGCGGTGATCCGATCCAGGTTATCATAGGAATAGGTAACGGTATAACCATTGACATCGGTGTAGGTTCTCACCCGGTTAAAGCCATCGTAGGTATACGCCGCTTGGGTTCCCCCTAGCGCATCGACCACCTTCTGCAGAAATCCGTTCTTGTCATAGTGATAGGTCGTGGTCTCGTTCTTCGGATCCGTCACCGAAGTGCGTTCACCGAAACTGTTGTAGATGATTTTCGTGATTTGACCGGCTGCATCAGTAACTTGGTTGGGCAAGTGCTGGTTGTTGTAAACTGCGGTCTGCACAGTGTCGTAACTCGACCCGTTGTAATGTTGTACCTTAACCACGTCGATTCCGTTCGCGGCATAGGTGTACCGGGTCATACGCCCAGCCGGATCGACGACGCTGGTCACATTGGCCTGCGCATTGTAACTGTATTGGCTCAGTTGGGTTGTGCCGCTGCTATCAAGCACCCGCCCCACAAGCGAGGGTCTGCCAATGGTCGTCCCAGCGAGGTACCCGGATGAGCTTTGTCCCGGGTAATTATTCCAGATCCGCGATTCCAGCGGTCTGCCCGTCGCCTCTACCAGCCGGGACGTTTCCTGATCGTCTACAGCGTGCGCGAAATGATAAACGGTTGCCTGGGTGTAATCGTAGGGGGCAACCTCCATCGCGTGCTGGTCCCAGTAAAAGGTGTCTCGATCATTGAGGAACTGGTTAAAAAGATTCATGCCCGAAGGAACGACCGGGTCGCTGGAAGGATAGCCAACTGTTTGGTTATACTCTATCCGTTGATGGCCCCCACTCGGATCGAAAATATCGACCGAACGTCCCGTTCCGTTGTATCCAAAGTTCTGACCGAAAAGAAAGGTCGTCTGACCGTAGGGCGTCGTCAGTACGTGGAGTAACCCGATCTGATACTGGAAGCTCGAAATTAGACCGATCTCGTCGGTAATCGACGTTAGTTCATAAAACCCGCTGACTAAGCTATACGCGAGTTTGGCGGTGCGACCGAAAGGGTCGGTAACCTTCGTGATCTTGTAGGGATCAGCTGTCAAGGCATAGCTGAGGGTGCTTACCTGACCGATCGCGTCGGTGACCGCTACTAAGCGGAACATTTTATCATAACTGAACGTCAGACTGTTACCTTGGGCATCGACCAGCGCCGTAAGAAATACTTGCCGTCCTGCGCCTGTTACATGGTTGGGCTGAGCGTAGATCTCTTTTGAGCCATCGCCAAAACGCCGTTCATAACTGGTGGCAGAGACCAGGACCAAAGTAGTGTTACTGCTGAGCTCCAATGCATAACTCTGGGTGCTGCTATCAAAACCCGTAAAGTTGAAATAGCCGCCGCCGCGCGGGAAAACCGTCACATCCGCTCCTGGATTCGTCGGATCATCAACCACATAAGCCATCCAGTCGTGGAACCAGTTTTGACCGACATTGGAAAAGGTGAACGTGGCCGGCTGACCATCCGCACGCTGCTGGTAGCGGAGCGTAAAAAGTGAGGCCAGACCTACCGGTGGATGATAACCCACTGGCGTATCAAACACCGTGAGACTGCACGCCTGCGTTTTTACGTCATAAAGCGCCATCCCGAGAGCGGTGTCGCCACCGCCACTACCACTGTCACCGCCACTGATAATAGTAGGACCGCCTCCACCTCCACCGCCACCACAGCCGCAACCTGAATCGTCCGTGGTCTCACCTCCGGTCTGGTTCCCAGTGGTTGCACCGCAGCCCCAGATATCTGCGACTTGCGCCGCTGCCAGCGGATGCCAGCCGGTTGGCAGTGGACCTTCAGGCACAAGAAAATAACCGCTGGCTTCTTCCTCAATCGCTTGGCCCGAGAGCCAAAGATTGTTGTTAAAGGTCAAGTCTTTCGCCAGGTATTTGCCGTGATCTTCCTTTACTAGCGCCGCATAGTGCCCCAGCTTCCAGTGCACCACGGCCGGGGTAATCAGCGGCGTTCCAGGGTCTCGTTTTGCCGCCTGGTATTTCATCCCGGCAGATTCCGCTAAGTTTGCTACTTGTAGTAGGGAACAACCTTGGCTGGTGGACTTCGCAGCCCTGATCTTCTGGTCACCAACAGGATCCACGAGATGTTGGCTGGCCCGGATCTGGGCTAAGGCCAGAGGTCCGCACCGGAACGAATGATCAGGGTCATGTTTCATCAACGCTAACGCGTCTTTGCTGTCCACAACCTCCTGGGCTGAGCTGCCTAAAAACTCTCTAGATTGGCCTTCTTTCAAAAGGGCTTCCAGCCGCGCAGTCCGGCCAAGTCGCGCGTTCATCCGGCCTAACTCCGCAAAGGCTTGATTCACCAGCGCAATCGCCGCGGCATCCGTCGCGGTTTCGCCTCGGTCCCATGCTTCTTCCCAGCTTGCCAGCGCCTTGGAATAATAACCTTCGAAATAATAGATCTTCGCCAGGTTATACAGAAGCGCTACTCGCCAGCGCGACTGCGGATATTGCGCACAAAAGCCAGTCAACGCCGAGACATCCTCCGCACTGTTCCGGGTCGCGTACTGATTGAGAGCCGATGAAAGCGCTAGATTATCAACTTTCTCCGCTGACCTCATCATTGGTACTAACGGTTCGCTGAATAACCCGCATCGGGTGATCTCTTCATCGCTCGGATTCTGTCCCAACTTAAAGCCGGAAGGGGCTTCTACCTGCGGCACGGTGCGATTCACAATGACGGTTGGCGCCGGAGATTCTTGTGAGGCCGACGGCAAAGGCAAATTCACCGATTGAACGACTAAAGACTTCAGGGTCGGCTTCGGAGAGGAGCCTTCCGCAGCCAAGGTATAAAGAGGCCAACCGATTAACGGCTGAAGAAGGATCAAAACAATGGCAGTGCGCCGATCCGACCAACAAATGGAAGGTGTTTTCATGGGGGAATTTGGATTAGGACGGATGGTTTGCTGACGCCGAAGATCGAGCGCCATCGTATTAGTTCTTGGTTGTAATCTGAATCATTGAAACCGTGCTATCGGCATAGTTCGTCACGTAGGCATTTTCACCATCCGGCGAAATTGTGATAGCGAACGGCTGTTGCCCCACCGTGATCGGACTTCCCATCACGGCACCGGTTGCGGTATTGATGATGATAACCGTGCCGGGTCCGGAGGCAGCATCAATGGGTACATAAAGAGATTTGCCATCGGGCGTAAGTGCCGATTGAGGGCCGGTATTCCCACCGACGCTGATGCTGCTCACCTGATTGGTTGCGATATCGATTACCGAAATCGCTGTGCCATTATTAACATAAGCCTTTGTGCCATCGGGTGTGATCACGATGCCTTCGGGTAATGTTCCTACCGAGATTGTCTCCCCGACCGTTTGGCTGGCCACATTAATAACCGACACTGTGTTATCTTTGGAATTGCTGACGTACGCTAGCGTCCCGTTCGGCGTGAAGGCGACGTAGCTGGGTTGATTCCCGACGGTGATCGGCGTCGGCGACAGCTGATTGTTGCTGGTCTGAATCACCGATACGGTGTTGCTTAGGTTGTTAGCCACGTAAACCTGGGTTCCATCGGGTGTGACCGCGATTCCAAGAGGCCCATTCAGTCCTGGTCCTGAAATCGCTGTCGGAAAGGCGATATTGCCTGTCGCAACGACCGATACCGTATAGAGGTTATTGTCGTTGGTGTTATGGTTTGAGATGTACAAAAACTGCCCGTTAGGGGTCAGCGCGAGCTGGGTTGGACCGTTGCCGGCGGCGTTAAGGGCGGTCGCAGCTAACGGTCCGGTCTGAGCGTTGAGGATCGAGACGGTGTTACCGTTGCCACCGCCGTAACCGGCTACGAAAACAAATGTGCTGCCGGCAGTAACCGCCAACCCCTCGGGATTCATCCCAACGGGTACGGTGGCGAAAACCGTATTCGGTTTGGTTTCGACTTTTGTGATTGCCAACGCCAAGCCGGTTCCGTCGCCGCTGGATTGCCCTGCGGCTTCAGCAAAATCGAGCACGGCGCCAGCCGCGAGCTTGACGTTGGCGAAGTTGAACACCTGCAGCGGATAGTTGGAAACACTAAAGTCGCCGGTGGTGAACAGCACGGTCCCGTAATCCTGGATGATACTCACGACTACTGACTCGTTTCCTTGGGCAGCCTGGAAATAACCGGCAATGTTATATGTGCCAGTGGCCGGCGCGGTCCAGCGCACATCGCTGATGAGATCTTCGCCGTCGAGATGGAGCTCATTAAGGGCGAAGAAGTTTACGTTGTTACCACTCGCGTTTTGGGCCACAAATGCGCTGTTCGGGGAGGTTCCGTTATTATCCCACCGGTTTTCGCCAGTAAAATCTAAGTTGGTGATGCTTCGGGTGAATGGCGTGAACGTACCCCCATATACATAGCTTAAGGTGCCGTAGCTCCAGACGCCGTTCGGATTGCCGGCCAGCGAAAAATCGGACTCTGCGTTATAGGTCTGGGCGCGCAGATCGGCGGTTAAGTTGAGGTTGAGCCAGCAGCATCCGGCCAAGACCCCTAGCTTGCTGAAAAGTAATAATGGGTTTCTTTTCATAAGATCGAAAAAAGAGGCTTACCAGTCGTAAGATTTTGGATCCTCTTGGGTTTAACCACCGGTGATGCTGATCACTGACACGGTATTATCAAAGGAGTTGACGACGTACGCATGTTTTCCATTGTGCGCTATTGCGACCAAGGTGGGGACGCCGCCAACACTGATCGGCTTTCCTACGACCTTGTTAGTTTTCGTATTTACTACCACAACGGTGTAGGCATCCTCGCACGGCGCGTAAAGATACTTGCCGTCCGGCGTAATCGCGCTCTGCATACCGAACTGCCGGTCGTTTCTCGCGCCTAGCGAGATGCTCGTACTAACGGTATTTGAGGCGGTCTTAATGACCGACACCGTTCCATCCAAGTTAGTGACATATGCTTGGGTGCCATCAGGAGTAATGACGATATTTTCAGGATTTGTTCCCACGGCAATGGGCGGTCCGACGACGCTCTGAGTAACTGTGGCGATCACGGTAACCGTGTTATCGTTGTAGTTTGCGATATAGGCGAAGCTTCCATCCGGCGTGAACGCGACGGAGTCCGGGCCGCTGCCAGCCTGAACTTGCACTGGCGAAACGGTGTTACTGCTGGTTTCAACCACCGAAACGAGGCCAGATTCAAAATCGGGCACGTAAATCGTTTTGCCGTCGCTCGTGATTGCGAGGGCGGTCGGGTATCCCCCTAAGCCCGGGATGGTCTTAGTGAACGCCCCCTGAACCGTGGGAGGACCACTGATCAGCGATAGCGCACCGGCGCCAGAGCCAGTCGGCTGAAAGATGCCGTTAAAGATGTCGACAACGATATCGACGATATAGAGCTGCGTGCCACTGGGACTAAACACCATTTGCTGGGGACCGTTGCCAGCCACTAACCGGGTAGCGCCCACCTGATTTGTCGACGTATCGAGGACAGCGATCGTGTTGGAATAATAGCTTGCGACGTAGACGAATTTGCTATCCGGACTGATAGCCAGACCCTCGAGAGAACCGCCGGGGTTGATTTGCACCGTCGCGACGACGGTGTTTACGAGTGCGTTGGCGGGCGCAGCGAATGACGCCGTAACCAGGGCCGTGATGGCCAAATTAAACAAAAACCGGCTTCGACTGGGCCGGTCGCGTAGGAGGTGTCGCATAATTCATGTGAGACTAGGATGGGGAAACGAAGGAGGATCAGGGTGCCCAGCTCCCAGGGTGTCCAGCCGTTACAGCTCCATGGTGTCCAGCTGTTAAAGCTCCAGGGTGTCCAGCCGCTACTAATAAATGGAGAGGAAGGAACCGAACGGGTAATACTCGGAAATTTGTAAGAATTTTTTCGCGCAAGCGGAAACCATGCGACGCAGAAGGTCGTTGGTTGCTTCCTAGCGTCCACGGACGAGCGGGAGCTCGTCCCTACCGGCGCTCACGTTGGTCTCTATCTCGGTATACCTGACAATGACCCTACTGCTGTCTCGGCTGCCCGAATTACGCTGCCTGATCGAACGACACCAAGCGCGACTTGAATGTCATCATGAAATAAACGGTCGGATTCGGCGAATGAGATATGTTTACGGAACTCTTGGTGGGCTGCTTCCACGCCTTCTCCTGCCTTTAGCGGATGAATGAAATCGAGTGCTTGAGCGGCGCTCATCAACTCGATCGCGAGCGCGGTTTCCGTATTCTTGACGACTTCGAGTAGCTTCGTCGCGCTAATTGCTCCCATCGAAACGTGATCTTCTTGGCCGAGGGAGCTGGGAATCGAGTCGACTGAGGCAGGATGGGCAAATACTTTGTTTTCGGAAACCAATGCCGCCGCCAAATACTGCGGCAACATAAACCCGGAGTTAAGCCCGGTGTCTTTCATCAAGAGTTTCGGCAGCTTGAGTTCGCCAAGGGTGTCACCGCCCAACAACAGAAAAAGCCGGCGTTCTGAAATTGACGCAATTTCCGCGGTAGCGATCGCCAGATAATCCAGTACGAATGCCAGCAGCTCCCCATGAAAATTCCCACCGCTGACGATGTCGCCATTTTCAAATACCAACGGGTTATCCGTGGCCGAGTTTAACTCTCGTTCGATTACTTGCCTGGCATGCTCAAACGATTCCCATGCCGCTCCGTGAACCTGCGGCACACAGCGAATGGAGTACGGATCCTGGACCTTCGGACAATCGATATGGGAAGGCAAAATTTGTGAACCACTTAAGAGCTGGCGCATCCGGGCTGCGACTTTTTGTTGGCCCGGATGCGGCCGCGCATCATGAATTCTCGGGTCGAAGGGAGCAGCGCTGCCTCGAATCGATTCGAGCGTCATCGCTGCGACCACATCCGCGGTCACTAACAATTGTTGAATCCGGAGTAGGCAATGCACGGCATAAGCCGTCATGAACTGGGTGCCGTTGATGAGTGCGAGCCCTTCTTTCGCCTCGAGACGAAGCGGCGCCAGCCCGAGCGTTTTGAGCGCCTGCCCAGCCTTCATCCGGACCTGCTGCCGATAAACCTCTCCCAAACCGATCAACGGTAAGGTCAAATGCGCTAACGGCGCCAGATCACCGGAAGCGCCCAGCGAGCCTTTGGTATAAACGATGGGATAGACCCCTTCGTTATAAAATCGAATGAGATACTCGATGATCGCCGGTCTAACCCCAGAGAGACCAACGGCTAGCCCGTTTGCTTTGAACAACAGCATCAGAGCGACGATCTCGGCAGGAACTTCATCGCCTGCGCCTACCGCATGACTCACGATCAGATTGTGCTGCAGTCGCTCTAAGTCTTTTGTCGGGATCCGCTGATGCGCGAGTGCGCCAAACCCAGTGTTGATTCCGTAGAGCGCTTTATCACCCTTCGCTCTCGCTTCTACGATCGCCCGAGACCGTTGCACCGCGTCGAGCGCCCGAGGAGCTAGCGCCAGTTGCGCTTTAGACTCGAGCAAAGCCGCAACCGACTTCAGCGTCAGATTGCTCCCATCAATCACTCCACCAACGCCGTTTCTCTCCCCCTGCTCGATCGCCGAATTTCCGGGCACTGTCCCGCTTTTAGACATAGAAGATTTTAATTTAGCTCACCAAAAGACGGCCGTTCTGGCTAATCACTTCCCCACGAATCCACATTAAAATCTTAATGAAATCGAGCGTTTTATGTAAAAAAGCAAAGCAAAACGCGAGATAACGTGAATAAAACTGGGTTTCTAGGACGATGAGCCAAGATCCATAGGAGGGCGAAAACCCGACTACGTCGCGGCCCGCGTGACAGATGATAGATGAGCGGCGCGCGTTGGGAGGGGAGCCGCTTTGCAGGCTGGCAGGTCTATTGGTTGTTCAACAGGCGGCTCCCGCGAATAACCCAACGCGTCGCACCAGCCCACAGCCGTTTTGAACTCGTGCCTCAATCCGAGCGCGACGAGCCGGGGCGTTGCGTGAAGATTGCGCGCTGGGCTATTTCCGGGAGCCGCCTGTTAAATGGCCGGCAGACCTGCCACGCTAGATAGAATGGGGTCAGACTCCGCCGGCCAATCGTGGACGTATCTAGCGCTTCCCTCTTCAGGCTTCACCACTTTGGCTACATCAATCGCAGGCTACGTCGGACAGACTTCTACACCCCGCTCTGTTTCAGCCTTGCGGCATCAGACGAAGCCTCCCGGCTGGCCCGACGTAGCCTCCTGGAGTCTGAAACGACAGGGCGGAGTCTGGAGTTTCAGACGACGGGGCGAAGTCTGGCTCCCCTCCCAACGCGCGCCACGCGTCTGCCATCTATCATCTATCATGCGGGCCGCGACGTAGTCCGCCGGCTGCCGGACGTAGTCGGGTTTTCGCCGGTTCGAATGAGCTCACCGAAGTCCCACCCCGATGGATCCTGGCACGTGCTCGACCCACGCAATCGGCAGGTTGTTGCTCCTCCCAAACATCCCTTGCGCTGGCTCTAAAAATACCCTACCCTGGTATACTATATTTAAAGGTAAACGCCGTAATCGAGCGTAGACGCGAAATCACTTCGTTCGCGGCGATCTCGGCGTTGCCGGCGTTCCCATTTTCAACCTATGGCTCACCTCATCCACCACCAGAAAAAGCTCCTAGCGAGAATCAGCCGTATCAGAGGTCAACTGAACGGTATCGAGAAAGCTTTAGAGGCTGAACTAGAGTGCGGCGAGATTCTTCTCACCTTAGCGGCCTGTCGCGGAGCCCTCAACTCACTCATGGCTGAAATTCTTGAAGGCCATGTCCGCCAGCATGTTCTCGGCTCCGAATCTGCCAAGAACCAAAGCGCTGCGGCCGAGGAATTGATCGAAGTTATCAAACGGTATCTCAAATAGCCAATCGCTGATCATGAAAACAGAAACAGCGTTCAAACGTGTCGCCGACCAACTGGGCAAGCCGGATAACAATCATCAGAACAACCATCCCGAGGCCCACCATGGTCACGAACCTCAGCACGGCGATGAACATAAGCAAGAGCACGACCTTGACCACGGACCTGACCACCAGCACGGCGCCGGACCGGTCGAATACGTGCGCTTGGGCGTGATGGCCTTTGTCGTAATCGCCAGTCTGATCGGTTGGTGGCGACCTTTCATGAATCGCGATTGGCTGGCCTTTGCCGGGACCGTGGTCGGCGGTTTTCCTATCTACCGAGAAGCGTGGGAAAACCTGCTGAAACGCCGGATGACCATGGAATTGTCGATGACAATCGCCTTGGTCGCGGCACTCGCCATCGGCCAATTCTTTACTGCGATCGTCATCGCATTTTTCGTTCTCTTCGCGGAACTGCTTGAAGGGTACACGGTTTCGGGTGGACGCCGGGCGATCGAAAAGCTAATCGACGCCCTACCCCGGCGCGTGACGGTGCGCCGCGACGGGCGGGAGACGGAGCTGGCGGCCGACGAGCTCGGCATCGGAGAGATCATCGTCATCCGACCAGGTGAACGCATCCCTGTCGACGGCACCGTGATCAAAGGCGCTAGTTTCGTCGATCAGTCCTCCATCACCGGAGAATCGCTTCCAGTAGAAAAAGTTGAAACCGCCAAGGTTTTCGCCGGAACTATCAACAAGAACGGAGTGCTGGAAGTCCGGGTCGAACGGGTAGGACGCGATACCACCTTTGGAAAAATCATTCAGGTCGTTGAACAAGCAGAGAAATCAAAAGCTCCGGTGCAACGCGTGGCTGACCGCCTTGCCGCCGCTCTTGTCTATTTCGCTTTCGGCGCTGCCGTCCTCACCTTTATCGTTACGCGGAACCTAACGGCTACTATCGCCGTCATCATTGTGGCCGGCGCCTGCGGCGTTGCCGCGGGAACCCCACTCGCGATTCTCGCTGGGATCGGGAGCGCAGCCCGGCGAGGCATCATCGTAAAGGGCGGTCTTTATCTCGAACGATTGGCCGAGATTGACACCGTTGTTCTGGATAAAACCGGGACTTTGACACTGGGCGCCCCTGAGGTAACCGGCGTGCACACCGCCGACGGCATCCACGAAGAGACCGTGTTACAGGTGGCTGCGATCGCCGAACAGCATTCCGAACACCCTCTGGGTGAGGCTATCATGCGAGCCGCGAAGAACCGAAACCTTGCTCTGCGGGAATATACCGATCTTCGCTACGTTCCCGGCAAAGGAATCACCTGTTTCGATGGAGAGAACCGCATCACCGTAGGTACAGCAGCGTTTCTCCAAGAGACCGGAGTTCTAGCCCGTAGCGAACCCGCTGCCAGGCAAAACCTCACGCCCGGAGAGTCCTTGGTTTACGTCGGATGCGATAACGCCTTTCTGGGGACAATCTCGCTCGCTGACCAGCTGCGAAAGGAAGCAATCCAAGCTGTCGCCGAGCTCAAAGCCCAAGGGTACCGGACCGTTTTGTTGACCGGGGACAACGTCGATATCGCTTCCGCCATCGGAGCGCAACTCGGCGTCGATGAAGCCACCGGCGACCTGTTACCGGAACAAAAGCTGGAGAGAATCCGCGGCTTGATAAGCCAAGGCCACAAAGTGGCCATGGTTGGAGACGGAATTAACGATGCTCCCGCTCTAGCCGAAGCCACGGTCGGCATCGCCATGGGCGGAGGAACGGATGTCGCTCTGGAAACCGCCGATATCACCCTGATGACCGCAGATCTTTCCCGTCTAACGGAAATATTTCGGATCGCCAGAAGATGCTACCGGGTCATCATGTTCAATTTCTGGGGAACGATCGCCGTCGATGCCCTCGGCATTTTCCTAGCCTTCCTGGGCCTTTTAGCGCCAATTGTCGCAGCTCTCATCCATGTGGGCTCCGAGTTAACCTTTATCTTGAATTCCGCACGCCTATTCGGACGAGAACGTTGAGCGCAGACGCATACCGGCGTGCGGGCGTCCCCGGTAACGGTGAAGTACGCGCCTTTTCGCCCTTTCGCCTAAAGCTACCGCTCGCTCAACAACGGCCGAATCTCCGACTCGAAAACCACTTGGCTCGCAAACCCCTGATGCGAACTCACGATATTGCCGTTGCGATCAATGACAAAAGTCGTCGGTATCGCAGCGATCCCGCCATAGTCAGCGGCAATCTTTTCATCACCGAGGACCACCGGGTAATTCATCCCCAGACGCTGCATAAACGTCTTCACTACGGATGAACCCGCTGTATCGAGGGAGACACCAACAACCGATAGCCCTTGGGCTGCATACTGTTTCTGTAACGCGATGAAACCCGGGATCTCAGCTCGACAAGGTGGACACCAGGTCGCCCAAAAATCCAGGATCACCACTTTCCCTTTAAAGTCCGAAAGCTTAACCGCTTGACCCTCAAGATCGTTTAGCTGCCATGACGGAGCCGCCGTTCTAGGCTCCTCCGCGCGGAGCAGCGATACCGAACCCAAAAGAATCGCGGCCATCGCCGCAGCCGCAAACTGACGAGTACATCTGTTCATAAGTCTCCCTATTTGGAACCATTCGAGGAGCTATTTATTCCCTCTCGCTAGGAGCGCACCGTTTGTGATTGGTGATTGGTGATTGGTGATTGGTGATTGGTGATTGGTGATTGGTGATTGGTGATTGGTGAAAGATGAGTGGTGATCGCGCCCATCATGGTAGGGCGAAAAACTCGGCGCGCCGACGGCTTGTTTACTATTTCGGCTTTACCGCGCCGGTTTTGAGCCGCGGCCCCTGATTTGTTTCTACCTTGATTCCGTCCGCGTACGAAAAACGCGTTCGAACCGAAATGACGAAACGGATCGGCCAAACGTTGAGTGAAAATCAATCATGGGTCGCGGCTCAAAACCGGCGCGATCAAACCCATGGAGCAACTATGCAATGGGCGCGCCGAGTTTTTCGCCTTACCATCGTGGGTGCGAGCAACCGATCACCTTCTACCAATCACCAACCTGTCCGACGTAGCTAAAGGGGGAGATGGGGCGAAGTCGGATCACCTTTCACTAATCACTAATCACCTGCCACGCGCCACGCGCCACCCCGGACGAGCATGCGCTCGTCCGCCCTACCCCAACTCCGCCAGTGTGAACCTCACCTCGCGTTTGCCGGACTTCCCATCGACTTGCAAAGTGACTTTCGTGCCCGGCGCTTGGTTTAACCGGCCGCGCAACGCATTGATTTCCGCGCCGGTAATGCTCTTACCATCGAGTCCGATGATCTTATCGCCGGCCTGCAATCCGGCTTTGTCGGCTGGACTGTTCTTAACAACATCGACCACCGATAGACCGCCAGCGCTATCTTCCATGCACCAGATTCCGGAGTGATCAAACACATCGGGGTCGGCAAAGGCGGCATTCGGCTCGAAATAAAGGACCTGATGGTCGTAGTCCAGAGTCAACGTGAACCGTTTCAAGATACCGCCGCCGATATTCCCCGCGATTTGCGTGGCGGCAGCCGCACCTTTATCGCCGAGCTCAATTAGCCCGATCGGATTTTTGATCTCGAACGATCCGATCTTGAGGACTTGTGGCCGCACCAGCAATGCCCGCGCCGGTCCCCCTACTCCGTAGCCCCCAATCACCTCGGTTTTCGCCCGATATTTCTCGGTTAAATTGTTCGATACCGCGAACGGATGCATGATCGAAACCGAAGAGCGCGCTCCCGTATCGATCTCGAATTCACCGGGGATACCGTCGAGCTCGGCTTGGATTATCGGCACATGATTATCGAACTTGAAAGGAACCTTAACCGCCCTTTGCGAAGGATGAAATTGGTCCGGTTTAATGATGGTTAAAAGGCGCTCTGCATAGTCGATTCGGATCACGGCCCGGCGAGCGATTTCGTACCCGATCAAGCCTTGGCCGGCCACCCCTTCAACTTGGGCTAGATTAGAGAGATCGAGAACGGTGAAGACCTGATCCTTCAGCTCCGCTCCTCCCACTGCGATCAACCCGATCTTAGCTAAGCCAAAAGTAGAAACATTCTCGCCAAATCCACCAATGGGTAGAGCGCCCTCAGCCGTGATCCCATTGGCTTTGGCCGCGGCCACGCTTACCACGTTCGTCGCGCCGGTATCGAAGATCATTTGGTCGTAGGTTTTGCCATCTAACGAAACCGGTAAGTAAATATGATTGTTTAACAGCCGAAACGGGATCGAGACCTGGGTTTTTCCGGCTGGAAACACCAACCCATCGACCACTTGTTTCGGTGGATCAAACCGGGTAGAAGCGATTTCGCCGTTCAATTCGATCGTCTCGGAAACACTAACGCTATCATATTTCGGATCGCCGATACTCGATGTCGACTTGAACGGGATGGTCAATCCGTTGAGCTCACGGAAATCAGAGAAAAAAGTGGTTTGCGGCTGTGCGCCGGTAAGATCCACCATCTTCGTGAGATAATGCGTGGATTGATCAAACCAAGCTTCGAAAGGATCTGAATCTTTCGGTTGGCAAACAATCATGTCGCACGGTTTGCCGTCATTGTCCTTTACACCGCTATACTTGAACTCTGCCGGATAACGCCCCGAGAAATAGAAGGTGTGAGCTCCCTGGTACGCCGCTTTGACACCGTCAGCGATCGCCGCTTGGCTGGTCTCGACGCGGAGTTGGTCGCTGGCGTCCGTTGACCAGGACTCTTTTCCGTTCCACGCCTGCGAGCCTTTCGCCGGACCTAGCTTGAAACTCTCCGCGATTTGGACTTTGGGTAAATCCAGCCAAGCCTCGTAGGTTCCTTCGAGGCCGCCTTGTATTAACTTCCCGGTTTCGTGCCAGGTTTTAACCTGATCCCAATTGGCGCCGCCGGTAGCCGCTTTGGACGCGGCAATGACCTGCGCTGCTTTTTCTGACTCTTGCCCGAAACCGAAGAGCGGGCAAAAGATGCCTAGCATCAAAGTGTTAAGCAGGCCGGTTTTGATAGAGATTTTCATTTGATTCTAACCCGCACGAATGGCTCTCGAAAGCCAACCTACGCGTGCGGCCTAGATAGCCTGCGTCGCTCAAAAATGCATGCGCATTTTCGGGCGATGCAGGCTAAGCAGTAGCAACATGGGGACAGAACGCGCTGAATTCAGGAATACATTATCAACGCTCGAGCTTTCTAACCGTCCAGACGAAGCGGATTGTCGCCAGCGGATGCTGGCGTTGCTGGACACATGCCCAGACTGTTTCCATCGGCACGCGTTTCCCGCTCATTTCACCGGGAGCGCGCTGGTGGTCAGCGCCAACGGTAGCCGGGTCCTTCTAAATCATCACCGTAAACTGGATCGCTGGCTCCAATTTGGTGGTCATTGTGACGGTGAGGAAAACGTGCTTTCCGTGGCCTGCCGCGAAGCCCAGGAAGAGTCCGGAATCGATGGATTAGTGGTGGCGTCTGCGCGCCCGTTCGATCTTGATATCCATGAGATTCCCGCTCACGGAAACGAGCCGGCGCATTTCCACTATGATGTTCGTTACGTGCTTATCGCTCCGGCGAGTGCCACCGTCCAAACCAGCGCTGAGAGCAAAGAAATCCGGTGGTTCACCTTCGCCGATTTGCAGGATTGGAAGCTCGATCCAGGGTTATGGCGTTTGGTGATGAAATGGAACGCGCTGGCCACCCGGCGCTCGCACGCCGGGGCGAATGGAAGGAGCCAGGAGCCAGAATCCAGGAGTTAGCAGGTCCGCCGCCAATGGAACCTACATGCTGACCAGCGGCCTGGCATCAGCCCCTGGGAATCACCAATTCGAAGGCCCAGACCAATTTGTGGATACGCAGGCGGTAGGGCGGGTTGGCGCTGATAAGGGGCAGCTCTAACTCCCCCATTGCGGCCACCCCCAACGCCTGCTAATGGATACCCCATGGGTGTCGTTGCCGATCATCGGCGTATGATCAAGCTGAATTGGCTAGAGTATTTGGCAGAAGCTTCCGGAACCGGGTTTAACGTTTTTGTGGGGTTGAGTGCTGGAGTTATCAACTTCAGTCCGGATTTCCCGATCGCTCATCTGATCCCTTCGTTTAGTTTGCGGCTGCTGCTGACCGGCCTGATTTTCGCCGGCAGCGGTTCATTATTCGCTATTTCACCGCTGGGAAAACTGAGTGGTGCCCATATCAATCCTTCGGTTTCCCTGGCATTCTTTGCTCGAGGGAAGATGCATAGCGCGGATTTGGTGGGTTATCTGATCGGCCAATTCGCCGGCGGGATCTTGGGCGCCTGGTTACTGGTTACGGTCTGGGGCGCTCATGCTACTGATATCAAGAATGGCGTCACCGCACCCGGACCTGGCTATCCTATCTGGTTCGTCTTTTTGGCTGAGTTCGCAATGACTTTTGCCCTAGTAATCGCCATTTTCATGTTCCTGAGCGAAAAACGGCTGATGCGTTGGACACCGCTGATGACCTGGCTCTTGGTCGCGACCTTGGTCTGGTTAGGTGCACCGATATCAGGGACCAGCCTGAATCCAGCCCGAAGTTTCGGTCCTTCCTTTGTGAATTGGTTCTGGAGCTTCCAATGGCTCTACTGGATCGCTCCGCCGTTAGGCGGCCTCGGCGCCGCTGTATTCTTCCACCTCTTGAAAGGCGACCGCCACTTGCTTACCGCCAAACTATTTCACGTCCCTCACTACCCCTGCATCTTTAAGAATATCCAGGTACCGCATCTGGCGCGATAGCGGTAGGGACGAGCTCCCGCTCGTCCGATTTCTTTCAAGTGCTCGTCCTTACCGAAAGGACCCGGACGAGCGGGAGCTCGTCCCTACCGCTATTTAGATCAGGTGTTCCAAGCGAATATGCGTCTCGGCATATTCACGCCCAATCTCCATCAGAGCAGGGATAATATCGATCGAGTCGAGCATGGTGATTTTGTTGCCATACTTTGCCTCCAGATCGATTATATCTCTGACTCGATAGGACTGGTTGTAACGAACATAAGAGAACATCTTCGGTAAACCATCATCGCTGCACATATCGCCTACCTCGGCATCGAGTGAAGCCCCATAGAGACATTTCCCCATTGTGCGGCAGACCATGTCTTGCTGCATGGCGCTTGAATCCATTAGTGCCAGGGGCACATTTTTTGCCGCATGGTACCAACCGAGCTGCTCGGCAGTCTTTTTGGCGGCAGCCGAGGCGAAACGAAGCGTCCCCATGGAGATCAGCCTAATTTTCTCCGGGCCGACCGGCCAACAAATGCCGTAGTAAGGAAGGATCGCCGTAGTTACGGCAATCAAAGCTGGATTGTTATAAGCGGTCACCGCACCATCAACAAAAACGTACTGTTGATCGCCCAAGGGAACGGTCTCGGCGGGAAAAAAAGTCGGCGCGGCCGTGCTGGCTCGCACCAGTTGCCAAAGCGGGACATTCAGGTTGCAATGAGGCGAGTCCACGTTGTTGTATTTGGCCCGAGGGTTATTCGTGAGCGGCCAGGGTGAACCGGTGGTGGCATTACGCGTAACTACCATCAGAAGCTTCCGCAATTTCTTGCTCGAAAGCAGGGATAGTGAACCGTCGTCCTCAACAAACACCTCTTTTAACTGTCGCGTAAGCGGGTGCGAATCGTACGTAGCCAAAATAAAGCGTTTTCCAAAAGAAGCTTTGGAAAACATGTTACGCGCACCGCTGATATAGAAGTCCAGAATCTTCTCTGTCGACATTCCGATGCACAGACAAGTGGCAATAATGGCCCCGGTGCTGGTCCCAGCAAAGAAGTCGTAGTGATCGGCCAGAACCAGACTCGGCCGGCCATAATGTTCGCGCAGTAAAGTCTCAATTCTGCGGAGGAGCTGAAGCGTGAATACGCCGCGAATTCCTCCTCCATCGCAGGTGAGAATCTGTTTCACGGCTATGGACTCGGTAGAACCTGTAGGTTCGTGGGAAGCGGATACTTCGAGGTATCGATCGAGGTTTGGGCGGCAAGCGCGACGAGAAGCCGGAAAACGTCCCGATTCCACGATGCGGCTTGATCCGACTGTGAGCTGACCGGGTCAGTGATCTGGTAGCGCTGCCCATGGTAATCCAGCGCTGCCAGCGGTGCCAATAGCTTCTCCTCGCCGTTATCCCAGCGCAATTGCAAAATGGGCCGGCGTTCATCTTTCGTAACCGAGTCGCTCAAGCGCCTCTCACTAGCCGTGATGGCGGCGTTATAATTGGTTTGCTCCTGGGCGACGGAGGCCAGTGCGTTGACGAACGAGCGCAGAACGATGCGCGGACCGTTCTCCGGCTTGACGACGACGTCCGACTGCACAGAAAAACCCTGCTCAAGGAGTCCGCGCATTCTCTCGAGCAAGCCGTCCTCGAAGGATGAATCTTCTTCTAATATATCGAACCTCTCCCCGCCACCGTCTACCAAATAGAAAGTCGGCACTGGTTCGTTTCTGCAAAGGTCCCATTCGCCGCTGTCATTTTTCCGGAAGACCAGATCTTTCTCTGCGGCGGTGACAAGATCGGCGGGCTTCGGGGCCTCGCTGGTAGAACTCAGGACAACGAAATTATCGGTATCGCGCAGCTTCAGGTAGCCGTACTTCTGTAAGTCTCGCGCGACTGCACATATTTGGAGGAAAGCGGCGTACTGCTCGGGGTCGCAACGCCCGGGGTCGTTCGGATACGTGGTGATTCCACTCCGTCCGGGCAGTCGAACCTCTAATCGCTGGACCATCACACGCAACAGCTGATCCACCGGCCAACCCTGCTGGAAAAGGCTGTAAAAAACTTTGGCCTGCATGGGCAGCAACAATAGTTGCGCTACCTTATCGTCCGTGACCGGGATGAAGGTCCAGGAAGGAGTCGTTGAGCCGCCCAACCCGAGACTGCCCGTTTCCGTCACAATCGGCACATGCCGCGTGTTCGGAACCGTATTGTTGACTCCACCACTGATCGAACTCGTCACGTTGTATTGGACACTGATCTGGCCAAAAGTAAGAACGTAGATTGGGTCGTGTTGGTCCAGACGAGCCAGGTTGGTCAGTAACTGGTGGTTAGCACTATCGGCGTACGCGTTATTGAACCCATTGGCATCGGCCCGGTAACGGAAGCTGCCACACCCCTGCACGGCCAGAGTAGAAACAAGAAAAGCAAGACGGAGGTATTTCTTAGCTTGTTTCACTCGGCATCGGCTTAGGCCTTAAATCCGCGGATAGTAAATTAACGTTCGCCGGCGTCAAGAATTAAGCGCACGAACTTACCCGACCTACCAGGAAGCTTACTGGATTAGCAATTCAACCGGGCGATTCCTCCGGAGAATCAGCCATTGAGCGTTTTCCATGATCGCCTCGCGTCCGAGCGCCCGCATAACGTCCTGTATGGCTTCGGTATTGTTTGCTAACAGCAAGTCATCTATCTCCTGCTCGCCTTGCGAGAAAACCTTGGCCATGCGCTCATATTGCTTGGCCAGCTCCTCGTGTGAACGCCGTTCGCAGTAAGCAATCAATAGACCACCGGCAAGCACCAGAGTCCCGATCACGATCAAAGGCCATTTCTGCCCACTGTGCTCGGTCTCAGGCCGCCGATTCTTAGCGGCAGCAGCCGGCGGTTTATCCAGATGTTCAGACAGAGCGCTAGAAGCCGGCAAGCCAGGGGAAGTGGCTACGGTAGGACTGACGCCCTCCTCCGCGGCCCTAGCTTGGGGGTTCAAGGGTCGAGATTCAAACGCGTGCCAATAAGCGAGAGGGACGAAAGCAAGCGCAATAAACCATCCGACGAGAGCCATCTGAAATCCCCGGGAACGGAGCTTGGCTGCTCCGATCCGATGCACTTGCATTTTATCAGCAAAATATTTCCTTTGCTTCCGCACCCATAAATCGGCCACGGTGCGCAGCCGCGCGATCTTCACATCCGCGGTTAGATTTCTAAAGTACCGCTGCCATATCGCTGGTGGCGGCGATGCACTCTTAAGCGCCATTCTCGCCCAAGCAATTTCGCTGCGCATTTGCCCAAGATAACTCTCCGCTACCGACTCTGGGATGCCAGCCGCGCCCCACATAATTCGGACCCGGACGGCTTCGGCCAGTGCCCGGTAGTCCAGATATCGCTCCGAGAAACGGTACCACCAAGCGATCAAGACAACTACAACCGCACCGGCCAGCGAGAGAAGAAAAGTGATTAGAAGCAAGTTTCGAGGGTCTACATGGATCCAATCGCCTGGCATCGCATCTTTCCAGGCTGTTGGGTAACGGCTCGGACTCCAAGGCCAATGGGCGTAAAAAGTGAAACTTAGTCCCGCAAGAAACAAGACCACAAAAAGGGCTCTCATGCAGAGGTGCGAAGGACGGTCGAGTTTACCGGCTAAGGTTGCGGCGCTCTCCCTTAGAATTAGCAAAGTACGCAGCGATTTTGGTATCGAAATTCCGTCGGCATCCCGCCACAAGGAGGATCCTGAAAGCGAACCGATGCGGGTCATGATCGGTTGCCGGTACCTCGTCAGATCTCGATTGAAATCGTCGATACTTTGACAAATCTCGCGAAACTGCTCCCACTCGACCCAAGCCGCTTCCTTGGCTCCCGCTTTACTACGGGTTTTGCCCGCACCCGTCGCCTCGCCTAGCCGGTGCGAAAACCGGCCCAAACGATCGTGGCCTAACCGGAGCTCATGCATCGAGAGAGGACGATCGCCACCGGGCAGTAATATGGTGATTTGACCCGCTGGTTGCGGCTTTTCGGTCACTGCCTCCGTGGCGGATTCACGCGGCGTGCAGATAGCGAAAACCGGTCCCTTTTCCCCACCCATCAATAGGGGCTTTTTCCAAGGAAAAAGCTTGGGCGTTTTCCCTGCCAGCTTACACTGCACCATTTCAGCGGTTCCCGAAGGCTTCGCGGGTGCCGCACCATCCCACAACGCGATTAGGGCATGACAGCGTCCGACGACATAACCTCCTGCATTAGCATAGCAGGTCCTCTGTTGGTCCGGGTCCCGAACGATTCGCTCCCAACCGTCGAGATCATCGTCATTAAGGGCTTCAGGGAGAGGAACCACGTAGCTTTCGACCTCGCCTGAATCCAAGAAACCCTGAAGTTTCTCGGCATCTTCTTCGTGATCGGTAAAGGTCGAGCTCTTTCTATAGATGTTAACCGGGAAGGGCAGCGGCGCGATAATCTGAATTTTACGATCACCCGGTTTCTGCGCGCGATTCCGCTCTAATGCAACTTCGACAGCGAGTTGATCAGCCCCGCGAGCCAGCGAAGACATCACCATCAGCGGCGTGTTAGGGTAAGATTTCTCCAGTCCGTTGAACAGGGTCTCTAAGGCGCTCTTCAATGCCGGGATGTCTTCAATTCGATTATTAAGATGGCCAGAAATCCCCAGCACAATCGGGGAACGCGGAATAGAAACCACCTCGTCAACGCCACGCTTTTGGTCACTTAACACCGCAGACACGTCGGCCGTTGGTTTGTCGGTTGCTGGAGCTGTCAAAGTTTCCGCCTCCGCTAAGACGATATCTCACTGGCTATCCGCTGAATGACGGATTGGCGAGCGAAAAGACGGGAAGCACTAGGAAATCCGGACCATGATATCAGAAGCGCGTCGTAAGATTCGTCAGCCATGCCGGAGAATGATTCACGAGCCACGCCTCTTCGAACGCTCATCATCGCTGAGCGTGAGATATAGCCAAGGATCACGATCGGTAGCGCAGCGCCAACGCTAAATAGCCCCATGAGAGCGGCGGAGCCCGCAAGATGTTTCCCTTGGCTTGCCAATACAATCGCCGCGCCGAGAGTCGGACCCACGCAAACGACAATAGAAACAGCGCGGCAATCTTGAAAAGTTTCATGACGCGCCCTTTCTCCTGCAGCAGCGCTGTCGCCAGGAGAGTCACTGCTGCGCTGCTGGGCCGATCAATGCCCTCAGCGGCATCAAGGGCCCGACGGGAATGTACTCGTGATCCATCAACTGTTCCTTCGCGAGCGGCAGCGTTTCCATTAGGGCTCTTGCCTCATCTTCGGTCTTCGGGTCGACCAGGAAGATGACGCCTTTGCCATCGCCGCGCGAATACCATTGGCGGATTTTCCCGTCCAGGTAGAGCTTCACCGTCGCCCGGATCTCTGCCGGTATGACAGCCATGATTTGTTGAGCGGTTACGCCCTGCTTGGGAGTCTGAATGACCAGCACTTCGGTGGTTTTAGGTATAGCCACACTGGGCACGCCTGAGGCGACCCCGGACTGGGATTGCGCTAGGGACGCTACCGGTAGCATTGCCATGAGAAAAGGGATCATGAATTTCATCGGTTAGCCTCGATTCAGTCTGGTTAGGTTCTTGGGCTGGTCGTTCTCAGGTTTAATCATGGGAAGAGAAGAGGAATAGCAATTCTGTTCCAGGTACGGTATCGTACCGTCACTGGGTTATGACTGGTACGATATAGTACCGAAAGCAAGCGAAAAATGTCGGAAATAGAAAAACCACAGCGTCGCTCACCCTGGTCCCACGATAAGACCAAGCCCTCCAGCTCCATCCGCGAGCGCATACTCCAAGCGGCGTTTACCCTGTTTCGTGAACGCGGCTTTTCCAGCACCAGCATGCTGGAGATTGCCACTCGTGCCCGCGTTTCTAAACGCGACCTTTACGCGCTTTTCCATAACAAGCACGCAGTACTAACCGCTGGCATCAGCCAACGCGCGCAACGGATGCGCCGGCCCTTGGACCCGACGGCTCCTGCGCCGCAGACCCGGGATGCACTAGCGACGTCGCTCGTTGAATTCGGCGTAGCGCTATTGAAGATTGTAGGTCACCCGGATGTGCTGACCGTTTTTCGACTGGCCATTGCCGAGTCCGATCGCGCCCCCGAGATCGGTCGAGCTCTCGACCGCAGCGGTCGTGAGGCGAACCAAAAGGCGCTCATCGAATTGATCAGAAAAGCGCAAGCGCGGGGATTAGTCGTCGCCAGGGATCCAGACGTTCTGGCAGGCCGTTATTTTGCCGCACTCTTGGGTGGTCTCCAGATCCAGCTATTACTGCGCGTGCGCCAAGCGCCAAGCAAAGGGGAAATCGATGCTCGAGCCCGTGCGGCAACGGAGACGTTGCTGCCTTGACTCTGGTAGCTGCACTTCGGCAGAAACAAGAACCGTGAGGCAGCCAATCCCCCGAAAGGCAGGTCTAAAAAATAAGCTGGACTATGATCGGTCGCCTTTTGTTCATATCTTTTTTTGCGTTCCTTGCGTTCTTTTGCGGCTATTCCTTCACGGCTTTTCCGGGAACGAAATTTAGGCTTACCTGCTTTGGCCGGCCGAGCAGGTCGAGGGTTGTTAGTCTTTCCGCGCTTCGCGCGATGATTCGTCCTCGTCGCATGACCAAAAGACGCGTCGCTTTCAGACGAATCGCTTCAAACGGATCAGCTGCCTGCAATAAAACCAGATCGGCCGGGTTGCCTTCGGCCATCCCGTACTTTTCTAGATGCAAAATCTTCGCCGCATTGACGGTTACGGCTTCATAACAAGATTGGATAGCCGCCAGCGACGTCATCTGACAGACATGGATCCCCATGTGAGCAACCTCTAACATATCGCCGGACCCGAACGAATACCAGGGATCCATGACGCAATCATGACCAAAGGCGACTGGAACCCCCGCCGCCATTAATTCCGGAACCCGAGTCAATCCACGTCGCTTCGGATAAGTATCATGGCGGCCCTGCAGCGTGATGTTAATCAACGGATTGGCCACCGCAGCCACGCCTGACTCCGCCATCAACGGGATCAGCTTAGAAACGTAGTAGTTATCCATCGAATGCATCGAGGTCAGATGAGAGCCCGCCACCCGATTTTGCAGCCCGAGCCTTTTGGTCTCCGCAGCCAGAGTTTCAATGTGCCGCGAATGGGGATCATCCGATTCATCGCAATGCATATCGACGAGTAATCCTCGTTCTGCGGCGATCTCGCAGAGCCGTCTTACCGAGGCCGCGCCATCGGCCATGGTGCGCTCGAAATGCGGGATCCCGCCGACAATATCGACGCCTAGATCAAGTGCTCGCAGTAGATTCTTTTCAGCGTTCGGGGACCGATAGAAACCATCCTGAGGAAAAGCCACCAGCTGTAGATCGAGATAATCAGCCACCTGTTTTTTTACCTGCAGTAAAGCCTCAACCGCTAACAGCCGATCATCGCAAACATCCACATGAGTCCGGATGGCCAGGAGTCCTTGAGCCACGGCCATATCGCAATAAGCCAATGCTCTAGCTGTCACCGCTTCGTGGGTCAGCTCAGGTTTCAGTTCTCCCCAGAGAGCGATCCCTTCGAGCAGGGTGCCTGAACGATTTAATCTCGGCAACCCCAGCGAAAGCGCCGCATCCAGATGGAAATGCGCGTCCACAAAAGGGGGCGATAACAATCTGCCCTTAGCCTCGATCTCGACTGCGGCCGTAGCCGCCAGATTCTCTGTGATCGCGGCGATCGTTTGGCTTTTTATCCCAACATCGATATTCGTGCGCCCGTCCGGAAGGTTTGCGTGTCTAAAGATCAGATCCATGGTGGGAGATACCCAATGACAGATGGCAGAACACAAACAAGCTGAGAATTACGACACCTGCGGCACTGTCTTTTGAGGAAAACCCATACCATGAAGGAAACTGATGATTTGTCCCGGCGCCAATTCGTCCTGGCCGCCGGTTTAGCCAGCGGCGGTCTAATGCTGCCTGGCTCGGCCAACGCTCAAGATGCGATGTCCATGTCGATGCCCAGCGGAACCCCGGCTGCCAAGGAGAACAAAAGCGGACCAGCGGATGTCACTTTGCGCATCGGCAATGTGCTGGTCGATGTCACCGAGGAAAAGACGATCAGCACCGTCGGGTACAATGGTCAGGTGCCCGGCCCTTTGATCCGCCTCAAAGAGGGTAAGCCGGTTTCAGTGCGGGTATTCAACGACACTGACACGCCGGAGTTTCTTCATTGGCACGGACAATTTATCCCGTCGGATGTGGACGGCGCCGGCGAGGAAAAGAGCATTGAGGTACCGGCTCACGGCCAAGTTAGCTATAGCTTTACTCCCAGGCCGGCCGGGTTCCGTTGGTTTCACACGCATGTGATGCCCGGAAACAATCTCTATGGCGGCTTGTACACTGGGGAATTTGGTCTTGTCTACATTGAGTCGAGCGAAGAAAGAGGCGACTTCGATCAGGAGATCTTTCTGGCTACTCACGAGTTCGAACCTTATTTCACCGGCGGTGAAATGGAGGAGGAAGAGGAGGACGCCAAACCGGAAGATCCCTCTCTCCAAGCAGAGGTAGAACAGGCCAAAGATCAAAAACCGAACGGCTGGGAAATTGGCTATCAGACATTCACAATCAACGGAAAGTGCTTAGGTCATAGCGACCCCATCCGGGTGAAAGAAGGTCAACATGTGATGTTCCGAATCTTGAACGCCAGCGCGACGGAAACAATCGAACTCGCCCTTCCGGGGCATGAGTTCTATGTTGTCGCACTCGACGGGAATCCGGTACCGCGACCGGCCAAGGTCAAAACCTTACAGCTCGGCTCGGCTGAAAGGATAGACGCCATTGTCGAGATGAAGAATCCCGGAGTTTGGATCCTCGGCACTCCCATGGATGAAGACCGGAACCGCGGGATGGGCATCGTGGTCGAGTACGCCAATCGCAAAGGGAAACCGCAGTGGGATTACTCCGGGAAGTCGGACTGGAACTACCTCCTGTTCGGCGAGACCAACCCAGTCCCGGAACCCGATGAGGTCATTCCCGTGGAGATAGGCAAAATCAACGGCGGTAAAGGCGGTTTCAACATCTGGACGATCAACGGACAGCCTTACAAAAAGAGTAAGCCGATCAAGATTCGGAAAGGCCGCCGTTACCGGCTCGCTTTCGTCAACAAGAGTGACGACCTGCACCCGCTCCACCTACATCGTCATAATTTCGAAATAACCAAAATCCATGGGCAAGCCACGTCCGGCATTTTCAAGGACACGGTCCTGACCAAAGGGTTCAGCCGGGTCGATGTCGATTTTGTCGCCAATAACCCAGGACTAACCCTGTTTCATTGCCATCAGAATCTCCATATGGACTTTGGTTTCATGCGGCTGTTTGAATACGTAGCGTGAGCGGTAGGGATGAGCTCCCGCCCATTCGTTGCAGCCAAGCCCCTGCGCCATGCCGAACCGAGAGACATACCGGACATCGGAAGAGCAGAAGCTCGTCCCTAACGGGGCACGCTATCTCGAGCTCTTCCTCATTTTCCTCCGTCTCGGCCTTACATCGTTTGGGGGTCCGATTGCGCATCTTGGTTATTTTCGCCAGGAGTTCGTTGAAAGACGGCGCTGGCTGACTGACCAATCGTTTGTCGATCTGGTTGCTCTCTGCCAATTTCTGCCCGGGCCCACCAGCAGCCAAGTCTGTTACTCGATCGGTATGATACGGAGTGGTTTGTTCGGTGCGATCGCCTCCTGGTTCGGTTTTACCTTGCCTTCCGGGCTCCTCATGATTCTTGCCGCGTACGGGATCCATTGGACTGGCAATCAGCAAGCGGGAGCCTGGATGCACGGGTTGAAAATTGTGGCTGTCGCGGTGGTGGCCCAAGCGGTTTGGTTAATGGCGACCAAGCTTTGCACCGATCGACTTCGAATCAGCTTTGCCGTAGTGGCTGCAGTCATCGTTCTGCTCACAAACAACTCCTGGATACAGGTTATCGTTATTGCGCTTGGCTCGATGCTGGGATGGAGACTGATCAAGGCCGAAGGCAATCGCCCCGCTGCCCAGGAATTCGGTTTTCTGCCCAGTCGCCAGCTAGCGATTTTCTCTTTAACGCTTTTTGCGCTCTGCCTTTTGCTGGTTCCCATCCTGGCTGCCGGAAAACGGGATGGTTGGTTGCCGCTTTTCGATAGTTTTTATCGATCGGGATCTCTCGTATTTGGAGGAGGACATGTGGTTTTGCCCCTATTGCAGGCGGAAGTTGTTCCCAAAGGCTGGGTAGACAACGACACCTTTCTAGCTGGCTACGGTTTCGCCCAAGCCTTGCCAGGTCCGATCTTTTCGTTTGCGGCTTTTCTGGGCGCGGCCAAGACGGGGTATCCCACCGGGTGGCTTGCAGGATTGTGGGCCTTGTTCGCCATTTTGCTTCCCCCGATGCTTTTGGTAAACGGTCTCCTCCCGCTTTGGAGCCAGCTCCGTTCGTCACCAAGTGCGCAAGCAGCATTGGCAGGCGCTAACGCTAGCGTGGTCGGTATATTATTGGCCGCATTCTATCAGCCAATTTGGACCAGTGCGATTGACTCCCCGAAAAGCTTCGCTCTGGCCCTAGTGCTTTTTGCCGCGTTCCAATTCTGGAAGATCGCGCCGTGGATTCTGGTGATAGCAGGCGCTATCTGTGGGGGGCTGTTTTTGAGCTGAACAGCACGGCCAAGCGAGATTGATGGTGGGGCGAGGCTCCCGAAACACTCCGCTCCGAGCCCATTTGTGATCTTCACAGCGCGGCGCTCATCCCGCCATCAATATACAGAATCTGTCCGTTAACAAACGAAGACGCGTCGCTGCTGAAAAACACCGCGGCTCCCACCAGTTCGGCTGGCAACCCCCAGCGTTTAGCCGGCGTCCGTTGTTTCACCCAAGCATCAAACTCCGGGTTATCGGCCAATACCTGAGTCATCTCCGTAATGAAGTACCCCGGTCCAATCGCATTGATCTGAATATTGAACTGAGCCCAATCGGCGCACATCACCTTGGTCAACATCTTCAGACCACCCTTGGCTGCCGTGTAAGGTCCGGTTGTCGTCCGGGCGAAATCGCTCATCAGCGAACAGATATTGATGATCTTACCTTTTTGGCGAGCGATCATTCCTTTGACCACCTCCCGCGAAACCAGCATCGCGCTGGTCAGGTTCGTTTCGATGACCTCAGACCAAGTCGCCAATGAGATCTCATCCAATCGTACCCGGCGCTGAATACCGGCATTATTCACCAGCACATCGATCGGACCGGTTGAAGCAAGTTCGCCCACGGCCGTTTGCACTTCTGCTTCCCTGGTAATATCGAACCGGGCTTCCTCGACCGTATGCCCCTCTTTTCGCAGACGGTTGGCGGCGGCTGTCAGTTTTTCCGGGTTACGCCCGTTCAGAATGACAGAAGCGCCATGCTGAGCGAGGCCACGAGCAATTTCAAACCCGAGACCAGCGTTTGAACCGGTAATGAGAATACGGCGTTGAGAAAGATCGAAAGAGGTCACCATTGGAAGGAGCTAGAATCTAGAAGCTAGGAGGAAACTGCCAAGGCATTTGCTCTGAAAAGATCGCGAATCCAGGACCCTTTTAACGAGCGAGCGGGAACGAACGAGAACGCTGTGAACCGAATCGAACGCCGAAAGCCCGACGAGCCGTTTGCGACATCCCCTTCCAGCTCCTAGATTCTAGCTCCTTCAACCTAACCAAACCCATGCTTTCCTGCGTCATTCACGGTGCACACGACCTCAGATTAGAAAACAGAGATATACCGGAACCCGGCTCCAATGAGGTCCTGGTTCGGTTGGGCGCAGGCGGTATCTGTGGATCTGATCTTCACTATTTCCACGAAGGCGGAGTAGCCGATTTTCGGATCCGGCAGCCAATGATTCTTGGCCACGAAGTTGCCGGGGAAATTGTACGATGCGGGCCAGAGGTGTCGTCGATCAAGCCCGGTGATCGAGTTGCCGTGAATCCAGCTCGCTACTGTGGCGTCTGCCATCAGTGCCGATCGGGACGCGGTAACCTTTGTACCGACGTTCGATTCTTTGGCAGCGCATCCCGTTTCCCTCATGTTCAAGGTGGGTTCGCTGAATTTTTTGTGGCGGCAGAGGCCCAATGCGTGCGTCTCACCACAGAGATTTCTTTTCCCGAAGTAGCCTGTGCCGAACCGCTAGCGGTGGTATTACATGCGATCAACCAAGCCGGAAACCTAAATTCCAAGAGGGTCTTGGTCACAGGAGCCGGGCCCATTGGTCTGCTGACCGGTATGGTCGCCCGTTTCGCGGGAGCGCTTGAGATCACTATAACCGATCGATTTGCGACCCCCCTTAAGTTGGCATTGGAGCTGGATATGGACTACGCGCTAAACGTCGCCGAAAACCCCGATGCACTGAAAGAAGCGACGAAAGAGCGGGGCGAATTTGATATCGCTTTGGAGGCCTCCGGCGCCGTTCCGGCCATGCTAAACTGTCTTGAGTCCCTGGGACCTGGAGGTCGAATGGTGCAGGTCGGAATGCTATCCAGTGCTCAACTCCCATTCGGACGGATCATTTCGAAGGAAATCGAATTAGTCGGCACTTTTCGGTTTTATCAGGAGTACTCCCACGCCGTCCGCCTCTTGGAACGCGGCCGGATTAATGTGCAGCCGCTCATCACCCATCGCCTGCCGCTTAAGTCGGCGCTCGAAGCTTTCAAACTCGCCTCCGATAAAAGCCAATCAGTTAAGGTAAGTCTGGTCCCGTGAGACAGCAGAGCGAAGCCAGAAGAAAAATCTCACGCAAAGACGCAAAGGCGCAAAGGTAAGAGAGAAACCAGAAATAGCCGCAAAAAGGCACAAAACGCACAAAAAGGTGGACTTGAGATTTGGTAAACGGACCTGCTCTGCGGCGCTGTGGATCGATTGAAACTTTCTGGGTCGATGGCTACCACACAGTCGTCTTACGATTCAGTTTTTTGAGCTTTTTTGCGCCTTTTCGTGGCTATCTCTGCCTTTTGTCTTTCCTTTGCGCCTTTGCGTCTTTGCGTGAGATTTTTCTGTGTTTCCTCACCCCTCGTACGTCAGCAAGCCTTTCAGCGCATCAACAGCCCGATCCAATTGCTCATCTATCTCGTGAGCAACGAGGTCTTTCTCGGCCGGGTTTAAGAAACTTCCGCGTTGCCGGAGCAAAAGCGCTCGCTCTTGATTACGGTTCATCGAAGTGAGGATATCCGGTTTAACTCCCCGTTCCTGGATGGTTTCATGGTTCGGCGTGAAGTATCTGGCAACGGTTAATCGCATACCGGAACCATCGGGAAGCTCAAATTGAGCCTGCACCAGACCTTTCCCGAAGGTCGTTTGTCCGACGATAATGGCTCGTCGCAGATCTTTCATCGCTCCCGCCACGATTTCAGAAGCACTGGCGCTTTCGTTATTAACCAGGATAACGATCGGGAAATTCCCTCGCCCCTTCGTTTCAGCATCGGTAAAGAACTCCTGATGAGCGCCCGCGTCGCGCCCCTCGGTATAGACCACCATGGTCTTTGGAGGCAGAAATATCCCACACGTATCGATGGCGCTTTGTACTAAACCCCCGGGATTGAACCGGAGATCCACGACTAAAGCTTGCATCCCGTCGGCTAATAAACCGTCCACTTTAGCGCCGAGCTCAGTCGCGGTTGGCTGGTCGAACTCAGTGATCCGGAGATACCCGATCTTAAACTTACCAGCCTCGCCGCTGTCCAGGAGATGAGCATCCCGGACACTATTCACCCGGTAAATCTGGCGAGTGACTTGAATTTCGGTGGTGTTTTTGGTCGATGGCCGATGGATCTTCAAGTGGACCACCGTGTCTTTCGCTCCCCGCAAAAGCGGGCCGATATCTTCGACGCGCTTATGTTCTACATTTGTCCCGTCGATTGCCATGATCTGGTCGCCGGGAACAATGCCGGCCTTGGCCGCCGGAGCTTCCTCGACCGCTGATACCACGGTCAACAGACCATTAATGTCGGCCACCACGATCCCGATTCCGGTCACTTCACCCCGATTTTCTTCCTGGAAATCCTGATAGTCCTCCGCCTCAAGGTACGCACTATGGGGATCAAGCTTAGAAAGCATCTCCCGTATGCCCGCGTGCACCAAGGCTTGGGAACCAGCCTTTTTGGGATCGACGTAGTCCTGCTTTACGAGTTCAAACGCTTGCGTAAATACCCGCAGCCAAGCCGCGGCGTCGTCCGAGGGAACATCCGTTTTCCCCGAGCTCAATACGGAACTGCCCACGGCCAAGTCCAGTAGCAAAAGCAAACCCGCTAAAGAGTAACCAAACGTGCGATTGATCGTCATCTCGCAAAAGTCACAAATAACAGATGAAAAATCGCAAATCCAGCATGGGAACTCACCTTATTCTCCGCGGAATGACAAATGACAAATGACAGATCTGGATGCGGCTACCCGACCGCCGAATCTGTCATTTGTCATCTGTCATCTGTCATCCAAACGAGCTTCAGGCGAGTTGCGCTCTCCCGTCTGTCATGCGAGCCAGACATATGGCCGGACCACGCACCTTGATCGTAACCGGCGCCAGCCGGGGAATCGGCGCAGCCATCTCGCTGAGAGCCGCTCGCTCCGACTATCAAATCGCCGTCAATTATACCCAAGACGAACGGGCGGCTGCTCAGGTGGTCGGACAGATCCGGCAATCTGGCGGAAACGCGATCCCGCTTCGAGCTGATGTATCAAATGAGTCGGAAGTGACTCGGCTCTTTCAAGAGGCCGAGGAACGCCTGGGTCCAATCTATGGCTTGGTCAACAATGCCGGTATCACCGGTGGTTTTGCCCGGGTCGATGAAACGACCCAGTCCATGCTTGAGCGATTAATGGCGGTCAACGTGATCGGCCCGATGCTATGCCTGCGCGAAGCCGTGAAAAGGATGTCGACTCGCTACGGCCACGCCGGTGGCTCGATCGTCAATATCTCGTCACTAGCCGCTCGCACCGGAGGCGCTAACGAATGGGTTCATTACGCAGCCACTAAAGGCGCGATCGACACCTTGACCATTGGCTTAGCCCGGGAAGTGGCAACCGAAGGCATTCGAGTCAACGCGGTTTCACCCGGCCTCATTGAAACCGACCTTCATACCACCGCCGGCGCTCCCGATCGGCTCGCCCGGCTAAGTCCCGGCATCCCCATGAAACGCCCAGGTACCGCCGACGAAATCGCTGCCGGCGTCCTTTGGCTCCTCTCGCCCGAAGCGTCCTACGTTACCGGAACCATCCTAGAAATCGGCGGCGGCCGCTAGCGGTAGCGAGCCTCCGGCGAGCTATCGCATGGCGTGCCGGTAACGGTCAGGGGTTAGGAAATAGCGTTTCCGAAATACTTTTCCCAAATGGGTCGCGTCCGCGAACCCGGCCAATTCGGCGATGGCGGAGAGCTTGAGGTCTGTTTGCACCAGCATCCGGGTGACTTCTCCCAGCTTGACGTGAATGATGAATTTGGCGGGGGTTGAACCGGTCACATCGCGGAAGCGGTGGGAGAACGCGCTTCGACTCATTTTACGTTTCGCTGCCAACTGCTCGACGGTGGGTCCGCCGTGGCGCATTCCATTTAGAATTTCGATCCGCAGCTCATTTAGCAGGCGTTCCCGCGCCTCGGCCGGATGCAGTAAGGAATGGCCGAACCGTTCATATTCGAGCAAAAACGCAAAGAGGAAACTTTCTTCCGTGAATTCGTCCTGACAAGCCGCCGTCCTTACCGACGCGAAGAGGTCCACGGCTCTCCCGATCAAAGCGCTGTCGGGGCGGACCGGCCAGACTTGCGAAGCGATCTTTTGGCGTTTTTTCATTCTCTCCACCACGTAGGGGTGGTGAATAATGAACCAGAAAAACGTCCACTCGGCTGATTTCTTCGGAAGCCAATAAATATCGTCGCTCGGGACTATAGTAGTAAAAGCCGTGCCGGGTTCTAACCGGTGAACGGTTCGCTCCGTCTTCAGGTTGCCCCAGCCCTTTAGCGAATATTGCCAGATCACATAAGGATACTTAGGGTGACCGCCGCGTTTCCGCCCGTCCCAATGGTAATCAAGCGGGTCTATCCGCGTCTCTAAGCCGCAATAAACACTGCCCGCATAAGATGACGCGGTTTCCGGGAACGCCGGGATCGAGCGCAGCATGCCCCACAAATCCTGAAGATCGCGCCCTACGTTTCCAGCCAAACTATCTGTCGAAGGTTTGTTCACAAATAGACTATTATCCAGTCGGAGCGACTATTGCCGCACCTATCCCTTTTGATCAAGCTGCAACGATTCGTGCCGCTGTATTTCGCGCGAATCCACATAAACCCCACCGATCCAATCCTCCCCAAACCATGACTATTCGTCTGTCAATCAGTCGTTGCTTGGCGCTGTTCAGCGCCTTCATTTTTGTCGCTACAGGTCAAGCGAAAGACCTGGAGCTCTGGTTCATCCCGATGTCTCAAGATGGCCCCGCCAAAGGACCGTTAACCAAATGGGTCAGCGAAAACGTCCCGAAACTGCTCCCCGGCATTACCGTGGCCAATAACTATGGCCCACCCATCTACCAGGACGCTCAACAGAAACTGATCGTCCAGGGTCGCCGCGGCAAGCCCGATGTTATCGAGGGCGTGTTAGAAGGGATGTTCGCTTACCAGAAGGCCGGGTTGATTGCCCCCATCGATGCCGATTTCGATAAGTGGGCAGACAAAGATCAATTCATCCCCAGCACCATCAAGGCGTTGACGATTAACGGGAAGCTGTACGGCGTGCCTTACAACACCAACGTCCGGGTACTGGTTTACCGTAAAGACCTGTTTCAGAAATATGGTCTCGAGGCGCCCAAGACTTGGGACGACCTGATCAAGGACGCCGCGTTGATTTCATCCAAAGAAGCTGGGGTCGCCGGCCTCGGCTTGACCACTAAGAACGGCAGCGTCCGTACCTTCCAAGAATTCATTTCCTTCTTCTTCCAGGTTAACGGCGGCGAGAATCCTTTTAAATACAACGAGACCGCCAAGAAATGGGAGATGAATACCACTCCCGAAAAACTGGCTCAGATTTTAAAGCTTTATCAGGACGTCTTCTTTGCGGGCACTCCGGCAGCGGCCAATCAAAACACCCGGGGCAACGATTACCAGGCGACCGATACTGACTATGTCTCCGGTAAGTCCGCCATGGTACCGATGGGACCGTGGCTCTATTCTTATCGCTTAACTGGCGACACCCCGAAGAAAATTCTCGAAGAAGAGACCGGAGTTGCGCCCCTACCGTTACCTGAGGGCGGAACTCAAGCCACCTATCTCGAAGTTAAACCGTTGATGATCAACGCAGCCAGTAAGGACAAAGCCGACGCCTGGTCTTTGATCAAGGTCTTAGCCAGCAAGGATTTTGTGGCGATGGATAACCAGCTGGAAGGAGTCAATCCGCCCCGTAAGGACGTGGCCGATTTGCCGGACTTCAAGAACAACTGGTGGCAACAGGCATTTAGCGCTCAACTAGGCACCGGGGTTGCCCTCGCCGCAATCAACTGGGGCTATGTGGTCAACGATATTACCGAGGCCATTCAGAAAGTGATCTATAAGAACAGCTCCCCTGAGGATGCCGGTAAAGCGCTCTATTCCACGTTGGAAGAACGAGCAAAGAACAACCAACTGTAGTAGAGCGCATCGGCGAATGGGCGAAACGGCGCGGCGAACATCCTAGCGAAAAGACGCAGGTTCGCCCGTCCAGGTAACTCCGTTTCCAGACGTAACGGCCGGTGACCTACCCTTTCCGGATCGAAACGCCCATTCGCCGTGTCGCCCTTTCGCCCACTCGCCCATTCGCACTGTCGCCCATTCGCACTATTATGATGCCCGGAACGATGGACACAGAAGATCTGATTTTACAGCCGCCGAAAGCGCGCACCGCTCCCGGGCGAAGGTCACCGCTTTTGGTGCGTCTATGGAAAGAATCATTCGGCTATCTGCTGCTGGTGCCGGCCCTCGCTATCATTCTCGGGCTTAACCTCTACCCGACCGGCTACGGCATTTTTACTTCTTTTACTGACCAATCGCTGCTCGATCCTAATCATTACACTCTGGTTGGCCTGGCTAACTATTTTAAGCTGTTCGCTGATCCAGTCTTCCAGCTCTCATTCGTGCACTCATTGGAGCTAACCGGATCAGCGGTTGTGCTGCAGGTCTTTTTCGGTTTGATCCTGGCTCATCTTTTGATCCAACGTGTCCCCGGCATCCAGGTCTTTCGAAGCTTGGCCATGGTAACCTGGGTTCTGCCGATCATCGCCGCGGTGGTCATCTTTCGTTTTTTTACATTACCCAACTACGGATTCTTTAATCTGGTATTAACCCAAATCGGGTTAGGTCAATGGACCAGGAACTGGTTCGGCGACGAGAACTTCGCCTTTCTTGTAGTGCTGCTGATGCATCTTTGGCGAAACATTCCCTTTTACGCGATCGCGTTCATGGCCGCCATGCAGGCGATTCCGCAAGATCTGTATGAAGCGGCGCGCATCGACGGCGCGACCCGCTGGCATCGGCTCATCTATATCACCTTACCTAACCTCCGCTATATCATCCTCGTGATGGTGGTCCTCCATGTCACCTTCACCTTTAACAATTTCGACTTCGTTTTCCTCTCCACTGGCGGCGGACCGGTGAACGCCACGGAAGTCCTGCCAACCTATATTTATAAACAGGCTTGGAGCGGGTATGCGCTCGGCTACGCCAGCGCCGGCGGCGTCGTGATGTTAATCGTCCTGGTTTTTCTGGTAACGATCTGCCGGCGTGTGATCGGAGGGTATCAGGCCGAATGAAATTCACCCACCGCCTCATCGTTTATTTTGGGCTCGCCGCTTTCTACTTGTTTCTGCTCGGCCCGATGGCTTGGCTGGTTCTTTCCAGTTTCCGGACTTCAGACTCCATTCAATCCGGTCATATTTGGCCGGTGTTCTCTGAGCTCACTTTTTACAATTACATCGAGGCGTTTAAGCTCAATAACTTCCCCCAGCTGGTTGGGAACTCGATTTTTATCGCTACCAGCGTCATGCTGCTAGTCGTCTTCTTTGGCAGCTTGGGCGCCTACGGACTCAGCCGATTCCCGTTGAAAGGGAAACCATATCTGATGCTGGCCTCGCTGCTCCCGCAGTTTTTTCCGTATGTTTTGGTGTTAGTGCCATTCTACGTTTTGATGTCGAACCTATCTCTGGTTGACACCCACATCGGTCTGATCCTGACCCATACCTCCATCACGCTGCCTTTCGCGCTCTGGATGTTGACGGGTTACTTTAACGCGATCCCCCGTGAACTGGATCAAGCCGCGGCCATCGACGGTTGTTCCCGTTTTGCCATCCTCTTTAGGATTCTTTATCCGATCGCCCTCCCCGGTCTCGTCGTCGCCGGCTTTTTCGCCTTTGTGGTGTCGTGGGGCGACTATCTTTTTGTCTCGATTCTTTCCCAAAGCGAAGCAACTCAGACCTTGCCGCTCGGCCTGCAAAGTTTCCTGCAAAGTTTACAAGTAAAATGGGGGTTAATCACAGCAGGCACCGTTATCGCAATTGTGCCAACAATTCTGTTCTTCGCCGTGGTACAGCGTCGCCTGGTCGCAGGACTCACTGCCGGAGCCGTTAAAAGCTGAGTTCGCTGATGGCTCGCTCAGGATGACAAATGACAGATTACATATAACAGAATGACAACCTGCGGAAATCTGTCCCGAAGGGACTATAGGACTCAGCCCGGGGTTTTAACCCCGGGTACTGTTAAAATAACAGCCCGCCCTGAAAGGGCGAAAGATATCGGTCCTGTTGCTTGTTCGCCGTGGGAGGGCTCGGAAGAAATTCTGTGCCGCCCCTTCAGGGCGGGGCCTTTTTGGGTTGATAACCCGGGGTTGAAACCCCGGGCTGAGTCCTGCAGTCCCTTCGGGACAAAATCCGTCAAATCGTTCCGAGGTGGACGTTTTTGTGCACGCTCCAGATCACTCGGAGTCCGGAAACTTAACTAGCCTTATCCACTTTATGCCAAAGATTACCTTTATCGGAGCAGGAAGCCTGGTCTTCACCCGCAACCTCACTAACGACATTCTGCTGACGCCGGCACTGAGCGACAGCACCATCACTTTGATGGACATCGACGCTCAGCGGTTGGAGCAGTCGCGGCAAATCGTTCAGTCGATGGTTGATCGACGCGGGAGTAAAGCCACTGTCATAGCCACTCTCGATCGCACGGAAGCCATCGAAGATTCCGACTATGTGATTACGACGTTTCAGCAAGGAGGTCTCGATGCTTACCGGCTGGACATTGAAATTCCGCAGCAGTACGGCGTCGAGCAATGCGTTGGTGATACGCTCGGACCAGGAGGCGTATTTCGCTCCCTGAGAACCATCCCGGTATTGATCGATATTTGCACTGAGATTGATCAGCACGCTCCCGACGCTCTGCTTCTCAATTACGTGAACCCGATGGCAGCGAATTGCTGCGCGATTGCCGCCGCCACCGGTCTTCCACATATCGGTCTATGCCATAGCGTTCAGGGGACCAGCGAGCTTCTCGCCGAATGGATCAAGGTGCCTTATTCCGACGTGATTTTCTTTTGCGCCGGTATCAATCACCAAGCCTTCTTTCTCGAGTTCCGAACCAAAGACCAAGATCTTTATCCAAAGATTCTCGCCGCCGTCGAGGATCCCGCCATCTACGGACAGGAACCGGTACGGATCGATCTGCTAAAACATTTTGGCTATTTCGTGACCGAATCCAGCGGCCATGCCAGCGAATATAGTCCTTACTTCCGTAAGACCGCGAAAATGGTGAACAACGATTTGGTCCCCCGGTTCACCGACAAAGTGAATGACTGGTTCGAATTCGGCAGGACGGGCGGTTACTATCGCCATTGCCTCGATCGAGTAGAGAAGTTCCAACAAGAATATGATTCGATTCTGCAAGCCGAACTAACCATCGAACGCACCCATGAATATGGCGCGCGTATCATTGAAGCCATCGAGACGAATCGGCCGATTACGGTCAACGGCAATGTTTCCAATGACGATCTGATCGACAACCTTCCCGCCGGCTGCTGTGTTGAGGTTCCCTGCCTGGTGGATGGCAACGGAATTCAACCAATCAAAGTCGGCCCGCTCCCGACTCAACTGGCAGCTCTGAATCGAACGAATATTAACGTCCAGGAACTCATCGTCGATGCGGCCTTTACCGGCAGCAAAGATTCGGTTTACCACGCCGTCATGCTAGACCCTCTGACCAGCGCCGTCTGTACCCTCCCCCAAATCCGCGACATGGTTGATAAAATGCTAGCCGCCCAAGCCCAGTGGCTGCCGAACTTCGCTTAATGCTCGTTCGGAATAGCCCAATGGCCAATGCATCGCCATCCCAACGCTCAGATCGCGGGCCCGCCTCCGTCATCGGCTATTGGCTATTCGGCTATCGGCTATTCGCGAACGAGCTTCTGGCGACTTCGCGCGAGTTCGCTAGAGCGAGCCGCGCATCCCTGCCAGGTTCCGTTTCATCTCGGCAACCCGCGAGTTGTGTTCTTGGCCGCGTCGCGTCACCACGCTCGTGGCCAGGATATCGATCAACGTCAGCGCCGCTAACCGCGAAATGGTCGGGGTATAGACGTCGGTGTTTTCCAGGGTCTCAACCAGCAACGGCACGGTGCAATGCTCCACCAATGGCCCAATTTTTCCGGTGATAGCGATCACCGCCGCTCCGTTCGCTAGCGCCGTTTTGGCGGCTTCGATGACGCCTTTGGTTTGACCAGTGTTCGAAATCGCGACCACCACATCGCCCGGCTTCATCATCGAAGCCGCGATAAACTGTTGGTGGGAATCACAGTGCGCCGTACAAGGCACCCCAAACAGAGGAAACTTCTGTTGCGCATCCAGCGCCACGATCCCGGAAGCGCCAAAGCCGAAGAACTCGATGCGGTTAGCCGCTAACAGCAGATCGACCGCTTTATTCAGCTCGTCTTTATCTAACTTCTTCCGAGCCCAATCCAGGCTGTTCATGCTGTAGTCGAAGATCTTATCCGCGATGACACCAACCGCGTCGGCCGGCAAGATGACCGAGTGAGTGGCCGGCATACCCAAAGCCACGCTTTGCGCCAAGCGAACTTTAAAATCCTGAAAACCCAGAAACCCGAGCGCCTCGCAGAATCGAATCACAGTCGGTTCGCTCACCCCTGACCGTCGCGCCGTCTGATCTACGGTGGCGTTGAGGATAAACTCAGGCGCCGCCAACGTTAGCTCCGCGACTTTACGATCCGACGGACGCAAATCCTGTAAAGACGTTGATATAATTTCAAGCAGGTTCCGGTTCGGATCCTTGTCGATTGGGGGTCGAGGTCGTCTAGGCACTGGGGGGTAGTTTTAGAATATAACGGGTCGCCAGCTCTGCTTTAATGATCTGGAGCCGATTTTTCGTGGTGACTGCGCTTTGATCGATCAGCTTAGGATCAATCGTATTGAACGCGAACATCCCAAAATGATGAGCAATGAGGGTTGGAATTCCGGCATCCAAACAGAGTTGAACGGCTTCTTCCAGAGTAAAATTACCGGCAACCCCCTTTTCGCTCAATTCCGGACGCCGGCCATTGACCGGTAGAAGGGCCAGTTGCGGCTTTTGTCTTGCCAGCGTTTCCACCAACCCGGGATAGCGAACGGTATCGCCGGAGTGATAGATCAAGGCGCCCTCCACCTGGATAAGATATCCTAAGAAGCGGTGGCGGCCAAGTTCATCGAATTCGAATTTCTCGTGCGCGGCTTTCAACGGCAGCACCGTCAAGGTCTCAGCTAGTCGGATTTCGCGGTCGGCCTCCGCTAAGATTATCTGTTCTTTCTTTACGCCCGCTCCGTCTAACTCCAGCTCGCACGGGGCCGGGACTATGAAGCGAACCTGCGGAAACTTGCTCGCGATTTCATGAATCGTGGGAGGATCAAGATGATCTCCGTGATGATGGGTGCAAACGACAAAATCCAACCTCGGTGCATCCGCCACCGTTATCGGCGGCGCCATCAGCCTTTCATGCGGGAACGCCCCGCCTCGATACTTCTCCGCCAAGCGATCGGATAGGTATGGATCGATCAAAAAGCTGAACTTAGGAGAGCGCACCAGAAAACCTGCCTGCCCCAGCCAATAGACGTTGAGGTCAGTTGGAGCGAACTCGAGTTGGTTCGCCAGGGGACCGGCATATCGCTCCAACTCAATCATTCTCGAAAAAAGCGAGTAGGTTTTGTACCGCCTCGACCGCCGCCCGATCAACACTTTCGCGGGTGAACGCACCTAAATGCCCGGTGGCGATGACTCTCGGATGCGCGATCAATTTAGCGACGCTGGCGTCGGCATGGTCGAACACGTCAGAGCAGTAAGCAACGATTCTGCCGCTATCGAGCTGCTCCAGTAAAGCTGGTTCATCAACCAACGCCCGCCGGGCCGTGTTGATTAGGATCATGCCCGGCTTGATTTTCGCTAACCGGTTCCGGGTCAGCAACGGCGTTCCATCCGAGGCGGGCGGACAGTGAAGCGTAATCAATTCCGCCTCCTGAATGGCGTACCCCAAGTCGATCCGCTTAAATGGTTCAGTCGCTACTTCCAACGGTTCAATCACAGAGACCACTGAGCCAAAAGCGGCGAAAAGCTGCGCTACGCTCCGGCCGATGCGTCCGTAACCGACAACCGATACTTCTTTACCATTCAATTCGCTGCCGATTGATCGGTGCCAGGTCCCGGCTTTCAATGCTCGATCGGAATGATGGATATCGCGAGCGGCGCTTAAGGCCAATCCCAAGGTGAGTTCCGCCACTCCCTGGGCATTTGCCCCCGCTGCGCGCAAAACCGTGATCCCGAGCCGGGCAGCGTCTGCCAAAGGAATATTGTCAACGCCGCTGCCGTTTCGGCTGATCACCTTCAGCTCGGTAGCGTGAGCCAATGTCTGCGCGCTAATGGTTTCGATCCCCGCAATCCAGCCGATACAACCTGGTAGTAAAGCCCGAAGCTCAGACTCTTCCGGTAACCGGCCGCTCGGTCCTAAGACAATCTCCCAACCCGCTTTCCGCAAGAGCCGAAAAGCCGGATGATCACCGTTCGTCAACGAACGCGGCGTAACCAGAACCCTTTTCATTTTCTTCCAGTGGCACGGGCGGCAACTTCAGCCAAGCGCTGAAACGTCTTGGTGTCATTGGAAATTTCAACGTGAAAAACATCGGCGATCACGCCAGTCCATCCGTGGATGAAGTATTCCCACCCATCGTGAATCTCTAAACGACGTTCACTAGCCTGCTGCCGAGCCTGCCGCAAAAAATCGAGCGCTCCTCGATAGTTCAACTCCCATACCACCGCTCCGGATGGGAACCGGCTTCGTTCGCTGATCGGCGACCCGGGACGATCTTTTCCTAACCCGGTAGCGTTGATCACGAGCGATTTGTCCGGCAAGCTTTCCAGAATCCGGTCATTGCCGGCCGAGTCCGTCACTAAGCTGGTCTTCAACTCCGGTGAATCTACCAGCGCCGCCAGATGATTTAGCCGTTCAACGGAGACGTCCGAAACAAACACCCGTGCCGGTCGCCCCAAGCCATGCTCACCTTTCAGTAAGAACCAGGTAATCGCAACTCCGGCCCCTCCGCTACCCATGCAAAAAACATCGCCGCCGTTAGCCGGCCAGAATCCCCCCGGTATCAACCCGGTTAATGTCCTCCCGGCCGAGACCGGATCCTTGGCTTGCCCTACCAATTTACCATCCCGCTTTGAGATCGAGCTGACCTCATGCATCGAAGCAGCAAACCAGTCGAGTTCGTCAAAAAGGCGGTGAGCTGCGCTAAATAGGTCGATTTTGTGAGTGGTCACTAAGGCGCCGTTGGAGTTGGTGTCGTTCCGGATGAAAGTGACAACTTCCTGGTAGAGTTCCGGACGAGCGTGCAGCGGAAGATCAACTCCGTTAATGGAAACGTCTCCCAATCCGAGTTCCTTTGCCCAACTCGGAAACACGTTCATGATGGAGGATTGCTTAGTCGAAACGCCAATGAAATGGATGGTCGGGAACCGGCCCGAGACTAACTCCATGTTAGGTCCTCTTTATCGTTTTAACGAGTCGTACACTGGCAGCTACCGATTCCTTGATCGCTGCCCACTCCTTATCCTGAATCCATTGTCTGGCCGCCAACCAAGAACCGCCGGCAGCGAGCACACTCGGCTCCGCCAACCAGCTGTCTAGGTTATTCAAATTGATCCCGCCGGTGGGAACGAACCGCGGAGAAAAGGCTCTAAAAGTGGCAGCCAATATTCTCAGAAAACGCGTACCACCGATCTCTTCGGCCGGAAAGAATTTGCAGGCAGTGATACCTAACGCCAACGCTCCTTGCAGTTCGGACGCGGTCGCGATCCCGGGCAGATAAAGCGTTCCGGATTTCAACACAGCCTCGGTAAGCACCGGATCGAACCCTGGAGAAACCACGAACTGCGCCCCAGCATCGAGGGCTTGTCGGAGCTGATCCCGTAGGACAATCGTTCCCGCTCCCACCAACATCTCCGGAAATCGTTTCCTGACCTCGGCAATTGATTTAACAGCGGCGGCAGTGCGAAAAGTAAGTTCGTTAACCGGGAGTCCTCCCCCCAACAACGCTTCGGCTAGGGAAAGAGCATCCTCCGCCGAGTCTAGCTCGATAACCGGGACTAGACGATGCTCAGAAATTGTCTCGAGTAAGGTTGGGACCATGGCCGCATACTCTATCAACGGGTCCGGGCGGCGTATGCCTCAATTTCGGCGGCAGTACGCGTTCGATACCGCAAATTCTGAACGAGTTTCCATCCAGCTTTGCCGTCCTCAACCACCGCTTGTCGAAATCCGCCAGCCTGTCTCACAATCTCGAAGTCTTGGCCCGCATCAGCCGGGTAGGAGAAAAGCGTAGCGAATACGGTTTCCCCAACGTTTACGCTACGGTGAACCCAAAACGGAGGAACATAAACCAGGCTACCGCTGTGCATCTCGGCCGCTTCAACTCGTCCCTCCAAAGTTTCCATGAGCAGGATGCCATGCCCAGCCAAGCAATAGTAGGTTTCAGGACGATCCGCGCGCTGATGCAAATGGCCCCGCGTCATGAAAAATTCCGAGGCAACTTTGCCAGGTTCCAGCACACTAATACCTGTGATCAGATCGCTCCCTCCCTCGGTAAACCGGGCTTCCTCCACCCGATAAGCAACTTCGTTTCCGCGAGTCTCAGCCAGCTTCCTAAAGCTGGTTTGGTCTTCGTAAATGCCATCTAGTTCACGAACATATTTCCGGTAGCCGCCGGTGTTCGGCTGAATCTGCAAGGTATTTGGGTTCACGAATGCCAGGAAAGGCGAAAGAGAACTAACGGAACTCATGGGATGAAAAAAAGGATTTCGGCGGGGTTAAAGCGACTGGCAGACCAGAACCAAAATGGTCGTTTTATAGTAGTAATACAACAATAAAACGTAATTTCTGTTTGAGAAATTGACGCAGAAAAGCCGGAACCAGACCCCGCTGCCTAACCCTGAAAACGCTCGGAAACCTTCAATCCAGCCTCGATACTGCAATTGGAAACTCCGTGTCGCCGAAGAATTTGTATTCCCGGTGAACGAGTTCTCAAGAAAATACTTGCCCGAATGTATTGGGGTAGCAATACTACGTTATGTCCAGGGATATCGTTATCCTACGAAACCGGTTTTCGCGGACGCAAATGAGAAAGGAGCCAGGAGCCGTCGTGGAGCGCGCCTCGCTTGCGAGGCCGTGGTCAGCAGAGGGCATTGGGTGGCGCACCCCATTTCTGCCTACGCTCTATGCGCGACTCCTGCTTGTTCACACACCCGAGTGAAGCCAGCCGATAGGCCTCCCCCGCCGCCCCCCCTGCTCACCACGGCCTCGCTCGCAAGCGAGGCGCGCTCCACGATGGAACTCCTTTCATTTGCTATCTGCTATTTGCTATTTGCTATTCTAATCTTCTCTCCATGCCCCCGAAAAAAGATCTCTTCCTGGCTATCGATATTGGTACCGGCAGTGTACGGGCTGCCCTAAGCGATCTTAACGGAAAGATCGTGGCTTTCCATGCGGCCGAACACGACCAGCAAGTGCCTCACTTCGGTTGGTCGCAACAACGCCCATCAGACTGGTGGAAAGGGGTTTTGCTTTGCATCCGGGCGGTGCTCGAAAAAACTGATGATGCCGCTTCGAGGATCATCGCCATCGCCTGTTGCGGTCAGATGCACGGCACTGTCCTCCTAGACAAGAGCGGTGTCCCGGTCGTCGACTATGCTCCCCTTTGGAATGATAAAAGGACGCGGGACGTGCTCGATCAATTCCTTGAGCAGCATGATCAGGAAAAGCTGCTGCCGATCGCCGGCAATCCGGCTGCTACCGCCTGGCCGGGATTCAAGCTGCTCTGGTTCAAGCAAGAACATCCGGACGTTTACCGGCGGACCGCTTCGGTCCTTATCGTTAAAGATTTTATCAATTTCCGGTTAACCGGTAACCAAGCGATCGATCATCCCGAGGCTTCCACGACCTATCTGTACGATATCGAAAAGCGGGCCTGGAGCCCGTCACTCGTGCAGGTCTTAGGGTTGGATCAAGAGATTCTCCCCGCCATCAAGCGTCCAATCGACTTAGTCGGGAACATCAGCCGCGAATGCGCCGCTGAGACCGGTCTCTTAACCGGCACTCCGGTGGCGGTTGGAGCCGGCGATTTTCCGGTTACTTTACTCGGATCAGGGGTAAGCCGAGTCGGCATTGGTTCAGATTCGACCGGGACTTCGACATTACTGACTCTACAAACCGAGCACGCCGTTCTTCACCCAATCATTAGCAATGTCCTCGGTATCGACGAGGGCTGGAGCGCTTTTACGATTCTGGATGCTGGCGGTGACGCGGTTCGCTGGGCTCGCCGAGCTTTTCATGACAACCAGGTCAGCTACGAAGACTTGGTTAAGGTGGCGGCCTCCGCTCCGCCGGGCGCAGATGGATTAATCTTTTTACCCTACTTGAACGGTGAACGCTTGGGCTCGCGCCGGAACGCTCGCGCCCAATTTTTTGGTTTAACTTACGCCCACGAAAACGGTCACCTGCACCGGGCTGTAATGGAAGGCGTTGCCTTCGCTTCGCGCCGCAATCTCTCCATCATGGAACAAAGCGGAAACCCGATGCAATACCTGGTGGCCAGCGGCGGCGGCGCCAAGACCCGGCTCTGGCTTGAGATCAAAGCCAGTATTTATCGGACTCCGATTCGGACGACTCAACATACCGAATCCAGTATCCTAGGCTGCGGGATGATCGCCGGTGTTGCCTCGGGCGTTTACTCCACCCTAGCCGACGCCGCCAAACAGCTGATCCGGTTGGACGAAGAAATCCTTCCTAATCCTGACTGGGTCTCGCGCTACGAGAAACTCGAGGAGCTGTTCGACCAAATCTACGAAGACGCCGCCCCGTACTATCAAAAGCTCGACACGTACAACGCCCAGTTCGGAGAGCGTTGAAAACGTGCGGGAACTCGGTAGGGACGAGCCCCTGCTCGTCCGTGACTCCGGGTAGGTAGCGCTAAGAGGTCGTGGGTAAGGCGACATGAAGGCCAAAGGACGCATCGGCGGGTATGCCCGGAAAAGTGGACGGAGTGGACCCGAGTAGACTCAGTGGACGAAGTAGAGGGAGTGGCCACCCAAACCGCCAACGCTGTCCACTCCAGTCCACTTTCTCGGCGCTCGGCGTTCCCGCGCGTTCCTGTTAGCTTTTGCCCAATTCGTGCAAAAAGATGAACGAAAAGCGCCCTCGGGAGACCCGGTTCGAGGTACCCGCTTCGGGTCAGGCCACTTGGCACATTTCTGGCTCTGTCACCGGACCGGATACCTTTGCTCCCTATGGATTACGTCCCACCCATTGATGTCGTTTCTAATATGATCGGCGCCGGCAGCACGAAAGGCTCCCTGCCCGCTAAGGATCTTCTGATCCGAGGCTTCCTCTCCGGCGCATTGCTCGGTTTTGCGACGAGTCTTGCAGTGACCGCCACTATTCAATCAGGCGTACCTTTGGTTGGAGCTATCGTATTCCCAGTCGGCTTTGTCATGATTGTGATCCTGGGTTTGGAGCTGGCCACGGGCAGTTTCGCTTTGCTCCCGCTCGCTTACGCCGAAGGAAAACTCTCCTGGACCCGGATGCTGGCTAATTTCGCCTGGGTGCTCATCGGCAATTTGCTGGGCAGCCTGGTGTACGCCCTTCTCTTTTATTGGGCGCTGACCATGTCGGGCCACACCAATGACGCTAGCGGAGTCGCAGCGAAAATAGCCGCAATTGCCGACGCCAAGACACTTGGTTACGCAAAGTTCGGCGCTTACGGAGTCCTAACCGCCGTGGTAAAAGCCGTCCTCTGTAACTGGATGGTTTGCCTCGGAGTCGTGATGGCAATGACCTCTAAATCCACACTCGGCAAGATTGTCGGTGCTTGGCTTCCAATCTTTACCTTCTTTGCTCAAGGCTTTGAGCATTCTATCGTCAACATGTTTGTCATCCCGGCTGGGATCCTGTTTGGCGCCAAAGCCACCATCGCAGATTGGCTGCTCTGGAATCAAATACCGGTCACGCTGGGAAATTTCTTGGGCGGTTCGATCTTTACCGGTTTCGCTCTTTATCTCACTTATGGCCGGAAGAAGGAATCCGCGGCGAGCGCGATTCCCACCGGTGCGATCGCTGAAGCCGGTCCCGCTAGTTAGGCGAGGCGTTTTTCCTCCGATCTTGATGTTGTCACGCATGAGCTCGCCAGCCGCCTCAGAAGTGTTCACCGACGAACAAAAAGAATATCTGCAAGGGTTCTTTGCCGGGGTCTCGGCAAGAAAAATAAATCCGTTTGTCGGAGTTCTTCCCGATGGACTGATCACCGCCGCACCAGCTCCAGGAATCGAAAACCAAGCGTTGCCGCAACCGAACACTGAACGAGCCGTGTTCGGCACACCCGTCTCTGACTTGTGTGAACAGGAAGTCTGGAAATTGGAGCAGCATGGGCTTGATATCTGGGACAAACTTCTCGCGCACGCCGAAGAGAATAAGTTTCCGGACAAAGCCGATATTTTCCGGTTCCGGTATCATGGACTTTTCTACGTAGCGCCGACTCAAAACTCATTCATGCTGCGCTGCCGGATTCCGGCGGGACAACTCACTGCCAACCAGCTACGAGGATTGGCCGGGATCGCAGATGATTGGGGCGGAGGTTATGCCGACATCACCACTCGAGCTAATTTTCAGATCAGAGAAATCGCTCCCAAACATCTAGTTAAGGTCCTCCTGCGGCTCCAGGAATTGGGGATGACTTCGCGTGGCTCCGGCGTCGACAATGTGCGGAACGTCACGGCCACTCCCACCGCTGGTCTCGATCCGGCAGAATTGCTCGATACTCAACCGTACGCCGCGGCCCTGCACTACTACATCTTGAACAATCGGGATATGTATAACATTCCCCGGAAGTTCAATGTCGGCTTCGATGGCGGAGGCGCCATCAGCGTGGTAGCGGACACTAACGATATTGGGTTTGTCGCGGTTAAAGTCCGAGAAGGGAAATCCGTGCCGGTGGGTGTCTATTTCCGGGTCCAACTAGCCGGGATCACCGGACATTCCCAATTTGCCGGAGACGCCGGTATCGTCGTCAAACCCGAAGAAAGCGTTGCTGTCGCTGCTGCCATCATTCGCGTGTTTGCCGAAAACGGCGATCGAACCAACCGGAAAAAAGCTCGGCTCAAATATCTGATCGATAAATGGGGTATCCCAAAATTTGTCGATGAAATGGAGAAGAAATTGGCGTTTCCACTCCAGCGCCTGCCGCTTGGAGATTGCGCCCCATCCCATCCTCCGGTTCTGCATGGTCATTTGGGGGTCTACAAGCAAAAGCAGAAGGGCCTGAATTACGTTGGTGTTGCCATCCCGGTTGGCCGGTTACGGACTCGCCAGATGCGGCGAATCGCCGATCTGGCAGAAAACTATGGCAGCGGCGACTTACGGCTAACCGTTTGGCAGAATCTTCTCATCACCAATGTTCCTGACGCCTACGTAGAGACCGTCAAACGTTCGCTCGTCAGGATCGGTCTGCACCACGAGGCAACCAGTATCACGGGCGGGGTGATCGCCTGCACCGGAAATACCGGTTGCAAATTTGCCGCGACCAACACCAAAGGCCAAGCCATCGAGCTGTCCAAATATTTGGAAAAGCGAGTCTCCCTTGATCAGCCGATCAATATTCATCTGACCGGTTGCCCGCACTCATGCGCCCAGCACTATATCGGCGATATCGGACTCTTAGGCGTTCAAGTCGGCCAAGGAGGCGAGCAGGTCGAAGGTTACCATGTCTTTTTTGGCGGCAGCAGCGGCCACAACGAAGTCCTGGCTCGAGAGATTTTCCGCGGCATTCCCTTTCGGGAGCTACCAAGCCTGCTCGAGAAGGTCCTGAAAATTTATCTGTCGAAAAGGACCAACCACGAATCGTTTAAGGAATTCGTATCACGGCACGAGGTGAAGAAGCTCCAGGAGCTATTTAGCATGTAGAGGCGCGCCAAGGACGATAGCCAATAGCCAATAACAGATAACAGATAACAGATGGCACACCCTCGGAGTGTGATGACGCCGCCGTGGCTGATCCGGGCGGTCTTCAGCATGTCCTATTCGTTCGCCCGCCCACAGGTCTCAAATGTCCGGGGATGATCCCCTAGCCCCTCAAGCCCCCCTATTGCCGATACCGAACGATCGGTTATTTTACTGGATGCGACCAAGTCGTAGTAGCCGCCAGGAGATCGTCCAAAAAATCAGTGAGGTCTTCCGTCGAGACAGTTACAGCGGCGCTACTTTAGTCGATCTCGCTACGGCGGTCGGCTTGGGGAAAGCCAGTCTCTATCAAAAGTTTCCCGAAGGAAAGTCGCAGATGGGAGCCGAGGTTCTGACGGAGGTCGGCCGAGTATTTGTCGATCAAGTACTCAGCGTCCTCCACCAGGAGGGAAGGCCAACGGCCCGCTTCGCTAAGATGCTGGCGGCCATCACCAAGTTCTACCAAGGCGGCCAGCTCTATTGTGTGATCGATACCCTTTCACTCGGCGAAGGCGGCCGGCTTTACCGCGAGGCTCTAACCCGCGCCATTGAGCGCTGGGAAGAAGCACTGAACGATCTGGGTCGCGAAGCCGGCCTTTCCCCGGCCATGGCAACGCTTTGGGCTGAAGAGGTGCTAGTCAACATCGAAGGTGCTTTGGTTCTCGCTCGCGCTAAGCATGATCCTCGGATCTTTCAGCGAACGCTCAAACGCCTGGCGCACAGTCTCGACCAGTGAGTCGGGACACCTCTCAGGATACCCCTTTAGCTCGTCCAAACCCTACATGATGGGCTCTGGCAGACCGGTTAGGGACTTTACCTTTGCGCCTTTAGGTCCCTGGCCGACGGCCGGTGAAGCTGCTGTTTCCGGCCTCTCGATTCGTCGGGCGGTCAGAAACGATTTGAAGATAACCGAACGTTCGGTTATTAATCTGCATGATAACTGAACTTAAACTCTCGCTCGCCGCCGGCCTCTTCGCCGCTTTCGCTCCTGTCTCTGACCCCGCCTTCGCCTCCGATGCCCTAGATCCCTCAACTACTTTCTACCGTACCACCGAAGTCGACGGGCTGACGATTTTCTATCGTGAAGCCGGCTCGGCGAAGGCTCCTACCCTCTTGCTGCTTCACGGATTCCCGACTTCGTCACGAATGTTTCGCAACTTGATCCCGGCGCTTGCCGACCGCTATCACGTGATCGCACCGGATTACCCAGGATTTGGCCATAGCTCGGCGCCGGCAGCGGATCAATTCGAGTACAGCTTCGATCATCTCGCCGCGGTGATGGAAGGCTTTGTCGATCAACTTGGGCTGACCAAGTACAGCTTGTATGTCCAGGATTATGGCGCGCCAGTCGGCTATCGCCTCGCCGTGAAACATCCGGAACGGGTACAGGCTTTGATCGTCCAGAATGGAAACGCTTATCAGGATGGGATTGACAACGACTTTTGGAAACCGATCAAGGCGTATTGGGCCAACCGCAATCCCGAGACTGCCGCTCCCGTTTCACAAGCGCTCAACATCGAGGCCATTAAGTGGCAGTATACGACCGGCGTTCGCCAACTAGAAAAAGTCGATCCTGATACTTGGACCATCGACGCCGCCCTCTTGAACCGGCCTGGAGAAGAAGCGATTCAGATGGCTTTGTTTTACTCCTACCGAACTAACCCGCCGCTTTATCCTGAGTGGCAGGAGTTCTTCCGCAAGCATCAACCCCCCACCCTGATCGTTTGGGGTAAGAACGACGAAATTTTTCCGGCTGCCGGGGCCAAGGCTTACCTCCGCGATTTGCCCAAGGCCGAGCTACACCTCTTAGATACCGGCCATTTCGCCCTTGAGGAACAGGGAGACGTCATAGGGCGGCTAATCCGAACGTTCTTGGCACAACATCTCTCCAGCGTGAAGTAGGCTCGAAGAACCCCCGCGCAGGCAGTGGGTCTGCTCGGCGTGACGGGCTAGAGGCCGTTGGTGTTTTCTCTAGCCCGTTTAATGCCGTAACGTCCGTCGATCGGCTATTCCCACGGACTCAGCCGACGCCCCTTGTCACCAGCCTTAGGCACCTGGAAAGCTTTGCCTCCCCCTGCCAGCGTCGTCTCCAAATCCTTGAGCACGATTCGCATCGGTATCTTCAGCGATTGTTCGCAAAATCGAGTCTCAGCAGACGCAAAAGTGCCGGTCTCAAACAACTTGTTAGCGGGGGCACCGCCACCGCAAACATCGAAATACTCGCAAGTCTCTTCACAACGTTTTACGCCGGCCATGATATCGGAGGCCATTTGTTGGTACTTCGAAGTCTCCAACACCCCTCGAAAAGAATCGGTCTTAACATTGCCAATTTCGAGACCGCCATACACTTTCGAACTCATTCCCAGGAGTTCCGGTGAGAACGTCGTAAAGACGCCATCGACCGAAACCGTCAATATCCGATAGGGATAAATTTGCTGGTTAAAATCCTTGCCGCTACCGGCAGCAATGGCGCCGCAAGCATTTTCAAACTCACGGATCGGAGGCTCAAAGGCATTCTCCCGCGCACAATCATACAACTCTTGGAAAAAGCGTTCCACCCGATCGGACCGATTTGCCAACGTGGAGGTTTCATGAACGCCTTCCTGCTCCTCAACATTGAACGCGAGCAGAACCGGCCCAAGAGCGACTAGAAAATCATAAACCTCTTTAGCGCGCTCGAGAGACTGCTCGCCGATCACTGAGATGGTATGAAAATCAACCCCGTTTCTTTTCAACGCTTCGATCCCTCGCAGCGTTTTGTCGAGCGTCCCGCGGCCGCTCCAGGATTTTCTGGAGCGGTCGTGAATGTAATCGGGCCCGTCGATGCTGACACCAACGGCAATCTGATGCTCCTTGATGAATTCACACCAGCGATCATCAAGGAGGGTGCCGTTAGTCTGGAAGTGCTGCACGTAGTCGCAGTCCCCGAGTACTTCTCGAATGGCTGAGAAGTACTGAGCATACTGATCCCGCTGGACGACCGTAGGCTCGCCAGCGTGCCAGATGATTCCGAATCCGGGCTGAAGAAGCTCTTCTTCTTTCAGCTTCTCCACTGTGGCCCGGACGATCTCAACGTCCATGACCCGCTTATCTTTACGGTCCGGCAGGTAGCAGTATGTGCAGTTAAGGTTGCAGAACGGGGTTGGCTGAAAAATCAGCAATTCGACGGGTGACACCTCCATATGAAGCAGTTACAGGTTCGGAGTTCTAAGTAAAAGGTTACAAGTTCCCGCCGCCGGGAAAGTCCGGCGAGCTGACGGCAACTTAAAACCTAAAACCTAAAACCTACAGCTTAAAACCTAAAACCTTTAGCGGATTAGTGGTTCCACCAGTACTTGACCCAGCCCGGCAAAACTATGGCGCCGCCGTTAGGCCATCCGATGTTGCCCCAACCGCCCGGAAGGCGAAAACCAGCGCCGTTACCCCAGCCACCATTGCCCCAAGCTCCTCTGCCGCCATTGCCCCAATGGTAACCTCCTCTGCCTCCATTTCCCCAACGGCCGCCGTTACCCCAACCGCCGTGGCCGCCTTTGTGCCAGTTCGCCCAGTTTACTTGGACTCCGTTTACTTCTCTAACGCCCGCTACTTGTTCGTCCGCGGTCTGAGAAAGCAGTTGCCTTACTCTGGCTACTCGGTCGCCAATTCGTGCATCATTACTGGCCCCTGCGTTGATGGGGCTCGCTTTGCCATCTTTTGGAAGCAGAGCAGCACAGGCCGCAATCTGTAGTGCGACCGCAATCAGTGATTTCGATGTATTCATTTCTCTGGATATTTTGGGGGCCAGCCTGGGAAGAACGTTTCCTCTCAGCTTCCTCCTTTAGACGACTCTAGGAAAAAGCGGTTACGCTTGCCAAGCTGAAATGGCAACTCTGCGATACGGCGACATCGCGACCGGGCGACACGGCGACACGGCGACACGGCGACACGGCGACACGGCGACACGGCGACACGGCGACACGGCGACACGGCGGATGGGCGAATGGGCGAATGGGCGTGTGGCCGTGTGGCCGTGTGGCCGTGTCGGCGTGGCAACGCCGGCAACCGGCGGACGTCGGGATCGTCTTTGCGGTGGACCACCTCCATTCGGAGGGGCGCTGCAATCGGCGTTCGCAAGGCGTAGGCGCTGGGTAGATCTGGACGGCTGCAGAAACCCTGCGCGTGACAAAGGCGGCGCCCTGTCCGCGTGGCACGATCGAGGGTATATCAGGATCCACGATATCCGCACATCCGGGTCCCGGGGGCGTCGCGTCTAACCAAACGACGCCTGTACTCGACCTTTATGGGCGTCGGTACCCGCCGACAGCTGCGACGCGGAATGCGACGCCCCTCCGACTCGGTTGATGAACGTTTTAGGGTTGGCCTGTCGGCGTTGCAGAGCTCACCGCTTTACACTCTCTTCGTTTGCCAGCACAGTGTTGACCCTATGGAAGTTGATTTTCAGGCCATCAAGGTCGAGGACCTCAAAACCCGGTTGGGCGAACTCCGGAGGTATCTTTGACTACCCGAAGCTCAAAGCCCGGTTGGGCGAGCTGGAAGCGTTGATGGCGCAGCCTGCGTTTTGGGACAATAAAGATCGCGCCCAGCAGGTTATTGACGAAGCGTCCTCGGTCAGGTCAAAAGCTTTACCTTTCTCCCAACTGAATGAAAAGGCAGATGACCTTGAAGTGTTGCTTTCGTTGGCTAAAGAAGAAGCGGACCCAACCAGTCAATTGACCGCCTTTCGCGAGGTCAGCGAAGAGTACGAGCGTCTGAGCAAAGACCTGGAAGCCTTTGAGCTCAAAATGCTTTTGTCCGGTGAGTTCGATAGAAACAACGGATTTCTCACTATTCATGCCGGCGCCGGAGGCACAGAATCATGCGACTGGGCGGACATGTTGTTGCGAATGTACCAGCGCTGGACCGAACGCAGCGGATTCTCCAATCAAATCGTCGACATCCAAGAAGGTGATGAAGCCGGGGTCAAATCCGTTACTATTTTAGTGAGCGGCGAATTTGCCTACGGCTATTTGCAGACCGAGCGGGGCGTCCATCGCTTGGTCCGGATTTCTCCGTTCGACGCCAACAAACGGCGCCATACCTCGTTTGCCAGCGTGGACGTCGTGCCTGAGTTAAAAGAGGACGTCAACATCGAGGTCAACGAGAGCGATCTCCTGATCGACACCTTCAGGAGCGGAGGGAAAGGCGGCCAAAACGTAAACAAGGTCGAAACCGCCGTCCGGATTACGCACGTCCCCACTGGAATCGTGGTCGCCTGTCAGGCGGAGCGCAGCCAGGGGCGTAACCGGCAAATGGCGTTGAACATGTTGAAAGCCAAACTGCTCCAGATCGAGCAGGATAAAAAACAGGCGGAGATCGACCGCCAGTACGGCGAAAAAGGTGAGATTGCTTGGGGAAGCCAAATCCGCTCCTATGTTTTCCAGCCTTATCAGATGGTCAAGGACCACCGCACGGGCGTCGAAACCAGCAACGTCCAAGCCGTAATGGATGGCGACCTGGATGCCTTCGTCGAAGGCAAACTCCGCGGCCTCACTAGTAAGAAAGGAGCGGTGGACGAGCTTTAGTGAGAGGTGAGAAGTGATTGGTGATTGGTGATTGGTGATTGGTGATTGGTGATCGGTGATCGGTGATCGGTGATCGGTGATCGGTGATCGGTGATCGGTGATCGGTGATCGGTAGGGACGAGCTCCCGCTCGTCCGTCGCGAGGCGCGAATCGCTGGCCACGCCCAGCATGGTAGGGCGACAAACTCGGCGCGCCGATAGAAAGCCATCTCCATAAGGCTGATCCGCGCCGGTTTCGAGCCATCCAGAGCAGGGCTCTGATGGTTGCCGAACCCACAACCCAAAGCCCATCCAGATTTCCTTGGGGATGCAGTCACCGTTGGGGCAAAAGCTCTACCCCGGGGTTCGTTGCTCCAAACCGGCGCGGACTGGCCGATGGACATGCCAATTCATTGGCGCCCCGAGTTTCTCGCCCTACCACGAAGCGAATGGCCACCGCTCCGCCCTTGACAATGGACGAGCAGGAGTTCGCCCCACCAATCACCAATCACCAATCACCAATCACCAATCACCAATCACCAATCACTTCTCACTTCTCACCAATCACCTTTTGTAAGAAAGGCCCTGCCCTTTCCCAGGTTAATTGGGCAAAGAAGAGGCCGACCACCATGCCGACGAGTACATCGGAAAAGAAATGGGCGTTGATATATAAACGCGACCAACCGATCACGCTGGCAAGCGCCAGAAATGACCAGGCCGAGCGGCGCCGGTAAGCGAACCCGATGACGCCAAAGAAAGCAAAAGCGGTGGCGGTATGCCCGGAAGGAAAAGAATGGAACTTATATTTTCCGAGCAACCCTTCGCCGTGGTACCAAAGACCGTACCAGCCCGGCGGCGCCTCCGAGTTGTTCGGGCGCGCTCTGCCTGAAAGCAAGCGTACACTGTTGGTGAGCGCCCCAGCCACCGTACCGGCAATCATCATACAGAGAATGACTTTGACCAGAGCGCGTTTTCGGGCGAAGCCCACTCCGATTAATGCAACCGTCGCGTAAAGCATCAGCTCAGGCCAGTCGCCAAATTTCGAAATCAAGCCGGCCACATTTTCCAGCCATCTAATCTGATGACCTGCGATCGCCGCAACCACCGTCCGGTCGAAATAGAATCCGAGGCAGGCCACCACGATCAAGACGGCCACCCAAATCAGCGGATCGAACCACGGTGGAAAGACCACCGTCCGGGGCCTGTTTTGCTGCGGCGGTTGAACCTGTTCGGATTCCATCTCCAGGACTCTGTGACATTGGTTGGCGGCTTTGTCGAACGTGTCCTCCGATGATCCGGCCAATTCATTTGTTGCTCCTCTTCCTCACGATCGCTGTCATTGACTCGGTCGGTAGCAATACCCTTCCGCTGATCGATCGGGATGAACCCCGATTTGCCGAGGCTTCTCGCGAGATGCGGCAAAGCGGCGATTTCATCATTCCGCGCGTCAATGGCGAATATCGGTTTGACAAACCGCCGTTGATTTATTGGTGCCAGGTCGCCAGCATCTTATTACTAGGGGAAAGCGATTTTTCGGTTCGTTTCCCCTCCGTACTTTTCGCTGCAGCTACGGCGGTAGTCACCGCCATCTGGGGCGCTCGCTTTTACGGTCCTAAAGTCGGTTTATGGGCGGGGATCATTTTCGGCACCTGTCTGCAGTTGTTTATTCACGGCCGGGCAGCGGTGGCGGATATGCCCATGGTCTTTTTTTTCCTATGTGCAACTTGGATCGCCTGGGAACGAATCGCCAACCCAAAGTCGGGTTGGTTATGGCTTGGGTTCTATCTGTCGCTGTCACTCGGGTTTCTAGCAAAGGGTCCAGTTGCGCTGCTTCCGATCCTCTTCCCGGTGATTTTCAGCCTGACCCAAAAGAAACCCTTAACTTTTCACTTCGGCTCGGCTTCCTTGGGAATCGCGCTTTTCGTGCTAGTGGTCGGCGCTTGGGGTATCCCTGCCCTGATCGCGACCAAAGGCGAGTTCTTCGCGATCGGTATCGGCCGGCACGTCGTGATGCGGTCGGTGGCTCCCATGCAAAGTCATGGTGGCAACGGTCTCCTCGGCTACTGCCTGTCCCTTCCCTTCTATCTGGTCACACTGTTTTTTAGCTTCTTCCCTTGGTGTATTTTTCTGCCCGGCACGATCTTGCGCCTGCGCCGCGGCATCGACGCTCCGGAACGTTATCTTCTCGGCGGTGTCGCCCTGGTTTTCTTAATATTCACCCTGATCCAGACAAAACTCCCGCATTACATATTGCCGGCGTTCCCGCTACTGGCCATCCTAACCGCCAGAACCTTGACGCCGACCGGCTTCACTCGCGGGTTAGCCGGAGCGACGGCGCTGCTCTATCTGTTGATTGCCATCATCGGGTTCCGGCTCGTTGCCCCAGATTTTCCGTCGAAGGCAATCTATGAAAGCGTTAAGAAATCGCTGACCTCGGAGACTCGGGTCGCCTACGTCACCTACGACGAACAAAGTCTGGTTTGGTATTTTCGTTACGCCGTTAAACCTTTCCTGGCTCGCCTCAGTCCTGACCAGGTTCAGTCATTCATGAACGGCTCCCCCTCGGCCGTCTGCATTGTGACCCGAAAAGACCTGGATCAAATCCCCGTCGACCCATCCTGGAAACAAATCGAAAGCTCAGGATTCGATTTCGCCCGTTGGCGAGTCCATAAGGGCGGCGTACTCCCAACGCCCGATACCGCCGACCTGATCGCCCTGGTTAAGAGGAGCGAATGAGCGAAAGGGCGAGTGGGCGAGTGGGCGAACGGGCGTGGCGGCGTGCCGGCGTTAGCGCGGCCATAGACGATGCCGTTTACCGTCCCATCGCCGCGCGCGAGTCCCATAAGTCATATAGGTCCCATAGGTCCTATTCGGGGCAGCCCCCGCGCCCCCTAAATTCCTGAAAACTTTCACCCACCCCTCGTACGACTCGCCCTGTCGCCCTTTCGCCCACTCGCCCACTCGCCCATTCGCCCTTTCGCCCTTTCGCCTTTTCTTATAGGTTTGACTGGCCTTCCTCTTGCTTATGCAATCCTTCACCGCTGCCGCTTTTATCTTGGCATTTTGCCTCCAGAACGCCCGGGCAGACTTTGTCATCAAAGAAACCGTGCAGAACGTCGGCCGGAATCAGGACATCACCATAAAACTCAAAGACAATCATTGCCGCATCGATGCTAATCCCGAAACCACTGCGCTGTTAGACACCCAATCCGGGATCACGACGATCCTGTTGCATCAGACCAAGATGTTTCTGAACGTTAAGGCGGACGAACTCGGAGCCGAGGGAAACGCGATAAAGAAACTCTTGTCCCAGCAAAGCGGGAGCGAAGAGACCGTCGATTTTCAACCCACGGGTAAGAAGGAACAAATTAACGGCTACGACACCGATGAATTTGTCGGCAAGGTGGCCGGTCTCCCGGTCCGCATACAAGTCGCCAAAGATTTCCCAAACTATCAAGCTCTTCTCAGCGCGCTGTACACCGCGCAAAATGCTCCCGGGCTCAATCTTTTCCGGGCTCTCTCGATTCCGCCCGATAAATATCCCGGCATGCCGATTCGGACTACCATCGAGCTTCTCGGACAACCGGTAGTCACGACGGTCGACTACGTCCAGCAATCGACGTTGAACGAATCAGAGTTCGCCGTTCCTGAGGGATATACCGAACTTAAACCAAGCCCATCTCCGACCCCTAACGCGACCACGTCGCCAGCTCACCCGTGAGAGCCCTTATCCTGGCGTCAAGCTCACCGCGACGTGCTGATCTGCTGACTGAGGCGGGCTACCGTTTCACGGTCCTAACGACCCCGGTCACAGAGCTGATGTCCGACTTTTTGACTCCACTCGAGCTCACCGTTTTCAACGCCCGGCGAAAAGCTTTTGCCGTCGCTCCGCGCCATCCGGAATCGGTGGTATTAGCCGCGGATACCATCGTGGCTCTGGGAACAAAAACATTCGGTAAACCCAAAGATCTCGACGAAGCCAAGTCTTTTCTGGAGCAGCTTTCAGGACGCACTCACACGGTCGTCACCGGCGCGGCCATCGTTCTCTACGCCCAGTCGCGCCTCTGCTACGAGATCGCCCAATCCGAGGTCACGTTTCGAAAACTGTCCGCTCCTGAAATCGAGGAATATTTGAAGCGAGTAAACCCTTTAGACAAAGCCGGAGCCTACGCTGCCCAGACCGACCCAAGCTCCGTCATCGAAAATATCGCCGGCTCCTTTACCAACGTGGTCGGGTTACCGATGGAAAAAATCAAAACCTCGCTGGCTAAATTTGAGATTCTACCAGGGGCCACGATCTGAAGTGCCGCAAAGTCTGGGAGGGGAGCCGCTTTGCAGTGCTGCAGATCTATTGGTTCATCAGGGAGGCGGCTCCCGCGAAGGGCCCAGTCATTCCCGGGAGCCGCCTTCGCGGCTCCAAACGGACGAGCGGAGGCTCGTCCCTACCAATCACGAATCACTAATCACCAATCACTTCTCACTGCTATATCTGCGGTCCTACTCCGATATCCCGGAGCATGACTCGGATTTCTTCTTGCTGGTCAGGATCTTTTACTTCCTGCAACGCCTTCTGGAGCAGATCGGCGCCTCCGCGCACGTTCCCTTTTTGCCCCATGACATACCCTTTACCGGCAAGAGCCATGTAGTTGTTCTGGTCCAGTGAGAGCGCTTTTTCATAATCGGCGCCCGCTTGATCCCATTGCTTCAGCTTGGAATAGACATCTCCTCGGCGCACATACAAATCCGGATCATCAGGCTTTAGCGAGATCAGATGAGTGAAATCACCGACCGCCTTAGCTGCATCTCCGGTGGTCACAAAGATATAAGCGCGTCCGGAATAGTACTCGCTTTTGTCCGGCGCCAACGCGATCGCCTTGTTGAAATCGTTTAGCGCATTCGCCTTATCCTGCTTTTTCAACTCAGCGAAACCTCGCCCCGCCCACAGCGCTGGGTCCTTTGGCTGCAGTTGAAGCGCCTGAGTATAATCCGCGATTGCCTTATCGTACTCACCGGATCGACGGTACGCTTCTGCGCGTTCTTTGACCGCCTCCAGATTGTGCGGGTTTACCGTGATCAGCGTGTTTAGATCTTCCAACTCCTTAGCCGGATTGTTCATACGCAGATAAGCGAGCGCCTGGGCCCAAAGCGCCGCCTGATCCTTTGGATTCTTCTCTAAGACCTTTCCGTAGTCATCAATCGCTTCCTGCCATTTTGAACTGGCGGCATAAACTTTCGCCCGGGTCTCGTAATTCTGCGGATCGTCTGGATGGGCCGCGATCAACTTGCTAAGATCATCGATCGCCTTTTCGGGCTCCTTTTTCTCGATGTAAACGAATGAGCGATAGCGCAGAGAGTTTTCGTCATCGGGCTTGGCCTGAAGTACGGCGTCAAAATCCTTCTCGGCATCATCGAGCTTGCCCAATTCAAAATAAGCATAGGCGCGGTTAAACTGGGTAACGACATCATTCGCTTGAGCCTTAAGAATCTCATCGTAATCCCCGATCGCTTTGTCCCATTGCTTGAGATGCGCATACATCGACGAGCGATTCCGGCGATATAGCGGATCGTTGGGCGCGAGGTCGACCGCTTTGGAGAAGGCCTCCATGGCCTCATTGATCTTGCCTTCCTTTACCAGCTGCACTGCGCGCGCGGTATAATCTCGGGCCGTTTCTTCGGCATCGCACCTTATCCCTGCCCACAGCACCGCAAGAATGGCGACCAAGCCAATTTTTCTTAACATGGTACCCAATCGTATGAGTTTTTCGTCATATCAAGAGTAGAGAGCGCTTCCTGGTAGAGGCGACTGTCCATCGACGCCCTCGAGCACGCGGCGCCGTTTGACATGATCGAAGCGCATGAGCCGGCCTTAGCCCAACGCGCAGTCGCCATCCCAGCGCTCGGCAATGGCGACCGCGCGTTGGATCAGGTTGCGTTTACAGACTTCGCGCAAGCGTCACGGCCAGGAGCGTCAGCGACGGAGTGGGATCCGGCAGCTGCCGGACCGCTACCGGGGGCGACCTGAATCCGGTACCTATCGCTCACCCACGAGAAGGTCCACGCGGCTTTTATGTACAATATTTGCAAACAAAACCGCGCCTAGTGCGTCTAAGCGAAGGAGTACTGCGCCCGGTACCGTTACCGGGACGACGTTATGCCTACAAGAATCTATTCATGGAGCTTGATTTCGTTGATGGCGCTTCTCTTTGGCTGCGCCTCGCCCGGTACCGGAACAAAGTCCGCCGTAACCCAACGAATGCCCGCCCCGGCGAAAGTGACTCGGACGGGAGGGACTGAAGTTCATCCAGCGCCGCTTTCTTCGGCCAACAACGATACCGGGTTCCATGGACTGAGCCTCGCCAATTTCTCCCAACGAATCGTCGGCGGCCAAGTCATTGAATCCGGTACCGGCCAGATTGTCGTGGAAGCGAAATCCGCCAAACCCAGCACCGACCCGGTTGCTCTGACCAACGACGCCATTATCACCACTTCGATTCGAGCGCGCATCGCTCAAGAGCCAAAACTGAAAAGCGCCGACTTCCAGGTGACCTCAAGTGACGGTGTAGTCTCGATCCGCGCGCAACAGGATTCCCTTGACGACGCCCTATCCGTCATCAATCTGACCCTCACCGTCCCCGATGTTCGCGAGGTGGTCTATCTCCTCCCCACTAGGGTGTGAAAGGTGGCGGGACCGGTGATTGGTGGGAGGGGAGCCGTCCCGCGGCCGCGGGATAGTGCAGCAGGTCTATTGGTGGATCAAGGAGGCGGCTCCCGCGAAGGGTCCAGCGCATCGCCTTTAACTCAACACCTGCGGAACGACTGTCCTAGCGCAAGCGTGTCGATACCCGCGGTAAAATTCGAGCCAGCGGTCATTCGCGGGAGCCGCCCCCTTGATCCGCCGGTAGATCTGCGAACTTGCAAAGCGGCTCCCCTGCCACACCACCAATCACCAATCACTACTCACCTCTCCCCTTGCGTTTCCGGCCGCCGGTTGTCCCAATCCATAGCTCAAGGATACGTCGGGTTGCGCCAACAATTCCTTGATTACTTTACCATTGCTTGCGTCGCATACGGTGACGTAGTTGACCTGACTGGTAATGTACAATGTACTGGCGCTGCTGTTGGTGACGATGCCCGGCGGAAAAAAAACGAATCCGACCAGCCTCCCCGGCTGCACTGGAAATCGTCCCTGAGGCCGTATTGATTAACTGCAGATAACCGCTTCCGGCGGAATTCAATAGGTCAAGTTGGTTCCCTTGGCAGTGAATGTGCATACCAAGGGATACCCTCCGGTTTGGAGCGTTGCCGTCAGACTATTCGTTGAGGTATCAAATACCGAGACATTTCCCGGGGTATTCGAATACTTGCATTTGGAAGAGGAACAGTTTTCGAACCAGGGCGGATGGGTTCCCTTTTATCCACCTCCCGTCCCGCTTCCGTGCGACCCGCCAACCCGGCGGCGAGACTTTCATAAAAAAACTAAACACTCAATACGCAAATCCAGGTACGTCCGGCACGCGGCGATACTTGTGAGAGTGGACAGTAACTAGCAACTTACACAAGTTACTGGACCGGCGTGGCCTCTGGCGAAACAGCTGCCTGCAGATTCTGGGGACAAGCGCGAGCGTAGATAAGTTAGTAATCAGTAAGTTCAGAAATCAGTTGGCGGTAGGGCCTAGCTCCCGCTCGTCCGATCCCTCCGTCTCCTGTCCCTAGGCGCTTTACATTCCAACGCGCGTGTGAGGAAGAGTGAAAAGTGATTGGTGATTGGTGATTGGCGGGAGGGGAACCGTCCCGCGGCGGCGGGATAGTGCGGCAGGTCTATTGGTGGATCAGGGAGGCGGCTCCCGCGAAGAGTCCAGCGCATCGCCTTTAACTCAACGTCTGCGGAACAACTGTCCTAGCGCAAGCGAGTCGATACCAGCGGTAAATTCCGCGTCCTCGATCATTCCCGGGAGCCGCCTCCTTGATCCGCCAACTTGCAAAGCGGCTCCCCTCCCACACCATCAATCACCAATCACCAGTCACGAATCACGCGTCACCTACTGCGGCGCCGGCGACGGCGCAGCCTTAGGCGCAGCCCGCTTCAGCAACTGAAACAGTTCGCTATCGGTTGAGAGGACAATGGTCGCATCTTTCGTCAAGATCGAACGATAGGTATCCAGTGTTTTCAGAAACGTATAGAACTCGGTTGCTTGCGGATCCTGGGTATACGCTTTTGCGTAGATCTCGCTGGCTTTAGCGTCGGACTCTCCGCGGATCTGCTGGACTTGGAGATAAGCGTTAGACTGAATTTCATTCAGGTCACGTTCGCGTTGCCCGGCAATTCGAGCCGATTCTCCTTCACCCTCAGCTCGGAATCGTTGCGCAATCTGGAGCCGCTCACTGATCATCCGCTGGTAGATGCGATCCAGGACGTCAGGATTGTAATTCACCCGTTTAATCCGGAAATCGAGCACCGCAACCCCGAATTCCGACAACTTTTGCGCGGCTGAAGTTCTGATTTCATCTTCGATCTTCTGCCGGCCAAATTGGATCGGAGGAAGAACACCAATTACACCGTTTGCACCTTTGAGAGTTTCATCCTTAACCGGCTCGCGGCTCTTATCGGTGCGCACGATCTCGATCAGATCATGTTTAGCGATCGAGTTGCGGGTTTCGCTTCCCAGGATGTCTTCCAGACGTGACTGCGCGCTCCGCTCATCATGTAAACGCACGAAATAGGTCTTCGGATCTTCGATCCGCCATCGGGCAAAAGTATCGACATGGATATAGGTCTTATCCCGGGTTGGAATCGCTACCGGAGCGCCGTCCCATTCCAAGAAACGTTTATCCAGTGTGTTCACCGTTTGCACAAAGGGCAGCTTGAAATGCAACCCTGGTTGCGTGATCGGATCGCCAACCGGTTCTCCAAACTGAGTAATGATCACCTGTTCGGTCTGATCAACCGTGTACAAAGATAGCGAAATCACCAGGACGACCACAAACACCGCCGCCACAATCAAGACGAGAAAACGGCTCGCTTTCATTATGGATGCACCTCCCCACTTTTGGAGAGCGGCAGAATCGGAAGCAATTGCCGCAAAGACTCATCCACGATGATCTTTTGCCCAGTTTGAGGCAACACAGCTGCCATGGTTTCAAAGTATAAGCGGGTGCGCGTCACCTCGGGCGCTTTAATATATTGTTGCAAAACGGCGCTAAAAGCGGCCACATCGCCCTCAGCCTCGTTCACCCGTTTGAACCGGTACCCTTCTGCCCCCCGGATCGTCTCATCGGCCTGACCTTTCGCTTTCGGAATTACCTTATTGTATTCGCCGTTGGCGATATTGATCGCGTTCTCGCGATCTTGTTGCGCTTTGTTCACCTCGTTGAACGAAGCTTGCACCTGGCTCGGCGGATTCACATTCTTCAACTGCACTTGATCCACCCGAATCCCGAGATGATAACGTTTGGACAATTCCTGCATCCGGGTCAGCGCCTCGATTTCGATATCTTGCCGTCCAATCGTGATGACTTCATCCACTGTCCGGTCGCCGATTACTTCCCGCATCGCCGCCTCGGACACGTCGCGCAGGGTTTCCGCCGGGTTACGCACCTCGAAAAGGTACTGGCTTGGATCCTCGATCCGGTATTGCACGACCCACTCCACCAAGACCGCATTCAGGTCGCCCGTCACCATCGATTTCTCTTCATTCGGATCCTGGCTAGCCTGGATCGGATTGGAGAGGTAACCAGGGGTGGTGAATCCGAATTCCAATTTCAGCTGCCGTCGAGTCGGCAGAATCGTCACCGCATCAACCCCAAAGGGCAACTTGAAATGCAGCCCGGGTTGCACCGTTTTTAGAAACTTGCCGAACCGGAGCACCACCCCCTCCGAATCCGCTGCCACGGTATAATAAGAGGTCATCCCCAAAACCGCGAGCACGAGGACTGCGACCAGCAGGAGCGCAATCCACATCGCGGATTGGATGTTAACGTTGAGGTTGAATTCAGGAGGACGATTACTAGACACAATCTAACCTTATGGGAAAACTGCGGTAGGGACAAGCCCCCGCTTGCCCGTCGTACCTGCCGACCAAAACCGACTCCCCTAGAAGCGCCACCTGCTCAGCCCCGATGCTTGACGACAACGCTCGCCCCTGCCCACAATCTGTCATCTGTCATTTGGATGAGCTTTAGGCGAATCCAATCAGAGAACCCTATGCGAATATTACTCGGTCTCGCCGCTCTGGTAGCCGTTTCAGTGGATGCTCAAACGACGGATGACTTTCCATCGCTTGCCCATCGGTTCGATTACGACAATAAGCTGCCTCTCGACATCCAGGACAAGGTTATTGAAGAGTTCGCCGATGGCGCTCTTCATGACATTACCTATACCAGCCCAAAGGGAGGGCCGGTGGACGCGTACCTCGTGGTTCCAAAAGGTAAGGGACCATTCGCTGCTATTCTCTTCGGGCACTGGGGAAACGGCACCCGCGCCGAATTCATTCCGGAAGCCAAAATCTACGCCAAAGCCGGGGCGGTTTCTCTGCTTCCGGACTACCCCTGGGACCGAGCCCAACCCTGGTATCGATCGGTTGATCATTACGACAAACCGGAATCAGACCGCGACACGGAAATTCAAACGGTGATTGATCTTCGCCGCGGAATCGATTTGCTGTTAGCGCGCTCCGATATTGACCCACAACGGCTCGCCTACGTTGGGCATAGCTACGCGCGCAATGGGGAGCGATCCTTACCGCGGTAGACAAGCGTATGAAGACGTCCGTCTTAATGGCTGGAGCACCTGAGATGGCCGATCTCCTTCTGCGAAGCAGTGATACGGGGATAACCGATTTTCGAAAAAACCAGCCGGCCGGCCAACTCGAGAAATATTGTGAAGTGATCGGTGAAATCGACGCGATCCGCTTCATCGGACATGCAGCACCGATTCCGCTTCTACTTCAGCTCGCCAATTTCGAGCAGTACTTCGATAAGCCTTCCATGGAGCACTACGTGAGCACAGCCAGCGACCTCAAAAAAGTCCTGTACTACGATACCGGCCATGACCTGAATGATTTCCAATCTTTGGAAGATCGTTACGACTGGCTGGTCGACCAGATCCATTTGCGCCGCGAACCCATCCTCCGGTAGGGATGAGCTCCCGCTCATCCGGGCCCCGCTGTTCCTACCCCTTCGCGGTGATCCGGTAAACAAAACAATCCGCACCGCCAGAGTCGATATCGCGATGACCCAATGACCTTACTGTTTTTAGAATCAACGACGATGAGCGCGCCGCCGGAAGCCAAACCCTGACGAAAAAACTCTCGGAAAACATCTACCTGATAGCGATTCTTGTGTGGATGCTGCTCCCAAATCAGCGGATCTGAAGCCACCGCATAAAGGTCCTCAAAGTCCTCCGGTCGAAGCGGTCTCAGTTCAAGCAGCTGGCCTTTTAAAACGGGTTGTAGAATCATACACCATCAAGTTTTGTCGAACCCATGAGCGACATCAGCGAGATCGATATTCGCAATAAGACAGATGCAGTCCAAGACGGTTACTACAACGAAGCCGTCACCGGAGTAAATGACCACGTGATTCGAGTCAGCGTGATGACCACCGGTTACCCTTGGCACCGGCATCCGAATTCCGATGAAACCTTTATTGTCATGGAAGGCACACTGATCCTCGAGACTCAAGATCAAGTTCTTCATTTAAAACCCGGTCAGATGTCTACGGTACCGGCCGTCGGGCGCCCGATCAGTGAACTTGACCGTTGAGCGCAAGGATACAGAAACTGTGCTTGTCTAGGCGTTGGCCATATCGTCAGCCCCAATCCCGGCGACGCTATTCTTGTAGCCTAAGCGCCTCTCCTGAACTCCTGTCACTCCTTCGGACTCCTTGAACTCCTTCTTAAATGGCAGCGCGTACGGGACTCGAACCCGTGCACCGGCCTTGAGAGGGCCGTGTCCTAACCGACTAGACGAACGCGCCGAGTGGAAGAAGTACAGGAGTTCAAGGAGTTCAGGAGTTCAAGTAGAATTCCCAGGGCCGTCTTTCGGGAAGACTTTCTTTGTTGGCCATGAGCTGGCTCCGGATCGGTGAGGCGTGATTGGTAGGGCGAGGCTCCGGAGCTTCCTCAAAATTTTCGCGAGGTGGTTACCCTTAGCTGGATCTTTGGCGTGCTGCACCGATAGGTCGCCGAGCCGTGTTCGAGCGCGTCGTTGGCCCAGGGTCATTCGAGATCCAAAAACGCTTCAGGAGCCATCTTGAAATATCGGGACGCACGCTTAGCGTGATCCACAGTGATCGACCGCGCGCCCGTCATGATCTTCGAAACAGTACCTTGCGCCACGCCCAAGACCTTCGCCAGCTCCGCTTGAGTCAAGCCGCTTGATTCGATGACAGCTCTCAAGAGTTCCAACCCGTTGAGCTTTGATTTTACCCTTCGGCGCTGGGCAATCTCGTATTCTGTCACCAAATCCCCAAGCATTTTAGCATAATCGAATTGATCACGGTTCTGAGCACGGACAGCGATCCAATCCATCACCCGGATCATCTCCGCGTTTTCGGCCTCATCATGAATCGGACGCGGCAAGAACAGCCTGCACAATTCCTCGAACGTCTCAGGTGCTTTTTTCGGAATTTCGATTTTCGAAATTTTCATAACTCTGACTTCCATTCGTTATTGTCGTACTCAGCGTGGGTCAGAAGTCTGAGGACAAACACGATCTGCGTATTGAAATGAACCGCTGCTATCAATCGATATGCGTTCTCTCCGTGACCCAAGTCGAAGACACACACCGCGTTTCCTTTTCTTGTAATCACTCGATCCACAGAGTTGAACACTCCACGTAGATCGTTAAAGGAATGACACTCCACCAGCGTTTCCATTATCCCTAACCATCGTAACAGCTGCGCAGAAATCACGGGATGTTCTTTCTTCCATTGTTTAATCCTGCCCGCCGTCACGACTCGCACCTTGCACAGAATGTCATATTATTCCTTTTTGTACAACATAGGGAGCGAGGGGATTCCTGTCGGTTCCCGGCGCTTGTGGCGATGCCGACGTTCCCGGCGTTTTCTTTATGTGAGTCGGTCTAAAAAGATCAGTTATGTCAGACTCAGCAGATTAGATATCCGATTCCGCCAGCAAGATCTGGATGAATTCATAGACAGTCGCCTGCAGAAGAGGCGGTCGCCGTTTCGGTAGCGACCTAGTCTCGTAGTACCCAGAAGAGTCTTAGCTGCTTCTGCAGGAGACCGATACCTCATCACGCAGGTCGGCTGCCTGTAGACCACGGACAAGAAAGCCGCGTACAGGAAATCGGCGGCACGTTGATTACCGCCGTTTTGGCTTTACGTCCGATGGCTCTCGTCTATTTCTTCATTGGTCACGCGACGCGGCGATAAATCGTTGGACTCATTAAGCAAGGAACTGCTTGAGCTTCTCGTATCGGACGCGGCTGATCTCTTCGACTCGATTCGCGCTTTGGCGATTTAGCGTGAAGCCAGAATTCCTCCCGGCTACATCGGCGTTTTTGGGGACTAATCCTTTGGAACTCGCTGTCGGGTGAATTCATCCGCATCCCGAAGGAGGTCATTGGGATGGCAACAACTTGTGAAGGCAAGTCTCGAGCAGTGCCAAAGTTCATTCGGCGTGGAGTGTCGTGATTGGATCGAGGCGCATGGCGCGCAGCGCAGGGACGTAACTGGCGGCGATGGCGACGGCGGTGAGCACGGCGGTTACGCCGGCGAAGGTGGAGAGATCGTAGGGCGAGACACCGTAAAGCAGGCTGGCCATGAGATGAGAAACAATAAGCGCGCCAACCAGGCCTACACCGGCGCCGGCGGCGGCCAGAGTGAGGCCCTGGCGTAAAACCATCTTGAGGACATCGCGCCTTTGCGCGCCCAGCGCGAGGCGAATGGCGATCTCGCGCGATTGCTCATTGACCAGAAAGGAGATGGTTCCATAGATTCCCAGGCCCGCGAGGAGCAGGGCAGTTGCGGCAAACAACGCCACCATTTCCATGGAGAACCGCCGCACGGAAAGCGACGAGGAGAGAACGTCGTCCAAGGTTTCCGCGCGGAAGACGGGAAGGTTCGGATCGACGGCCTGGACTTGTGTGCGCACCTGCGCGAGGACGGCGGCGGGATCGACCTGTCCGCGCAGAAAGAAAGCCAGATCTTTTGCGGGGCGCTGGTAGATGTCGAGGTAGACCTGCGGAATGCCGGCGTCGGCGAGCGATTCCGTGCGCGCATCGGCGATGACGCCGACGATGGTGGTCCAGTCCGGCTTGGAAGCACTCAACCGGACGCGCTTGCCGACCGGGTCCCGGTCGGGCCAGTAGGTGCGCGCGGCGGCCTGATTGATGACCGCGATCGAAGGCTTGTCTTCAAGGTCCTGGTCGACGAAGAGGCGTCCGCGCAGGAGCGTCATGCCGAGCAGGTGAAAGTATTCGGGTGAGACGATCGACGTATCGATCAGAGGAGATTGACTGCTCTGATCGGCCTGGCCTTCGCGGATCAAGGGGAACATATTGAGATCGTCCTTACCATGGCCGAGGGGAAGAGCCGCCCGATCGCCGACGGCCGTTTCTTCCACACCTGGAAGCGTCCGGTTGCGGCGGAGAACTTCGCGCAGCAGCAGCGATTCCTGCGTGGCGGTGCTGTAAATGTCGGTTTTGGGATCGTTGGGAAACGGCAGCCAGGTCTCGATTGCCATGACGCGGCTGGGATTGAAGCCGAGCGGAACCTTGAACAAGTCCCAGAAGCTGCGCAGCAGAAGACCGGCGGCGATCATCAGCACCAGGGAGAGGGCTAATTCACCAATCACCAGAGCATGGCGCAAGCGCGAGCGCTGCCGGGAACCGTTGGAGCCACGACCTTCCTGCCGGAGCGTCGTGTTCAAATCGAGGCGGCTCATGAGCCACGCCGGAGCAAGCCCGAAGATGGTTCCGGCGGCGACGGAGACGACGATGGCAAACGCCAGCACGCCCCAGCTGATGGAAATGTCATTGAGGCGCGGCAGACTTTCGGGAATAAATTGCAACAGGAATTTCCGGGCGCAGAAGAGAACCGCGAAACCGGTGATGCCGCCAAGCACGAAGAGCAACAAGCTCTCGGTGAGGAGCTGACGGATAAGGCGCGTTCTTGCGGCTCCCAATGCCTGACGCATCGCCATCTCGCGTCCGCGCGCGCTGGCGCGAGCAAGCAGCAGATTGGCGACGTTGACGCAGCTGATCAGCAGCACCAGGCCCACCGCGCCGAACAGCAGAATCAGCGACTGGCGAACGTTGCCGACAAGAGTCTCGGCTAGGGGAATCAGGCGGATGTTCCATTCGGCTTGCGCAGGATAATCCGCCGGATATTGCTTCTTCAGCGAGGCAACCAGCGCGTCGATATGTGCCTGTGCCGACGCCACCGACAGCCCCGGCTTCAAACGCGCGAAGGCCGTCGCAAATCGCGAGTTGCGCAGCGGAGGTGGAAACGGCACAGCGGCAAAACCGCCTGCCGCCCACTGCTCCGTATTCCGCTCCTCGCTGGTCGTTCCCTGGTCGCGAAAACCAGGCGGCATCACGCCCACCACGTGATACACATCGTTATCCACGCGCACCGTTTTCCCCAGAATGCGCGGGTCCGCTCCAAACGCCCTCTTCCACAGCCCGTCGCTGATCACCGCCTCCAGGTTGAAGCCCGGCGTGTTGTCGCCCGGATCGAACGTGCGCCCCAACTGCGCGCCCACTCCCAGCATCGCAAAGTAATTCGGCGTCACAACCTTCGCCGCGATACGCGTGGGCTGTGCGCTGCCCGTAAGATTCGAGGAGCCGAAAAAGTCGAGGGCCACGTATTGAAAAATCCCCGAGTTCTCCAGGTCCTTCCACTCAGGAATCGAAACGCTAACATCCTGTGCGCCCACACCCGGAAGATCGTCCTCAATGCGCACCAGTTCGCTGGGGTTGGGGTAGGGCAAAGGATGCAGCAGCGTGGCGTCGATGACGCTGTAGATGGCGGTGGTGGCTCCGACGCCCAGGGCCATGGTGGCGATGACAATCAGCGAAAATCCGGGAGACCGGTGCAGCATTCGAAAAGCGTAGCGGAGGTCGAGGAGAAAATTTCCAGCAAGCGGAAGACTCTGCTTGGCGTTGTGTTGCTCGTGTATGGCCTGGGCCGCACCCAGCTTCAGTGCGGCCTGCCTGCGCGCCTCGGCGGGCGACATGCCGGCGCGCAGGTTCTCCTCCGTCTGCAAGGCAAGATGCTCGGCCATCTCTTCACGGACACGCTCGTCGGCGCGCCTTCCGGTGGTGAGGTTCGAGAGGCGAATGAAAAAGCGGCGCAGGAATCTCATGGCAGGTCCTCGGAGGGATTTGCTGAACCTTACATGGCAAGTTACATGCCAAGGAAGAGCGGGACCTCGGCCGCTGGTTAGAACAGGCCAGAATCTGCATAGCAAAAAAGCCGCCGTCTCAAACTGAAACGGATCATCTCATTCTGAGACAATCCTTACGCTCACGAACGGTTCGTCGGGGCGCTTTTTTGACTGCATGCCTATGCCAAATGATTCCCAAAGTGATAGGCTACGAGAGCGTAATTTCGGGAAAGCTCCAGTCCGGCCCAGCATAGGATATCCGATCGGCGCGTTCTCATTAGTGAGTTCGCGTTCCTTACGGGTATCCGCCAAGAGCATGGCTTAAATAGCGCGGAAAAATTCACCTCAAATAATTTGGAAACTCACACACAGGAATTAGCCTCCCCTAATATTATGATACATAACCCCTTTTATGAATCATCTCCAAAATTGCTTTATCGCCGGCACGGGGGCTGGCGAGGGGATCGTTCTGTACGCCGACTCGGCCGATGTCGTGAAGAATAACCACGTTGCAAACGAAAAAACAGGTTGCCTGACCATGAATACTCCAGGTAGCAACTTTTTTATCGCAAACCAGCTGACCAATTGTGGAACTGGTCTGAACTTGTCCGGCGATAAATACGCAGGAAATTTGACAGCGGCATGCACAACGCCGTTTATCGGTGGCTTCGCGGTCGGGGACGAAAATAACTAACGCGCTCTCTTCCAAAGTCGGGAGCGCCATTGTTCAATATTCGAGACTGAGCTCTTTTACGATCTGGCGCCGGAAACCCGGCAGATGCAAACACTATTAAAGATTATTGTTATTTAAGGGCCTGTTGCGCAATAGAAGTTGAGTTCTATTAGTTGGCAGCTGCCAACTTTGGGATTGGACTGTTAGCTGGCTAAAATAGGGATGGCTTGTGCGAACAATAAGCTGATGAGCCGATGAGAGAGTTTAAGAAGGCATTCGGCTAGGTATGGATGGCTCTGAGAGAGGTATCTGATCAGCTTTCTGAGGTTTTGTACCCTAGCAATGAGCATATCCTGGATGGCTTGCTTGCAAAGCCCACCAAGTAGAATTCCCAGAGGCCGTCATTCGAGGACCGCTTTGTCTGCCGTGCACTTTGTTCTCGCCCGGAACGGGCGAAAGAACTTAGCCCAGGGTTTTAACCCTGGGTCCAACGTCCCCATGCGACGTGCCCTGGCAAAGGGCACCAGATTCTTTCCCCGCAGCCGACCGGCGGGTCACACCCTACATAATTCGAGTGCTCGCTCGTAAAAGGCAGTGGCGCTGGTGAACGATACAAACCAATCGAGATCCAAAAAAGCTTTGCGGCGCGTCTCGAAATAGCGTTCGCAACTCGCCCTCGCGATGTGTTTTCATCCTTAGCGACCACGAGGATTTTTTGCAAGCTATCGGCGATCAAATCGGCTAAAGTTCCGTTTACCGCAGTGGAACCATAGCGCCGATGGTCTTCATCAGTCATTCGAGTAAAGATCGGGCAACTGCGGACGCGATTTGCGCCCATCTCGAGTCCGCTGGGCTCAAATGTTGGATCGCTCCCCGTGATATTGAACCTGGAACCTCTTGGACCAAAGGAATCATGCAAGGTCTTGAAGCCTGCCGAGTGTTCGTTCTGGTCCTATCGCAGCATTCCGATGATTCCGATCATGTTCACCGGGAAGTGGCAAAAGCTTTCTCCTCCGGGCTGGCAGTCATCCCTTTCCGAATCGAGAATGTTTCGCCGGACCAAAGTCTGAGTTACTTCCTGGACACGGTTCAGTGGCTAGACGCAACCACTCCGCCTTTGCAAAAGCATCTCGGCACGCTAGCTGAGCGGGTTAAAAAGCTGCTAGTCACTGTGTCATCTCCCAAGCAGCTAAAAACGCTAGGACCCGAAAAAATTTCCATCGCCAGGTTGCCGGTGACTGGAAGCGACGTTTTTGGGCGAACAGAGGACATTTCCTTCCTGGACGCTGCATTGGCGAATCAGCAGGTTAACATCGTTACAATTATCGCCTGGGGTGGTGTCGGCAAATCGACGCTGGTCAACCACTGGCTCCGAAGCCTCGCTACTAAACACTATCGTGCTGCGGAGCTTGTCTTCGGCTGGTCCTTTTACAGACAGGGCACGAGTGGGGAGACTCCGTCTGCAGATGAATTCCTTGACACTGCTCTCGGTTGGTTTGGCGATGCAGATCCACGGCTCGGAACGCCGTGGGAAAAGGGCGAAAGATTGGCAAAGCTCATAGTGCATCGTCGAACTTTACTGGTTCTGGATGGCCTAGAGCCGCTCCAAAATCCACCTGGGCCACAAGAAGGACGGCTACGCGATCCTTCCTTGCAAGCGCTTCTGCGCGAGCTCGCGGCCTTCAATACTGGGCTTTGCCTGATCACTACGCGGACGCCGATCGCTGATATTGCCGATCACGAAGGCGCCTCAGCTCTCCGTCTGGAATTAGAGCAGTTATCCAGCGATGCTGGTGCGAAGCTGCTCCGAGCATCGGGCGTTAAAGGACATGAGGCGGAGTTGCGAGCCGCCAGTGATGAGTTCGCCGGTCACTGTCTCGCCTTAACGCTGCTGGGCAGTTATCTGACCGACGCTTATGACGGAGACATCCGGTGTAGCGAAGCAGTGTCAGCGCGTCTGGTTGATGATGTACGCCAGGGAGTCCATGCCCGCAAGGTCATGGAATCCTATCAGAGCTGGCTTGGCGAGGGTCCTGAGTTGTCGGTTCTGCGCATGTTGGGTCTATTTGATCGACCCGCTGACGAAAAGGCCTTGAGCGCACTGCTGAAGCCGCCTGCGATCCCCGGCCTTACTGAGTCATTAACGACTTTGAGCCCAACCGAGTGGAGAAAGATTCTTGCCAGATTAAGAAGAGCAAGACTCCTGGCCGGAGAAGATCCGCACCGTCGTGGACATCTTGATACGCATCCTCTCGTTCGTGAGTATTTTGGCGGCCAGCTCCGGGATCAAAACACCGATGCTTGGCAGGAATGCAATAAGCGGCTTTATGATCATTATCGAACACTTGCTCCTCAATTGCCGGATAGTTTTAGGGAGATGGAGCCGCTTTTATTAGCGGTGATCTGTGGGTGCAATGCCGGTCTGTTTCGGAAGGTGCTCCATGAAGTCTATATTCCCCGAGTTCAGCGGGGAGATGCCTCCTTCGCTTCCAGCGTTCTTGGGGTGAGAGGAGCATTGCTCTCGGCATTGGCCCATTTCTTTGAAAAGGACCGCTGGGGATCACTGGCGGAAGTGAGTGCCGCTGGGCAAAGTCTCACTGCGGAAGATCAGCTCTTTATCCTTATGGAGGCGGGGCGATATCTGATACACACGCGAGGATTCGCTGCGCCGGAGGCACGAGTTTGTTATGAGCGCGCGGAGGCTCTGTGTCATTCGCTTAACCGGCCTTCAGCCCTGGTTTTTGCATTCGAAGGTCAATGGCGCTATTCCCTCGTCACCGAAAAGCTGACCACAACACTGCAGATTGCCAAACGAGCTTATTCGTTGGCAGAGGAGCAGAATAACTCCGCATTGTTGATTCGAGCTTATCGAGCGTTGGGCGTGACGCTCTTTTTTTTGGGTGATTTCGAGGCTGCGCGACGATATGCGAGCGAAGGGGTTCAGATCTGGCGCTCGGTAGGCGTACAGTTTTCGATCGAAGAGATCAGCACGCCTGAGGTTATTTGTCTTTCCTGTGAGGCGCTAGCCGAGTGGCATCTAGGAGAGCTCTCTTTTTGCCAAGCGAAAATGGCGGAAGCCATCTCGTTGGCAAAAGAACTGAATGATACGCATGGATTAGCCGTGGTACTATGGTATGCAGCAATCCTCGGTCACCTTGAGCGTAAGCCTGCTGAAGTGGAAGGCCATGCTTCCGATTTGGTCGAGCTGTCAACGCGTCAGAGTTTTGCGCTTTGGCTGGCCGGAGGAGAGGTCCTCCGCGGCTGGGTCCGCAGCACTTCCGGTAACCCAACGGAAGGCCTCTCGTGGATCGAGAAAGCAATAGCCGACTGGCGGGCAATCGGGTCGATGTGGGGGGTGCCCTATTTCCTAGCACTAAAGGCCGAGGTCTTGCACGCCGCAAACCGGGTATCCGAAGCTCTCGAGGCGATCAGGGAGGCACAAGCAGTCCTTCAAATATCTGAGGAGCGCTGCTGGTGTGCAGAGCTGCATCGGCTCAAGGGTGTGTTTCTCGCCGCCATGGGCGCTGACGAGGCCACAATCGAGGCCTCGTTCCAGGAAGCCGTGAGCATCGCGACCGAGCAGAAGTCGATCTCACTGGCAACACGCGCTAAAGCGACCTACGCAGAATATTGCAGGCAAAAATCCAGTGCGTCAGGAGGAGGTGGATTCCAACTACCTCTTTGGTAGTCTGGCCAGAAAGGGGTCAGTCAACAAATCTGCCTCCTCGCTATCTCAAGTGGGTAAAGATGCGCTGAAAAAGGGTCAGTAGTATTGGTTTGGGATGACCCCGAACGAGCTTTTTCAAGTGGCTTTGCAACTGAGAGAAATCGACGGGGTCGCGTCTTAACAAGTAACAGAGTTTCGCGATGTTTGGCTGCGGCGGCGGTTGGCTTTGAAACGGGCGCATAACACGGGTAATCGCCATGCTCACAGGCAATGGTTGCTTCCCTTCGGCTTCCTTGTACGGAATCTTGCTCCAGGAAGTTCAAGGTTACGCTGCTCAGGGAGTCGCCCACCTCACGCGACCACCATCTCTCGCCACTTCGCGCCATGCCCCACCTCATTTAGGTTGCACCGATAAAGGGCGGCGCAGGACGCAGGAACAAACGGCCGCGCCTAAGCAAAGCTATCGTCGGCTGCAGGGAGCGCGCCTTCCGATGGTTGTTAATTTTTCTTTAATATAAACCATTACTTATATAAGCTACAGCTTTTGTATGGTCTAGATGCTGCTTTTTCTGCTGTGGCAGACCCGACGCGTCGCGCGATTCTTGCGCGTCTTGCCAAAGGGGAGGCCACCGTCAATGAATTGGCAGAGCCGTTCGAGATGACACAACCCGCAATCTCGCAGCACCTGAAGGTGCTCG
>Ga0073928_10000410_pt1 | contig 101189 bp, 80 predicted proteins | sample PaiPotPPA55metaG_FD_76969 | JGI IMG/M metagenome (GOLD analysis project Ga0073928, IMG submission 76969) | Iron sulfur acid spring bacterial and archeal communities from Banff, Canada, to study Microbial Dark Matter (Phase II) - Paint Pots PPA... ... | reverse complement strand
TGAACGTGCAGCGTTCGTTCCCAGCGGGGACGCATGTAGGTAACACAGCGGTAGCCGTAGGTGGATACAATGGCTCCAGCACGACAACGTCGGTAGAGATCAATGTCACCGGCGGTGGTTGCGCGAGTCCTACGCCGACAGCGACACCGACGGCGACGCCAACGGCAACAGCCACATTCACTCCGACTGCAACGGCAACAGCTACAGCTACAGCCACGGCAACAGCTACAGCTACAGCTACAGCTACTGCTACTGCTACTGTACCGCCGAGGCCTACGCCGACGCCCAGGCCGCGTCCAACGCCGCCGCCTCGCCCATAGGAGCAACTCGAAAACGATTGTGCGGGAACTCGCGAGAAAACCTTGCGAGTTCCCCGGCTAAGGTGGATCGGCTAACCCCTAGTACGTAGTAAAAGAGGCTTCGCCGCCTAATGACCTTGCAATTACAAGCGATACCACGAAGAGCATCCGGATGATTTCGTTTGGGAACTGGAAGCTCTCGACCCAAAGGTTCTGCAACAGCTTTTAGCGAATGCGATTGAGCGTGTCATCGACAAAAAGGCGTTGCGCGCCGAAGTCAGCCATGAGCGACTTGATGATGCGCCGCACAACGCAGCTGTGCGCGCAAAGGTGCTCGCGACATTGCGACGGGAGATCAAGCGTCACCGATAAGGCGACAGCCTGACGCAATCAGTAAGGCAGTTGGCTATGCACAGTTTTTCAGCCGCTCATATGATGCTGTGATTCGCGTTCACGATGCGGCGGGCAACGTGATCGAGACGCATGAGCATCCCGGTGAGTTCAAAGAGTGATGAGTTTTTATTCCAGCTAAAAGTCTCGACATTCTTTGCGAGCCGAACTAACATTGGTACTTCACTCGCAAGCCCGAGTTGTGAAAAATCGAGGCAACCCCTTTGCTAAAGGACATCCTCAATCTGCTTTCTTTAGTCTGCGCCCTCTAATTGGTCTGTTAATAGTCCTGGCTGGCGTCTTTCTAGCCCTGGCAGGTTTTGGCGCGTTCTCCGCGGTTCCACACAAATGTGGGTGGGCGGCGTTCAGGGCAACAGTGGCGCCGGATTCTTGACGCAGGACTTCTGTATTCCAGCTGGTAATCAGCCGCCGCAGAACGTGTCGCGCACTTATACCCTGCAAAGCTGCGGAACGCCAACGCCAACGCCAACTGCGACTGCCACAGCAACAGCAACAGCAACAGCAACAGCAACGGCTACGCCTACTACTACACCGAGGCCCACTCCAACACCAAGGCCGCGACCGACTCCGCGGCCTCGCCCGTAGAAACGTCATTCGGCAGTGGTGACTAGTGAACGCTGACCTGGGGAACTCGCGAGGACACTCGCGAGTTCCCGGCAGCGCTTCGCGTATTGAGTTCCGATGGCTGATCGAGACTGCCAACTTCGCAAATCTCCTGTGGGGGATCGACTGAATCTCGACGTTGCTTTTTGGACATGCAGCGCCGAACGCTCTGCATTTTTAGTAACGAAAGCCCCCCGCCTTTGCTAAGCTTCAACCTTACAAGAGAGCGTTTTCAAGGGGTAACGCGGTTCCACCCCCGCGAGCACTCAGGGTTTCAACATTTTATCGGCGTGATCACCGATTAAGAAATCGCCAAAAAGTTGCACAAAAAATTCTTGACACGCTTCTGCGTCTTCGGGTAAAAGGGGCGTTCCATCCCGGGACAGCAGCAAGGGTGAAATCAAAACTGGTTCGGAAAAATTAAATGTTGACACCATTTTGTACCTTCACGTAAAAAGGGCGTTCCTTCCTGGAGCAGGGTAAAACAAAAAATCGGGAGAAAACAAAGAAAGTGTTGACGCGTTTGTAGCGTTTCGCATAGAAATGACGTTCCACACCCAAATTGCATCCACATCGTAATCATTAACCAATCATGAAAAAGAAATCCGCTTCACAATCAGCATTCTTTAACGTCCGTGTTTTAATTGGCCTGTTTATGGTCCTCGCCGCCGTCTTCCTCGCGCTGCTGAGCTCCGGCGCGTTCTCCGCACTCGCACAGGTGCGGGTAAAGCAGAAAATCATCATTAACTCTAAAGACCCGCTCGTCCCCAACGGCTTCGACTGTTCCAAGATTCACGAGTTGGGCATCGACAGGCAGGAGAACTTCCGGGCCGGAGCCATCATGATGGCCTGCGGTCAGGCACAACGTTCAGCTTCCCTTGGCGGGGTGGTCTCCCAGGCCATCCAGAAACTACCGCTGCCCCGTGCTATCAAAAAACTGTTGTCGCCCGTGCCCCTGGCGTATGGCGCTACGGACGTGGACCTGGTGACCGGCACTGAGACTTTTCCCAACGTTACCCAGTCGGAGACATTCAGTACGGCTAACCCGGATAACCTTAATGAGATCGGCGTAGCTTACAACGACTCACGAGGCCGCAACGACACCCCGATCAACATCTCTGGCGCATCGTTCTCCACTGACGGCGGCACTACCTTTACCCGCCTCACTCCAAGCCCCTTCGCCAACACGGTGGGCGACCCGGTTCTTTTGTACAACAAGCAAAACCAGACTTGGTACACGGTCTGGCTCGACTTGGCCTGCGGCGGTCAGGGATTGGGCGGGTATAAGTCCACCACTCCCGAGAACACAAGTAGCTGGACGCATTTCTGTGCTTTCAACGAAGGCTCTGCCGACCGAGAGTCTGGCTGGTCCGACAACAACCCCAGTTCGCCATTCTACGGGCGGATGTACATTTCCTGGAACGACTTTGCTGTCGGTGCAGGCGCGCTCATGAGCATCCACTCCAGTGATGGCGGTGTTACGTGGAGCAGCCCGGCAACAGTGAGCAACGCCGGTTTCATCCGCGACGTGCAGATTACGGGCGACCTTGCAGGCAGCGGGACAGTGTACATCGCCGGTATGGACGAAGGCGGCGGTGGCTTCCCCCACAACGACACCAACCTCATGTTCAAGTCAACCGATGGCGGCACCACTTGGACCAATACCTACACTGGCTCTCCTTTCCCTGGTCCTGGCGTCACCGCTGTGGGCTACTTCGCCCAAATGTTTCCCGATAACGGCGGCTACTGGCGGCACGAGGGCTGGGGTGAGCCTGCTGCGATCAACAATTTCGTTCACCTGGTCTATGCCCAGCACGGCACAGGCAGTGACCCTGGCGATGTCTATTACATTCGCTCCACTGACGGCGGCGTGACCTTTGCGGCGCCGTTCAAGTTGAACACCGATAGCACTACCCGTCCTCAGTGGCAGCCTAACCTTTCGGTCAGCCCGGCTGGCACCCTCTTCGCGACGTGGTATGACGCACGCGAGAGCACCACCTGCGCAGTCGGTAACCCAGCCGTTCCCTGTTACAGGATGTGGTCGCGCAAGTCCAACGACAACGGCGCGTCGTGGTTGCCTGACGATACGTTGTCAGATGTAGTTTCGCCCCTGCCAGCGCAACCCGACCCTGGGATCCAGCCGACTTATGCAGGCGACTACGACTACGGCTCTGCGATCCTCACCAAGCACGTCACGTCATGGGATGATGGGCGCGTGGCCATCAGCGGCACATCCCAGCAGGACGCCTTTACTGACAGAGAACTGGTCGGTTTTTCCGTGACTACTACCGACCCGGTCTGCGGCAGCGTTGCGACGACCCAGAATGTTGACTTCACTGTCAACCTGAGCGACCCGGCGCTTCCGTCAAGTGTCCAGGCGAGCGATTTCACGGTGAACGGGACTCCGGCGAACACCGCGACCCTATCAAATGGCAACGCAACGATACTGTTTCACTTCAACAGCACGCCGGTGGTACAGGGCCAAAACACGATGCATATCCCGGCTGGCGCAATTTTACGAAATTCTGACAGTATGCCGATATTTGAATTTAATTGCACGTTCTGTTACGCCCCGGTGCAGCTAATGGTGACTACGACCAACCCGCCCGTTGGTGGCACGTTCACAGGGCCAGGCACGTCCACGTATGATGTGAACTTCAACGTACCTGTTGATGAAGGCTCAGTTTCGAACAGCTCTTTGACGCTGAGCGGCGTCCCCGCCACCGTGACAGGGCATAGCTTTTCCAATGGCGACACGACCGTAACGTTCACAATAAATTTCACCGGCATCTTCTCAGGCTCGCTCACGGCGAGTATTGCCGCCGGCGCGATCACCAATAGCGGCTGCAATCCTAACGTGGCCTTCTCAGGTAATTACAATTACGTGGGAAGCGTCTGCGACAGCGGCATAATCCAAAACGAAGGATTTGAGACCGGCAGTTTCCCGCCATGGGTAATTGATGGCACCAACGCGGCGCCAATCGTGACCAATACGCTGGCACACAGCGGGACTTTTTCCGGATTCGCGGGCGACGGAGGCGTTCTCTTTTGCGGCAACGGGACCGAGCCAACCGGAGACAGCTCATTCTATCAGCAGTTCGTGGTCCCAGCCGGTGGCGGTACGCTGAGCTTCTACCACTGGGACTGCACCACCGACAGCATTACGTTTGACTGGCAGGATGCTTACATCACGGATAGTAACGGCACCATCCTGCAAACGATCTTCCATCAGTGTTTAAATGGAATGACGTGGATCAACCAGCAGGTGGACATGACGTCGTATGCGGGGCAGACTGTGCGGATCAAATTCCTGGTGCACGAGGATGGCTTCGGCGATCTCACCGGTATGTATGTGGACGACGTGGCTCTATTCGAGCCGTGCGGAACACCAACGCCGACCCCAACAGCGACAGCTACTGCAACAGCGACAGCTACTGCAACAGCGACTGCCACCCCGACGCCGACATCTACGCCGGCGCCACCGAGACCGACACCTACGCCGAGGCCGCGACCGACTCCGGTACCTCGTCCGTAAGAATAGTGAATTATGACGGGAACTCGCGAGGCAACTCGCGAGTTCCCAAAATCACGCAGAAGAATCGGGTCACACCGGAATTAGCCAACGTGGTGACTGCGGGCCGCCCGCGAACTGACCGCGTTCCAGCCGTCACTGCTGCAGCGACAGATGCAGCGGATGTTTTCCGAACGCGTTGAGGACAACGCGTTCCAGCTGAGCGCCGATGGCTCGAGCACTATCGAATGCCCGAGTCGCATTCCCACTGGACTCGCGTCATTTTGCCTGGCACTACGTCGGCGTCGAACGGGCCGAAGTGGCCAATGCTGGATTTTCTTCCCTTCAGGGAAATTTCGTAGTGGCCAGGCGGCAACGAGACCCGAAATCGGCCTTGGTCATCCGTGAAGAATGAGGTCACCTCGCCATTATTCTTTTCCACCGCGAAAGTGGCGTTAGCCAGCGGCATTGAAGCGGCAGCATTAGCTCTGACTGGCCCCGGTTTAGCTGGGCTGATCGTAATTACTCCTTCAATTCCTGATTCTCCTGCAGAAGGAGTTTGCCCGGTGGAAGCGGAAACGACCATGGCGATGAACACGAAAGCTATGAGCAAGTTGCGAAATCTCACTGCTCACTATATTCGTGCGGTCTCGTGATGGTCAATGATTCGAAAACACAAAGCGAATCTTAACAGGGCTGGCACTTGACGAAGGAATCGTCGCATCGAAATTCTCCGCTTCTGTCGCGCATGAAACGATACCTGCCGTTTATAATTGTGGTTGGTGTCGCATTGGTCACGTTTGGAAGCGGGACGATGCTCTATCGCGCAAAGCGTCCGCAGGTTAAGAACATTCCCGAAAGCCAGAGTGTCTCTGCAAAAAGCGATACACCGGCGCACGTCCGCGGTAACGCCGGCGCCCCGGTTACGCTGGAAGAGTTCGGCGATTTCCAGTGTCCGCCGTGCGGACAATTCGCCGGTTTTGTTGAGGAACTACTAAAGGAATACGATTCGCGATTGCGCGTCGTTTTTCGAAATTTTCCCCTCCCTGCTCACGAACACGCTCGCGAAGCCGCACTGGCCGCGGAAGCCGCCGGTTTCCAGGGAAAATTTTGGGAGATGCACGACACGCTCTACCACGAACAATCAGCCTGGAGCCAGGCCCCGAATGCGCGGGAATTGTTTGAATCGTATGCGGGCACGCTGGGCCTTAATATGGATCAATTCAAGAAAGATATGGACAGCGACAAAGCGAGGGACCGCGTCGATTCCGACCATGCGCTTGGCGATTCTTTGGGAATAAAGGTCACTCCAACGCTATTCATCAACAACCACCCAGTGGAGCCACAAGACAAAAACCCCGAGGGCGTTCGCGCCGCGATCAATGCAGCGCTAAACGAAAAATCGCAATCGTAACTTTGTTCCAGCGTTAGGTAAGCCCGAGTGATTTGTCATATGGTTACACCGTTACTTCCAGTTTACGATTTGACCCTTCGACGATCTAACGGTCTAACGAGCCGAAGCCATTCGTCATTCCGATCATGACCATATTGCGGTTTCGCACCATTCTTTACACAGCAGTGGCCCTTGTTGCCGTGGCCGGTCTGGCGGATGCAACTTATCTCACGGTGCAGGCGCTCACTGGCGAGACCCTCAGCTGCGGAGGTTCGCCGGATTGTTTTCGGGTACTGGGGAGTTCGTACGCCAAGCTGCGCGGAATTCCGATGGCCATGCTTGGAGCGCTCGCATATTTCACGGCGTTCACTCTCGCCACATTCGCAGCGTTCGGCTACGCGTGGGCACCGAAATTTCTTGCTTTGATCGCTGGTGCGATGTTCCTGATGACGCTTTGGCTGCTGTACGTGCAGGCGTTTCTCCTGCATGCGTATTGTCGATATTGTTTGTTCTCAGCGGCAATCACATTTCTTATTGCCGGACTGCTGATCGCCGTACCGCCCTCACAACGCCGGTCTGGCGCATGAGCCGCACGCTCGTATAGGCAATGAGCCCTATGCGCATTTTGGTGATCGAGGACGAAAAGAAAACCGCGGCTTTTCTTGCCAAAGGATTGCGCGAGGCCAGCTTTGCTGTCGATGTTGCGATTGATGGCGAAACCGGATTGAAACAGGCGCGTACGATCAAATTTGATCTTCTGATCGTCGACATCATGCTGCCGCACAAGGACGGCTGGGATGTCGTCGCGGAACTGCGACGCCTTGAAATCCGCACGCCCATTTTGTTTCTTACCGCCCGCGACAGCGTCCGCGATCGTGTGAAAGGACTCGAACTGGGTGCAGACGATTATTTGGTCAAACCGTTCGCGTTTCCTGAATTACTGGCCCGTGTCCGTTCGGTGTTGCGGCGCGCTCCCCAGCAGCAACCGGAACATTTGCGCATCGAGGATTTGGAACTCGACACGGAACGTCACAAGGCAATGCGATCGGGCGTTCCGCTCAACCTCACGCCAAAAGAATTCCTTCTGCTGGCGCATCTGGTTCGCTCAAGCGGCGCCGTCGTATCGCGCGACGAAATTGCAGAACACGTTTGGGACGTTGGATTCACGACCGACACGAACGTCGTCGATGTGATTGTACGGCGGTTACGCGCGAAAGTAGACGACCCGTTCAGGACGAAGCTGATCCACACGATTCGTGGCGTCGGATATGTTCTCAAAGGGCGCTAGTGCGTCTTCATGGTCGTCCTTGAACAAACCACGCTCCATCTCATTCCAGCTCATTCTGCTGTTTACGCTGGCGGCGGCGCTTTTGCTCGCCTCCGGCCTTGGCGTCTTTTACTCGATTATTGTGCGTCACGCGTTCGCAGAAGACAACGCGGTTCTGGCAGACAAGATGTCCGCCTTGAGCGCGGATCTCCGCGAGAACGGAGCCGAGGTGTTCGCCCAAGAGTTGACGACCCGCCGAGTCGGCGAACATACGCCGTACTGGATCAGGCTACTAGACTCACAACACCGCACCGTTGCGGAAACGCCGGGGATGGATCGATTGATTCCGACACAGATTTTTCCAGCAGGACGAGAACCGGCGGAAACTATCCGCGCTCGCAAGGATTATCGAAGCGCAGAAAAGATGTTCTCCCTGCTGGCCTTTAATGAGCATCCCGGTGACAAGGTTTACACACTTCAGTTGGCACAAGACCGCTCGAGTGACGAGCAAGTTGAAAGAAATTTCGCTGTGTTATTCATCACGGTCCTCTTCGGCGGCGTTGTGGCCTCGGCTTTGATTGCGATCATCGTTACACAACGCGGGTTGCGGCCACTCTGGGAGATGACGCAGTCACTCGGCCGAATCGGGCCGGACCAATTGAAGCAACGTATCGGTTCCACCGGGTGGCCGCGCGAGCTGCAACCGCTCGCCGTCGCTTTCGACCAAATGCTGAAACGTCTCGATGATTCGTTTACCCGGCTCTCGCAATTCTCAGCCGATCTTGCGCACGAGCTCCGCACGCCGATCGCCAATATGCTGGGCGAAGCGCAGGTCGCCCTTACGCGAGATCGCACTGCTGCCGACTATCGCGAGACCATCGAATCTACCGTCACCGAATGCGAGCGGCTTTCCAGGATCGTGGACAATTTGCTTTTTGTCGCACGCGTGGATGCGGCGCGTGAACCCACCGCACGGAAATGGTTCGATGCGCGCCGGGCAGCCGAAAAAATCGCTGCCTTTTATCAAACAGTCGCGGACGATCACCATGTTAATATCAGTTGTGACGGCGACGGGCAGATTTATGCCGACCCCGACTTGTTCGAACGCGCCTTGGGAAATCTGCTCGATAACGCGCTGAGATTCACAGCGGAGCACGGTTTAATTCGTGTCGCGCTTTCGAAACACAACAGTGATTTCGAGGTCACGGTGAGCGATAACGGCTGCGGAATAGATCCGGAACACTTGCCACGTGTTTTTGATCGGTTTTACCGTGCTGACTCATCGCGCGGCTCCGATGGCGCAGGGCTCGGACTGGCTCTGGTAAAATCGATTGTCGATCTCCACGGCGGCTCAGCAATCATCGAGAGCAACGTGGGTCGCGGTACAACGGTCAAACTGATGTTCCCGCTTCCGCAGAAATAGAAGGCACCGCACCACGGCCTCTCTTTGTCGCGGGAGAGATGACAAAAAAGTAAGGGTAAAATCCTTTGACAGAATCTCATTTGTGTTCGGAAGTCTTCTTAATCAAACGAAAGGATTAACAAATGAAAACTCGGGGATTACTTGTAACGATTTGTGCCGTAGCGATCGCATTCGCTCCGGCATTCGTAAACACCTCAAACGCAACAAGCGGCTATTCGTCCCAGTTGATCTCGCCGACGGCTGGACAGGTCCTTTATCCTGGTCAGAAGATCCGAGTTGAGTGGAGATCAATACTTCCACCCATAAACCTCGGGGCATGTGAGATGGAAGTCTGGCTGTCGCTGGACGGCGGCCACACATTCACAGTGTTAATTAGCCCGTGGATGGACCCGAAAGCCCAATACTTCTATTGGACTGTTCCGAACATCCCTACGACCAAAGCAGTGTTGGACATTCGGTTCGGATGTGAACCGGGCTACCCCGAAAGCTACGCTCCCCAGCCTGCGTCGATGTTCACCATTGCACAGAGTGGAGTGCCGTCGTACTAAATTCTGCCCGCAAGACCAGGTTTTTGCCAAGGGAGGCGCATCGCGAACCTCTTGGAATAGCTCCGTGGACAACTTCGGCTGCGGCACAAGCGTCACCTTCGCCTCTCATAGCCCTCGCGATTGGCTGGTATAAAGCCGTACCAAGCTTTATCGAAGAAAGCCGTTACACCCGCGATTCCAATGTTGAACAGCGGCAGCGGTTCGGGCTTCCTGCTTTCCGACTATCTTTTGGTTTCGCCGTGCTGTTTCAGGAACTTTACCGTTCGGATCGACTTCAAAGCCGCATTCTTTCCCAGCGGTTCTGACGACGACCTCATAATTCCATCTACCGTCGGGTTCGTCTTCTTTTTTACTTCAACAATTTCCTTCCGGATGCCTGCTGGTTGATCGTCTGTTGGACAGACATGGGAAGCGACTTACATCGACGCTTTCCCCGGGATGCTCCTTTCACTTGCGCGGTCACGCTGAAAGCGAGGCTGGCACCGACGGCTGGTATCAACACTGCTTTTTCGTTTTCACATATTTTTTTGCTTCTTCGTCGCCAGATGATGGCTCCTAAAAAAATGCCTTGTCTGAACATTACAATTTCGTAACGTTCATGCGAAGATGGATTAGCCACGGTGTGGTTACCGCGGTTGATGAAGTGGATAAGCCGCAGCCAAGTGAAGCGGGCTGCGGCTTCCCTTTTTATCCAACTTGTGCAGAGGTTGTAACTCTCGCATCAAATACGTGCGCTGCACAGAACTCCTGCCGTTACTTCTCAAATGGCCTCAGCGAAGGCACGCCCTGGCGAAATTTAATGGAAATTTGGCTTGTCAAGAATTACAATGATGTAATCATTCCGCCTTCCTCTAGACGGTTTTGTGGCCACGGTGAATGCCGCGGTTGCAATGAAGTGGAGAGGCCGCAGTTCGGTGGAGCGGGCTGCGGCTGCCCTTCTGCCCGACTTGCAGAGGCGCTGCATTGGTCGAAGATTTTGCGATCTGCTTTTCCGTTTAGAACTCCACTAACACACTGGCGTAGTCCGAGCGCCCCGGTGTGGATTCGATTTGGCCGACGAACGCTCGAGAATGCGAAGAGTGATCCCACTAATTCCACGGTCGCACGCCGACCCAGATTGTAACGGATCTACTGGCGAACCAAGCATATTTGGTTGCGTCCCCGCTCCGGTTGTTCAGCTCTGAAGGTCGGCGTCCACAGAGAATGCAAATCGCGCAACCGTTTCTCTTAGCGATTACGCATTGAAACCGGCGCTTCGCCACCGGCTTCCTTGCCTGGCCCGCCGGGACCCCACAAGTAGGAAGCCACTACGAATAGTTGCATGACTGGCGATTTGTGATTTACGCCAAACATTGGAGAGATGTCGAAACGCAAACTGCGAGTCGGCTTCCAATCGGCAGTCGGGCCAATCACGAAAGTATTGTAAGGTATGCCCCTGCCGAACTTGTCGCTGAAGCTACGGAATTGGCACTCGACTCCAACCTTGAAGTCTTCGGACGGAACGCCGGCTCCTGCGACCGGTTGAACTGCGACCGGTTGAACATTGTTCGTCTGTACGTTTTTATGATCAGGAGGCGGTGGCGGCGTCGGCGCTGGCTGAAAGAGGTGAATCGGAGTCATCACACTAGAAGCAATTCCCCACTCCCGCCCGCGATCGCCCTCAATTTCCTGTTCAAAAAATCCGTTTAGCGCCCACTCGATACGGTCGAAGAAATCTTCGGACAAAAGCAGACGCACTTCGTAACCGTCAGGAATCGGGCCAGACTTATCAAATCCGCCAGGCCCAAACTTTTTCCCAGGCGTAGGCGCGCCTTCATCGTGGAGAACGTTCCCCATGCCAATTTTGTATTCGGCGAAGACCGTCGGGTTCAGCGGAATCTTGTCCCAATCCGCAAATGCATACCGGCCTTCAAAGCTGACGGTCGAAGCCTGAGTATCGCCATCGAAATGCTGGATATCACTTTCGATGGCAATATTGAAGCGGTAAGGCAGACCAATTTCACACTCGACGGTCCAGTGAAGGTCAGGGGGACGATAATGCACAACATCGTCTTCGAAGATGACGCTGTTATAAATTTCACCGGATGGAAGGACGTAGGCATTTGTTAACGGCGAAAAGCGGGACTGTGAAAATGCAGGCGGCGCGCCATACGCGCTTGGTATCTCGTAGGGGGGCGGCGCTGCTTGAACGACGACTGTCGACTCGGTGGAGACCTGCGCGCGGATTGAAAGGTTAAAAGCAGGACATACGAACCACACGGACGCGATCAACAGCGTGAATCGCGGAAACATTGACCGGACAGAACACGTTATTTTCATAGATAGATTCAGCTTAAGATTTGATCCGATTACACCGCGTCGATATTACAAAGTTGTAATTTCAAATGTCATGTCGGATACGGCCTAATTTTTATGTAGGATTAGGCCGTACAAATTTGTCTTGCCAATTATTACCGCTTTGTAATCATGCACGGAACTTATGAGAATAATGTCCTCTTTTTTTGGAGGTGGGCGGCGCTGGCTTATTCCACTGATCGCATGCACGTGTTTCATATTGGCTGCCGATAATCATTCGGCCTTCGCGCAAGCAACAACAGAGCAGCCGGTCGTCGTCACGGCCGAAGGACCGGTCGCCGTCACGGACCAGGAAGTGCCCAGCGCCTACGGCGCGCCGCCGGCGTTTTCGCGCAGCCGTTTCTCCGACACGGTAAATGCCTATGTCTTGCCCCCATGGGCATTCTTCTTCGGCGAACTTTTTGAGGGTCAGGGATTCCGCCACGGGCCTCCCGATTATCTTTTCACCCAAGAGGTCGAAATGGGTCTGCCCTATCGTTTCAACGTAGCGGCCGAAGCGCAGTTCGAGCGATTTAATGGCGGTGGCGGCGCGAGGAGCGTAAGTCTCGAAGCGCGGTGGGCTCTTGCTGATTGGAACAAGATTCCGCTCAATCCGACAATCTTCGCCGAATACAAATTCGGCGTCGGCACCATTAGACACGAAGAAGTTCCACCCCCTCCCGGAGGAGGAGAAGAAGAGAGCGGGCCGCCCAAGGTTCCCGACGCCTACGAAGTTCGTTTGCTCCTGGCCCAGGATTTCGGCGAGCACGTCGAGTGGGCAATGAACTGGTTCTTCGAAAAAGAGAACACCGGCGACCGCGGCCGCGAATGGGGTTTCTCGCAGGCCGCAATGACTCCGATTCTCCTGCCTAACGAGCGTCTGAAAGTTGGCATAGAAATGGAATATAGGAATTTGACCGTCAAAGATACACGCGGCGATCCGTTGCACAGTTTCACCATCGGCCCAACCGTCGCGTGGAAACCGACAACGCAAACTCGCCTGGACATCTCGCCCTTGTTCGGTTGCACCGCGGGTGCTCCGGTTGCTGATGTGTTTGTGGCCTTCTCCTGGCTCTTCGGCGGCGAACGCGCCGAAGCAGAAGCCCCGATCTCTTCGCGCTTCCGTTATTATACCGACGCCGCCTATGCCCGTTCGGGCAAAGATTCGGGAAAAGAGATGAAGCAGGTCGCGTATGTTCCGCCGTGTCCAGAATGGTACGGCGACCGCGAATGGAATGTTAACCTCTGGGGCACTTATGCATTCACCAACACCGATTTCGCTCCTAATCCTTCACTAGTCGACATCGTACAAAGCACCAGCGAAGGCGGTCCTGTACTCGGCACCTACGACCGCTACATCGGTGGCGACCATGCATGGGGCGGCGGCGGGGATATAAAATATTTCTTCTGTCGCTATGTTGGGGTCGGTGTTGAAGGATTTGCTCTGGACGCCAGCAAGCCTGGTTTCGATATCTTCGAGGACCAGGCGGTTCCGGTTTTTGTTCACCGAAGAATCAATCACGATCACACGGTCGGCTCTGTTTTAGGAACGCTTACCCTGCGCTTTCCGATTCCCTGCACACGTCTTTCGCCTTATGCATGGGCGGGTGTGGGCGTGATTTTCGGCGGTGGCGAAAGGGACCAACTTCACACGCAGGGACCGCCAGACGCCTTCGCTGTCAATGCGCAGACCGACCATTTCGGCGCCGAAACGAAATTACTCGGTCAATTCGGTGCCGGCGTCGAATTTCGGTTCTCGCGACACGTCGCGATGATTAATGACTTGAACTTCGGGGTAATTGATGGCCCGAGAAATAATTTCGGAATGTTTCGTAGCGGCCTGAATTTCGCTTTTTAAAAATCTTGAGGGTTAACGCCCTCAGGGCTGAAAACCGCGGCTGTTTCCGCGGTGCTGAAGTGGAGATGCCGCAGCCTGGTGGAGCGGGCTGCGGCACACTTCTTTTTGAGGCGCTGCACGCACTTGTCCAGGTTGTATTCGCAAAACGCGTTGGCCAACTTGCCGGTATGACTCTTGACCCGTTCTGTCTAGATCGATAGCTTGGCTGCGGAAAGGAGCTTGCTCGGGTGAAGACCGAAGTATCAATCGAATACTGCGTCGTTTGAAACTACACACCGAAGGCCGTCAGTTTGGCGGCCAAAATTCTCGAACTCGGCGAGCGCATCAAGTCGCTTGCGCTGATTCCATCGAGCGGCGGCGCCTTCGAAATTCGCGCTAATGGCAAACTGCTCCATTCCAAACTCGAGTCCGGCCAGTGGCCGGATTTCGACGAGATCGTTAAGGCGATCAAGAAAGCAAAATAGCCAGCCTCGCGCGGCCGTTTCTGTAATTTGTTCCCCGGCGTTCAGCCTTCAAGAACGTCGTCAAGTTCGCCACGTCGAATCCGTTTTGTGGCGGACCGCCGCACTTCAAAGTGGGCTCCGCGCGCGAGAAATTCAATCGGCATTCCGCAATCGGCAATCCGCAATCCGGAGAGTGAAGGGTGCCTGGTGGTCCTCGCGGTCTTCAAAACCGTCGTCGCTACGCAAGTGGCGAGGTAGGTTCGATTCCTATCCTCTCCGCCGGATTATTTTGATTGGCGATTGCCTCGAGACAGGTCGGATAATTTCAGTCGCAAATCGCACTTCAAAAATCGAAAATTGGCTGAAAGGAGGTGAGATCAATGTCGCGTGAACAAATCCAGAAGCTAACGTCGCTTTCATCCAGCGCCGGGTGAGCGTCAAAATTGAGCCAACAGGCCCTGCGACAAGTTTTGCCGCAGCTTCCCATTTCGCTAAACCGAAACGTGCTGGTCAGTTCGAAAACGTTCGACGACGCGGGTGTGTATCGGTTGGACCGCCATCGCGCCCTCGTGCAGACCGTTGACTTTTTCACACCGATTGTGGACGACCCGTTTTCGTACGGCCAGATCGCTGCCGCCAACGCGCTCTCCGACATCTATGCCATGGGTGGACGTCCGTTGACTGCGCTAAATATCATCGGGTTTCCTGATAACCTCGTTAGGCCAAGAGTGGTTTCGGCGATTTTGCGTGGCGGTCTTGCCAAGGCAGCCGAGGTCGGGTGTGTAATCGTCGGCGGCCATTCCATTCGCAATCCAGAACCGATCTACGGACTTGCGGTCACAGGACTTGTAGACGTCCGACACGTCACCACAAACGCAAATGCGCGTCCGGGCGACGTGCTCGTTCTGACAAAACCGCTGGGCATCGGTATCGCCACGACTGCGATCAAACGCGGAATGGCTTCGCGCGCGCTGCAAAAAAACGTGATCGTCCTTATGTCACAGATCAATAAGGTAGGGGCCGAGTTGGCCGAACGCGGGCTCGTGCGCGCCGCCACCGATATCACCGGCTACGGCCTGATAGGGCATCTGATCTCATTGTGCCGGGCGAGTGGTGTGTCCGCGGACATCGATCCCGCAGCTGTGCCTATCATCAGCTACGAAATTCACGAACTCGTCAATCTGGGCTGCGTTCCGCAAGGGACCCGGGATAATCTCAACGGAACCACGGTTCTTGTTGATTGGGCGCGAGCGGATGAGACGTGCAAACTTCTATTAACCGACGCACAGACCAGCGGCGGTTTACTGCTGTGCGTCACAGAAGCCAACCTTGAAAAGGTGCTGACGGTCCTGCGAAAAACGGGTACCGCTTCTGCCGCGTTGATTGGACGAATCGTATCCCAACGACGACGACGTCCATTGATATGCATGACCGAATGAGGCGCGATAAGCGACGCCAAATTCCGGCGGTGTCGAAAGTCTTGGATGCGCTCGGGCATTCTGATTTGCCGCGGCCTTTCGTCGTCGAGCTTGCCCGCCGCAAACTCTCACAGATTCGTGCGAGCAGCGCGGCCTCGGAATTTGCGTCGATTGTCACTGATCTCCGTAGCTCGCTCGATGAACTTCGCGCCAGCAGACTTCAATCGGTCATCAACGGAACTGGAATTGTCATTCACACAAATTTCGGTCGCGCCCCGCTTCCGAGCGAAGCCATGCGTGCACTGAATGAAGTCGGAGCGGCGTATTCGAATCTCGAATACGATCTTGCGAAAGGCGAGCGCGGCAGTCGCGGCGTTTATGTGGAGAGTGCGCTCGCCTTACTTTGTGAAGCCGAGGCGGCAACCGTGGTGAACAACTGCGCAGCGGCATTACTCCTCATCGCCACTCATTTTACAAAGCGGAAAGGCGAACGGCGAACAGATGAGGTTGTCATTTCACGGGGCGAACTGGTGCAAATTGGCGGCGGATTTCGCATCAGCGAAATTCTCGAAGCAAGCGGCGCGAAATTGCGCGAAGTCGGCGCGACCAACAAGAGCACGCTCGAAGATTATGCGAACGCCGTTGGACCACAGACCGCGATGATTCTGAAAGTACACCGCAGCAATTTTTTCATGAGCGGCTTTGTAGAATCACCCTCTTCGAACGAGATCAGGACGCTGGCGAAGAAAAACCGGATTCCGTTTGTCGAAGATCTCGGCAGCGGCGCGATGATCGCGACTGAATCATTGGGAATTGACGAGCATGAGCTAACCCCCGGCGACGTGTTGAAAGCGGGCGCTGATCTTGTCTGCTTCAGTGGCGACAAACTTTTCGGCGGTCCGCAGGCCGGAATCATCATTGGTAGAAAACGGTTCGTCACCGCACTGAAACGCGAACCGTTGTTTCGGGCTTTGCGCTGCGACAAGCTTTGTTTTGCCGCCTTACAAACGACTGTGGATCTTCACCTCGATGATAGGATCGGCGAAATCCCAACGCTCGCCCTCCTACAAACTCCAGAGGACGCATTGCGCGCTCGTGCCACAGCGATTGCTTCGCGTTTGGCGGATTTGCCGCTGAAGATTGCAATCGGCCGCGGTAAAGCAAAGACAGGCGGGGGCACGTTGCCGAAGTCGAATGTGCCATCCGTGACGGTCGACTTCCTTCCCAAAGATTCCTCGATCGCCGAATTCGCAGCAAGCCTTCGTTTGTCGAATCCGCCTGTGATCGGCTATATCGCAGACGGCCGATTCAAACTCGATCTGCGCACAATTTTTCCTCAGCAGGATGATAGCGTGATCAGCGCAGCTCGCGCAGCGTGCACGAAGTGACGACGCGTCATTTCATCATCGCCACAGCTGGCCATGTTGATCACGGCAAGAGTGCGCTGGTCAAAGCGTTAACTGGCATCGATCCTGATCGTCTGCCGGAGGAAAAGAAAAGGCAGATCACAATCGATCTTGGTTTCGCAGCATTGAATGTAACCGCGCCAAACGGCGACAGAATTCACGTGGGCATCGTCGATGTCCCTGGCCATGAGGATTTCGTGCGCAACATGATCGCCGGAGTTGGCTCAACCGATCTGGCACTGTTTGTCGTCGCCGCAGATGACGGCTGGATGCCACAAAGTGAAGAGCATTTGCAAGTCCTCAATTACCTCGGTGTGCAACGCGCCGTGATTGCGCTGACCAAGAGCGACCTGGGCCGAATTGACGTCGTCACTAATCAGATTCGCGAGCGACTTACCGGTACATCTTTTGCAGATTCGCCGATTGTCCCTACTTCGGTCCGGACAGGAACGGGCATTGAGAAGCTGGTAAACACGCTGGCTGCACAACTCACGAGAACGGAGCCCCAACGCGACATCCGCAAGCCACGCTTGTTTATCGATCGGGTGTTCACGCTCCGTGGGATCGGCACAGTTGTGACGGGGACACTAACCGGCGGATTATTGCGCCGCGGCCAGCAAGTCGTCATTTACCCGACCAATCTCGAAACACGTATTCGTTCGATTCAGAGCCACGGCGACGAACTGGAAGTCGCACACCCGGGAATGCGCACCGCTATCAATCTACCGGATCTCCGTGTCGATCAGGTCAAGCGCGGCGACGTAGTGACGCTTCCGGGTCACGGCGCGCCAAGTTCTACTCTGATTGTTGTCGTGGAAAAACCGTCGCGCCTCAACGGCGATAAGACCGTTGCCCATCCCCTGAAAAATGGGTCGTCGATGTATGTTCACCACGGTGCGTCGCGAGTCGCCGCAAGGATTAGGTTCCGTGAAAATGGATCGCTCGAGGCAGGCAAAGAAAAAGTTGCCCAGTTAAAGCTTGCCTCACCTATTTTTGCGTTCATCGGCGATCGTTTTGTCATTCGCGATTGCTCGGAGCGACACACTATCGCCGGCGGAATTGTGCTCGATCCAGATGGCGACAAGAAATCGCTGGCGTCCAGTGTCGCACTAGACAACGTCGATTCTTTGGTGCGCGCGACCCTCGCGCGCCAAGGATTCGCGCGTCTAGAAAGCCTTTTGAGCAAATCGCGATTCAGTGCCGATGAAATTTCTGAAGCGCTGACAAATTTGAAGGAAAACGGTGAGATAGTCGTCTTCCAACACATTGCGGCCGATTGTGAATTCTGGCGGAAACTCCGCGCACAGACAATTGGCGTGATTGATGCAGCGCACAACGAGTCTCCCGACCGCGCCGGTATCGATCTTGGTGAGCTACGGTCAGCACTGCGTATTCAAGAGGCGGAGGTGCTTGAATCGCTAGTGGCGGATCTTTGCGAGGGCGATTTCCTCCGCAAAGGATCCGTTATCGCGCGGACTTCCCATCGTTCAACGCTGCCGGTCCACCTTCAACCGATCGAGAAACGAATTCGCGAAGCGCTCACCGGACAACCATTCGATCCACCCTCGCGCAAGGCGATCGAGTCGGACCCGCAGACTCGGCAGGTGGTGCGCTTTTTGATCGAGAACGGCGACGTGACCGAGCTTGCTCTTGATGTGCTGTTGTTGCACGAGAGCTTTGAGCGCATGAAGTCGCACGTGGCCGAATTCATTTCCAAAAACGGACCCGCAACTGTGAGCCAGTTGCGCCAGGCGCTGAGAAGTTCGCGACGCATCATGGTGCCGTTGCTGGAACGGCTGGACCGAGACGGTGTTACGCGACGCGAGGGGGAGAAAAGGATGCTGTGCAGAATCCGTAACCGGTGAAACGATCGAGGCCGCTTCTGCTCGTTGTGCCGTCCCCGCAGGAAGCCTGGGAGGATGTAATCGCTCCCTGGTTCGATCAAGTTTTGCCCGGGGCGTGGCAACGTGAGTTGCCTTCGCTAGTGGTCGTTCCAACGCGCGGACAGGCTAACGATATAAAGACGCGCTTAGTCGCAAAAGGGTCGTCGCATTTGGGTTTACAGCTTGTAACGCCGTCGAGTTTGCGTGCGCTGCTCGCGCGGGATGATGCGACTCCGACTGCTCAGCCTGAACTTCTCCGTTTGCTTCTCGCAATCGCAGCCAGTGAAATGGAAGATCGGCCTAACGAATCTGAAGCGCTTGCTGCTAAAGCTGTTGCTCGCGCGCCCGCGCCACTACTTCGCGCGTTGGGTCGCCTCGAAACTGCCGGTTGGAAATTCGAAGAACTCGGGCTGCCGTCGTTTGCGCCAGTAGTTCAGCGTTTTAAAGAGCTGTTGAAGAAATGCGATTTTGTACTTCGCGGCGAAAGTGACCGAAGTCGTTTGCAACAGCCCACACGTGGCCGGCGAGAATTTTCCCACGTGCTTATCAGCGGATTCGACGGAGCCCACTGGGCGAACTGGTTTCTCCTGCGCAGTGCGGTCGAACTGGCAAAAAGCGCCACGATCGTGCTCGAAGAACCTCGAGAAAACTTTTCCGACGTCGATCTTTGCTGGATTGGCTCCTGGGAAGAAGTCTGCGGCGAAGCCCAACGCGTATCGAGAGGGACAGCGATCACCGCGATCGGCGATTCGCTTTTCAGCGAAATGGAAATGCGCGGAGGTGCGGAAACGGAAAAGCGTTTCGATTTTCTGATCGGTACAAATTTTTCCGAGCAAGCCGAAGCTATCACGCGACAATGCATTCGTTATTTGGCAGATGAAAAATGCACGCGGCTGGGCGTGATTTTTCCGGGCCGCGGGGCCTTGCCGCGGCTGGTCGCGAGATCATTGGAGCGGTTTGAAATCCCGCATAATGACGGGCTCGGCCACATTGTGCCCGGCATTTTCGAGTCTGCGGAGTGGCAGGCCTGGATCGAATTGCAACGCGCGCCACGACTTAATTCTTTTCTACGTTTTCTAAATGCGTTGCCCGACCCTACGGTCGTATCGCCCAAAATCAGCCGGCAAGTTTTCGAAAAGGTTCTGCGCGAAAGTTACAAGGAGGTATTGCGGGACGACCTCGAACTGCTGCGCGAATTCTGTGCGGCGCGCGCGGACGACAAATCTCAGGCGGCGGCCGAAGCTCTGCGTGCGCTGCCGTTTCTTCCTGCGCGCGCCACTTTCGCGCAGTTTCTCGAACGAACTCACGCCGCGCTCGCGCACGTCGAGTGGAAGCAACATGCGCTCGAACTTGCCAACGTCGCCCATGATTGGTCGCAGCGTCTCGATGTAAATTTTTCACGTGCGCTTTTTTTGCGCTGGCTGGAAGAAACTGCTGCCACATCGGATGCCGCGCGCTCAGCCGCGGGCGATCATCCATATGCCCGCGTGCAATTGCTGACAGTGGCGCACGCTCAAAATCAGGAATGGTCGCACCTGATTCTTGCCGGCTGGAATCAAGGGGCGTGGCCGCCGCCGGCGGGTGCAGAATTCGCACGCGCCGAAGAAATTCATGCCTTCAATCACAGCGTGCAACAGCTCAACCAGCGCGCAGCGCGCCAGGGAAGCCAGGGCGAGGGCCACACGAGTGTTCGCAAAAACCATTCGCTCTATCTCGGGCCCAGCGAGCAGCGCGCGACCGCGTTGCGGCAATTCAATGCGCTCCTCGAATCGGTCAGCGAGGGCGTGACGCTTACGGCCAGTCTGGTGCAGGAAGATGCGCCGGAACGCTTCTGGAATCCGAGCGAATGTTTAACCGAGCTTTATCTCAAAACGGGGCGTGGGCCGCTCACCCAAGCGACGTTGAAAAATCTCCAACTCACTACGGCGCTGTTGCCAAAGCCTGCTGCTATACCGACGGATGTGGAGCAAACCCTGATCGCGTTCAACGCGCGCCGCGACTCCTCTAAACCTGCCAGCGAATATGATTTCGCGTTGCGACCGAACGGATCGTATCGACCGGTGCCGACGCTGAGTGTGACCGATCTCGAACGAATGGTTACGTCGCCAGCGATTATTTGGATGAAACGTTATCTCGGCGTGGAAGCACCAGAGGACGCCGCGAATTCGTGGGCGGCGACAACCGGTAAATGGGTGCATCATTGGCTGGCGAATATTATCGAAACGCGGAACGAAAAGATTTTCTCGGCGTTTCCGACCCTGTCTAAGATCGACGACCGCATTCGCTTTGCCGCGGACGCGCGGTGCGAGGCGCTTCGGCGTCTTTGCGGCTTGGTAGGCAAAGTCGTCCCTGATTGGTGGAGCTCAGGCTGGTTGAACGCGCGCTATCTCGCGCGGCACCTCGGCGCCAAAATCGGGTCGGCGAAAGGGTGGAATTGGATGACGACAGAGTTGGCCGTCGGTCGTGAAGGTACGGTGAAAATCGCCGATGGCGTGGAGCTTGATCTGCACGGCCAGATCGATTTGGTGCTCGCGCAAAATGACGCATCCAGTTTCGCCGGAGAAGGAATCTGGATTGTCGATTACAAAACCGGTTCGACCAAGGAATTGAAGACCACCGATCTGCACGACAATCTGGTCAAAGGCACAACTTTACAGCTCGGTCTTTACGCGCTAACCATGCGCGAGCTCGGCGCCGCCGAAGTGAGTGTGAGCATTATTTCGCTGGCGGTTAAAAACGTCGCACCACAATTGTCGGTTGTCGATCTTGCACCGCATACCGACGTCTTTGCCGATCTCGCGGAAATGCAACGCACCGGAATTTTCGGGATGAAAGGCGAAATCCGTCCGGCCTTCGGTTACAGCTCGCCGTATCCGCTCGCGACGTTGCCGATCGACAACGACATTTTGGAAGACAAATGGGCGCTGACGCATCCCGCGCTCGTGCTTGAGAAAGAGGAGTGGGAAATATGGTGAAGCCGCGCGACGAATTTGCACGCGCTCGTTTTGCCAGCGAGTTGGACCGCAATTTTTCTGTTGTCGCATCGGCGGGTTCCGGCAAAACCACTGCGATCACCGAACGCATCTTGTCGATCGCGCGTTCGCCGAACGCCGTGGAAATTTTGCCGCGTCTGGTCGTCGTCACCTTCACCAATCGTGCAGCGGACGAAATGCAACAGCGCACCCGGCAAGCTCTGCTCCGGGAACATTTGCGACAGGAAGTGCAGACTGCGTTCAACCGCGCTTTCTTCGGCACAATCCATTCGTTTTGCATGAAGCTCCTGACCGACTTCGGTCATTATCTTGGTCTGCCTGCGCCGCTTGAGCTAGTCGAAGACGACGACGATCTATGGCAGGAGTTTGCGCAAAACCAAAATCGAATTGGCAGGTCGTTAGGCGAAAAGGACCGGGCCGTGCTTCTGCGTTTCGTGCAGGCGCGCGACCTCATGGAACTGGCCCGACGCGCGCGGTCGGCTGTTCTGCAAGTGCCAGGGTTGTCACCTTGTCCGCCGCTCGATTTCACTGAGGTCTACTCACAATCGCATAAGGGAAAGGGGAACGACAACATCGCCAAATCGCAGGCGGAATTGCGCGAGTGGGAATTGCGTTTCGCCGGCGATTGGGAATATCTGCGCTGGCCGGTTTATTTTACGGCTGCAAACGCCAGGTTTACTCAGCTGTGGCAAGAAAAATTTGCGCCGCTGCGACAATGGATCTGCGCCGCGGCCACGTGCGTCGCGGCAGAGGTGCAGCGTGATTATCTCAATTTTCGACTCGACCACGGACTCGTCACTTACGGAGATCAAATCGCGCTCGCAGAAGAGTTGCTGCAACATCCGGTCGCCGCGCAAAGAATTCGGGAAGAAAGCTTTCGTGTCATCCTCGACGAGGCACAGGACACGGAGCCGCTGCAATTTTCCGTGCTGCTGGAAGTGACCCGCCCGCCCGAAGCGAAGGGCTTTTGGTTGCAAGATCGAGATTTAGGTCCGCGGCCGGGGCACTTCTGCATGGTCGGCGATTTCCAGCAATCGATTTACTGGCAGCGCGCGGACTTGAATTATTACCGAACAGTTCATGAAGCGCTCGTTTCCGACAAGAACGGCGAGAGCCTGGAATTCGCCGTCACGTTTCGGCTCGACCAGAGGCAGCTCCGTTTCGTTAACGAAACGTTCCGTGAAATTTTGAATAACAAGGGCGGACAGGTCCCTTTCGTCGAATTGCAACCGCGCCCGGAAATTCTTCCCGGGAAAGTCATTCGGGTGCCGCTTGTCGCGAAAGAACTGTTGCCGGAAGGAAAAAAACTCAAGGACTACCAAAAGGCACGTATTGAAGCGGAATATCTGGCACGATGGATCAAGGATTCAGGACCGAAAAAACTTTCGGCCGATTCGTGGCGGGAGGTGGCGATTCTTTGTCCGCGCAAAGCCTGGCTGCAAACGACGGCCGCAGCGTTACGCCGCGTCGGTTTACCGGTCGCAATCCAATCTGAACGCGATGTCAAAGGCGACAGCCCGGCTTATGCGTGGCTGACCGCGCTCCTTACGATTATGACCGACCCGCTCAATGATTACGAAATCGTCGGCGCGCTGCGCGAGATCTTCGGCGCGTCCGATCACGATCTTGCTGTCTTTTCCGAAGGGCAGAAAACGAGGTTTCGCATCGACGAGATTTTGTCGGCGACCGGAAGAATTTCGTCGGTTTTGCATACGCTCGCAGAAATTCGCCAACGCGCGGAAGGTCTTGCGTTATTTGATGCCGTTACCTTGATCGTCGAGCAAACGCAATTGCGCGAGCGTTTGCTCCTATTGCCCGCGACTGAGTTTGGCGATCTCGCGCGCGAACTCGATGCCTTGCTCGCACAAGCAGCGGAAGCGGAAGCAAACGGATTAATCCTGGCCGGATTCGCTGAACAGTTACGCAACGATTTCATGTCACCGCGCGCCGTCCGCTTTTCCGCTGACGAAAACGCGATCCAACTCATCACTTCGCATAAGGCAAAAGGGTCTGAATGGCAGGCTGTGATCGCACCATTCCTCGCGCGCGAGCTGCGGGTGCCCTCGCCTCGTTATCCGCATTTCGTTAAATCGCCCGCAGATGGCGAACTGATTATCGCGTTCGCCAAAGAAGACAAATCGAAGGAGCTGAAAGACGCGATCGAGAGCGCGCAACAGCAGGAGCTTGAACGCCTTCTCTATGTCGCAACAACACGGGCGCGCCACACACTCGTAGTTGTGCTCGATCAGGAAATCTTCTCGAACAGCGACGGCAAACTGCCGAGGACAGCACAACTTCGACGACTGATTCGAGACAAGGATTTTTACTCAGGCGAATTCGATCAACACAGCAACACCATCGATGAAGTTTTCGAATCTTCGCCGATCGTAAGGGACGCGCCGCAGAAAAACGGCTCTGAAATCGAGCCGTTAACCTCGAGCGAACTCAAGCGCGCTGCGAAACGCGCTTCGAAATTCGCGCGAAAGATCACACCAAGCGCTCTCGATTCGGAAGTGTCGGCAGACGTGCGAACGCGCTCGCGGCTCGATACTTTGGCCACCCTCTACGGCCGCTGGTGGCACAAATTTTTCCAACGTCTGGATTGGAAAGGTGGAATCGAGTGCGCACAAAAGTTATTCGAAAAAGAATTGCCGATTTCTCCCGACGCGAAAGCCGCGGTAAAAGACTGGAACGCCACGCGCCCGAATTTGTTCAGCGACGCCACCATCGCTCGTTTTCTTGCGAGCGATGAAACGTTGTTTCACGCGGAATTTCCATTTTCGTGGCGCAGAAACGATCGCAGCGTACTTGAAGGCTTAATCGATTCGATCATGATTAACCGCAAAGCTGGCAGGTGTCTTCTGCTTGATTGGAAAACGAACGATATTTCCCCAGGCGACGTCGAAATGTTTCGCGAAACTTACCGGCCACAGTTGGCTGCTTATTGGAAGGCGGTCACGGAGATTGCCGGCCTCGAAGTAGAAGCCGGCTTGTTCTCGACTGCGCTTGGCCGTTTGCTGCTCTATTCTGCCGAGGAACTGCAAATGGAATGGCGCCGGCTGGAACAACTCCCGCCCGCGCAAATGGAAAATGAAATTCAGCCGGACGCGGCCGATGGTTTTTGACGGCAGAGCAAACCACCAAAAGCGGTCAGCGTACCTCGTTAGGCTCGCAGTGACTAGTTCTCTCGGTCGCCCCGGATGAATTGCTCGACGCAGCGAAACGCTTCGTCGTCGGTCATTTGCACGGGCGGATGCTTGGAAAAATAGGCGGAAGGTGAATGCAACACGCCGCCGATGCCGCGGTCGAGCGCAACCTTGCAGCAGCGGATCGCGTCGATCGCTACCCCGGCCGAGTTCGGCGAATCTTCGACTGATAGTTTCAAGTCAATTTCCATCGGCACATCGCCAAAGAGGCGGCCTTCCACGCGAATGAACGCGATCTTGTTATCGAGTTGCCACGGCACATAATCGCTCGGGCCGATATGGATATTTTCGTCCGCCAGGCGATCGCCCATCACGGACTGCACTGCCTCCGTCTTGGAAGTTTTCTTCGACGCCAACCGAGTGCGATTCAGCATGTTCAGGAAATCGGTGTTGCCCCCCGTGTTTAACTGATAAGTGCGCACAACTTTCACGCCGCGCTTGCGAAAGAGATCGACCAATGCCCGATGCACGATGGTGGCACCCACCTGCGCCTTAATATCGTCCCCAATAAGCGGCAGATTTTTATCGGCGAATCGCTTCGCCCAAGCCGGATCGCTCGCGATAAAGACCGGGATGTTATTGACAAAGCCAAGTCCGGCTTCCAGCGCGCAACCGGCATAAAATCGGGTGGCCTGCTCGGACCCGACGGGAAGATAATTGACCATCAGTTCCGCAGAGGAATTTTTCAGCTCGGCGATAATGTCTTCGCGAGTGGTTTCTTTCTCGAGAGGAAGAAATGTGCGCAGCGGATCCTGATCCTGCATGTGTGGCGGGTAGCCATCTAGAACGCACCCCATTTTTACGATCGCGCCGGTGAGCTTGACCTTTTCACAAAACGCCTTTGTGCAATTGGGCGGCGAAAAAATAGCCTTGCTCACGTCCAGGCCGACCTTGCGCCGGTCAATATCGAAAGCAGCCACAACTTCAATGTCACTCGGGCGATATCCGCCAATCTGACGGTGCATCAAGCCAATGCTATTACCGTTGACAGAGGAGCCATCATAAAAATTGATTCCCTGCACGAGTGAACTGGCGCAGTTTCCAACGCCCACGATTGCGATTCTGATTTTTCTCATTTCTAAAAACTACAACCTAACTGATCTAAATAATTCGGAGCAAGCGATAAATTAGGCTGGTCCTATGCCGCGTCCCGCCTAGTTAGGCCCCGAATCCGGGCCGCGAAGCCTGAATGTGTCTGAAGTCGCACCGGCTTGCAAGGCCTGATATAAGGGCAAGATTCAGAGGCGTCCTTTGGCAGGGGAGGCCTCCGCCAGGAGATAAAACCAAATGTTTTCGAAATTCGCAGCCATCAGTCTGACGATCGCTGCCGCTTTGGGCGTTTCCTCGAAATTCCTTGAGGCGACGCCGGTGTATACGATCGAACAAGCAGTTGCCCTGGCGCAGGAGCGGAACGCCGAGATTCTCATCGCGCATAAAAAGGTGATTGCGGCTCGCGGTGGTTTTATTGAAGCCCGCTCGGGATATCTCCCGTCGGTGAGCTCAAGCGGGCTATACGATAAACGACAGACCGAGAGCCAGACAAATCTTCGGCAGGAAGATTACAACGCGATAGTAAAGCTCGAACAGAACCTTTATACGGGCGGGGCGGTCAGCAGTGAGGTGGCGATAGCGCAGTTGAACATCGCCAAGGCAAATTACGACCTTCAGGAGACGACCAGCCGCGTCACCATGGACGTACGAATCGCATTCAATCAACTGTTGCTGAACCGGGCGAAAGTCCGCGTGCACGAAGATTCTGTGCAAGTGTTCGAACAGGAACTGAAAGGCGAGCAGGAAAATTTCGACGCTGGCATTGTCGGCAAATTAAATGTGCAGCGAGCCGAGGTGGCACTCGCCAACGAGCGGCCGGAATTATTTAACGCGCAGACGGAACTGAAAAACTCGTATTTACGACTGGCAGAACTTTTCGGGACCGATCTCGCCCCCGGCGCAGAGGCGCCTCCGTTCGAAATTTCGGGCCAATTGGAATATCGGCCCAATCATCCGGACCTCAACGACTGCCTCGCACGGGCTGACGCGAACCGTGGGATCATTAAATCCAAGGCGAAGGACATCGAGCTCGAAGATCGCCAGTACGTTTTGGACCGCAGCGCGACCCTTCCCCACGTGCGCGCCTTTTCGGGGTACGAAGTTTACAGCGAGCGTGACCCGGACGTCGGCCCTGAATTTAATTATGGCGGCGTGATCGGCATAAACGCCACGTGGAATATCTTCGATGGGCACGCGACCAAAGGACGCATGCAGGCGACGCGCGCCCGGCGTGATTCGGCCGTGCAAGCCTTGGCAGCAGCGCGGCGCAGCGTGGCCTCGGAAGTGCGCAGCGCATTTTTCGATCTCCAACAAGCTGACCGCGTCCTTGAGAGTGAAACAAAAAACCTGCAAACGTCGGATGAAGCGCTCGACATGGCCAGAGGCAACTTCGCCGCCGGATTGGGAACACAACTTGATGTGCTGCAAGCAGCCACGGACGTCACCAGGACGCGCACAACTCGATTGAGCGCGATCTATCTGCACAACGTAGCCCTGGCTCGCCTTGGTCACGCCTGCGCCAGTTCAGCCGAAGCGCTCAATTTCGGATCCGACTTCAAAGACGTGAAAAACGAAACTCGCAATGCTGCGCACGCTGCCGATGTGGCCAAGCCGCCCCAAAAAATGACCCAGCGATGAAGCAATCGTTAAAATTGACAGCCCAATCTGCAGCCGTCGCCCTGCGGGCGACGCCACATGAACGTGTTAAACGCATGGGTCTTGCGCTTCCCACGGGGAAGCAGCTGCAGCCAGCAGCGAGCGTTCACATTTTCGTCTTAATTCTGATCGCTTCCTTCGCATACCCGACCAGCGCGGTCACTCTGCGAGAGATCCTCCGCACCACGCTCGACAACAATCCCGCCATACTCGAGGCGAAAGCCGGTCTGGAGCAAGCTGCCGGGCGGCGCTTGGTTTTTCGCTCCATCGTCTGGCCCGATTTCGAGGTGGACGTCCCCGCAGGTGTTCAGTATGGCCACCGGGCCGGCGAGAACGGAGTAAAAGGATTTGCTGTGGGTCGCGGTAATTTGGAACAGACGTTGTTCAACATGGCTGTTCCGCCTTCGCTTCGGCGTGGAGACATTGAGGTTCTAATCGCCCAACAGCAACTAAATGTCGCCGTAGTGGAACAGTTGCACGCCGCGCGGCTCGCGTTCTACGCGGCGCTTTACAACCAATCGCTGGAGTCGATTCGAGACGAACAACGACAAAAATTAGAAGAAAATGTTGCTACTCAGAAAAATCGGTTCGAAGCCGGATTAACTGATCGAAGCGCATTCACGAGCGCAACTGTCCAAGCTGACGAACTCGGTCCCCAAATGGAAGACGCGCACCGCGCTTATCGGGAAGCGCAATTGAATTTGGCGCAAGCAATGGGGATCGACCCTGCGAAATCATCTCTGCCCGAACCGGATGGCGACCTGGAGTTCGCCCCAATGCGGATCGATCTTGCTGCCGAAACAACAGCAGCTTTACAGCGCAGGGTCGATCTCAAACTCGCCCGTTTGTTTGTGCGCGCCGCGAATGAAGATCAACGCATTATTGCAGCCGACTATTATCCGACGCTCGCAGGAACCTTCCACGGGGAATGGGTTCCGGTCAGCGGAATTCATCGGCAGGATTCGACAAGCAAGACACAGGATTTCATTGGGTCAGAAATTCGCGAAAAAGCGGCATACACCTGGCGTGTTATTGATAACGGAAAAGTCGGGGGCGCGGTGCTGAGGGCACGAGCAGCACGGGAGGAAAACGAACTGACATGCAGGAAATTGGAATCGAACGTGAGCCGCGAGCTCTCGCGGATCGCCAACGACGTTCAAGCAATCGCCGCCCGTCAAGAATCACTCGCATCCGCGTCATCCGCTGCGGAGGAGAGTGCCCGCACTGTTCGGGAAAATGTTGCAACCGGTCTGATCTCGCCGCTGGAGTACCGTATGAGTCAAACCGCTTTTCTGAAGACCAAGAGTGGCCTGCTCGACGCTGTTTATCAGCACAACGTCGCAGCCGCAGAATGGGACCGCGCAACCGGCCGGTATTTTCAATTTTCGTACGAAACTCGCAAACCGGGTTCGGGGGCGGATAAGTAGTCGAATCGCCAAGGGCTTCACAAGAACCGACAGATTTGGCAGCTGGAAAGCCGTCAGTCCCTGAAGCCCATTGATCGAACGGATATCTCGCCTGCAGTGTCTTGGCAATAATGGTCTCGAAGAGCTACGAACAAGCCGGAACAAGAACGCCTATTGCCGGGCACGAGCGTATTGCAAACAACCGAAGTGGACATCACACTAGTTCTGCAAAATTGAAATTGCCGGAATCAAAAACCGTTTTGTGGATCGGGGCAGCGGCGATCGTGGTCCTTTTCGCGCTCGCATATTTTTTTCTGATGCCAGTCGCGGAAGTGGAAACAGTCCAGCGGGGGACGGCCATCTCGGCGGTTTACGGGACGGTGCGGATCGAACCCGCGTTTGTGGTACGTGTACGGGCGCAAAACGATGGGTTTATCCGGCTGGCCGAGCCTTTCTCTGCCGGTCGCGGCGCGATCGGTAAAGCTGTAGAAAGGAGCGAATTACTAGCAACCATCGCTGACGAGGAAACCTCCAGACAATTGAAACAAGCGCGCACCGATTTACAGGCAGCCGTTGACCGCGCTGCTGTTCCCCTCCCGTCCTCGGAGTTGCTCAAAGCAGCGGAGGACAATCTACGACGGCTCGAGAAAGTCGTTTCCTCAGGGAACGTGCCCGCTGTTGAGTATCAGAAATCCAAGAGCGAGGTAAACCGTTTGCGCGGCGTGGTGGAGACAGAGCGCATCGAGCGGGATCGCAACCTCAAGTCTCTTGAAGAAACTGCGAAGAAGCTCGAAGCGGAGATGAAGAATGCCGAAGTCCGCTCGCAGATTGATGGGATTCTCACAAATGTTCAGACAATTGATGGGGAACTGGTGTCAGACGGCAACGAGCTTTTCACCGTTTCCTCACGTAAGAATTACGTTCGCGGCGAAGTTAACGAGGAGGACGTGGGCGAAGTGAAGCCGGGAATGAAAGCAAAGGTGCAGCTATACGCGTATCGGACACGGAGTTTCACTGCGCGAGTCGCGTCAGTTCAACCCGCTGCCGATCCAACCACCCAGCGTTACACCGTTGTGCTGGAGATGGAAAATCCGCCCGACAATTTGATGGTGGGAATGACGGGCGAGATGAACATCATTACCGGCACGCATCAAAATGCTCTTCTGGTGCCGACGCGCGCGCTCCTTGTCGATCAAGCGTTGGTGCTAAATGGAGGAATTGTGCAGCGACGAACCGTCAACGTAGGATTTCGGACACTGGATTTTTCCGAGGCGCTCAGTGGTCTGGCAGACGGCGATCATGTGATTGTTTCCGATCAGGACAAGTTTCACTCCGGCCAGCCGGCGCGCCAGCGCACGATCAACGCGCCGCCTCCCCCGAAAGCGCCGTGACACCCCCGCTTTACATTGCCCTGCGTTTTTTAACGCATCGCAAGCGGGCATTGCTTTTGAGTTTGAGCGGCGTCGTTTTCGGTGTCGCGATTTTCATCTGCACGCAAGCGCAGACGCAGGGTTTCGCACGCTATTTCATTGATTCAACCATCGGCAGCAATGGCGCACTGGTCGTCAAATCGCGTTTTCGTCCGCGCTACGAACCGCTGATGGTTTCTGCCAAACATTCTGAAGGGAACGCGGGACGTCGCCTTTATTTTGAAGGCATCACGAACGCAAACGAAATCATGCGAGTGAGCAGGCAATTTTCCAATGTGGTTTCCTGTTCCCCCGTTCTGCGCGGAAATGTTAGCGCCCGCGCGGGATTTGAGAACGCGACTGTCGAGCTTTACGGCATTGATCCTGCACTTCACGCGCAGACGACCGATATTCTTCACCAGCTGATTGACGGAAACTTTGATGATTTTCGCAACAACACCAGCTCGATCATAATCGGTTCGCGTCTGGCAGAAACTCTTCAGGCTGGCGTCGGCGACACAGTGCAATTACTTGCGCCCAACGGCGAGTACTGGCGATTCAGCGTCGCAGCGATCGCGCGCGCCGGCATCGGCTCGATTGATTCAACACGTGTTTATTCGCACGCCCGAATCGCGCAGGCTTTGCTGCAACAGCCCTCAGGTGCATCAATGATCCTATACAAACTGCGCGATCCAAATCGGGCGCCTGCATTAGCCGAACACTTCGAGACACTGTTCCAGCACGGCGCGACGAGCTGGCAGGACCGCGAGGAAAGCACGCTGCAACTTTTTCTGACCTTAAGAATGTCTGTCGCGATTACCGTTTCTCTTATCATTCTGCTGGCTGGCTTCGGCATTTTTAATGTCCTTACGATGTCCGTGCTCGCGAAAATAAAGGAGATCGCGATTTTGCGTTCGATGGGTTACCGGCGCATCGACATTTCATCGATTTTCTTGTGGCAGGGGGCGCTGATCGCCGCAGCCGGATCACTGCTCGGCTGTTTGCTGGGCGCGTTAATGACCTGGGGCGTGTCGCACATTCCGATTCGTCTCCGCGGGTTGTTGTACACGAATTACTTTTTGGTAACATGGGATTGGCGCCATTATGCGTTTGCAACGTTGCTCGCGATCCTGGCCGTGTTCATCGCGAGTTATGTTCCGGCCCGCCGCGCCGCTGAGTTGCCACCGGTCGTGACCCTGCGAGGCTCAAGCGTGTGAACTCGGAAGTTTGCCTCAGTTGCGAAGGCATCGAACGCTACCTTGGCGAAGAGGAAGAACGCGTGCACGCCCTGCGCGGCGTGTCTCTGGAGGTCGAGGCCGGGAGCGTCCACGCCGTTGTCGGCCCGTCCGGCTGCGGCAAAGGCTCGTTGCTCTACATTCTTGGGCTGCTCGATCTGCCGGACGCCGGCCGTGTTTCAATCGAATCGGAGCCGGTGGCTCAGCTAAGCGATGATGAACTGGCGTATAAACGGAGTAAGTTCATCGGTTTCATTTTTCAGTTCCATTTTTTGATGGAGGATTTCACTGCACAGGAAAATGTGATGATCCCGATGCGGAAGCTCGGAAAGCTTTCCGATAACGAGATGCGCGAACGCGCTGCCGGCTTGTTGGAAGCGGTCGGCTTGGGAGACAAATTGCGGAGACCCAGTCGTCATCTCTCCGGAGGCGAACAACAACGTGTGGCTATCGCACGCTCTCTCGCCAATGATCCGCGAGTCATTCTGGCGGACGAACCGACCGGAAATCTCGATACTGCGAACTCGGAGCGCGCGTTTGAACTGCTTCAAAATATCGTCCAGGAAGGCGGCAAAGCTCTGCTGTTGGCCACGCACAATCCTGTGATCGCCGAAGCCTGCGATTGGATCCATGAGATGAAAGACGGCCTGATCACCGCGAGCCAGCCGCGGGGCGCGAGAAGTTCGATTTCTTAAGTCGATCAAACGCAGAGCCACGCCTCGCCTGAAACGTCGCTAACAGTTGGCAGCGCGCGGCCCCACCATTAGTCTCGCGAGCGATGGAGAACACCCTGCCAATTTTAATCGCGAATGCGCCCGAGGCGCTGATTGAATTGTGCGGCGTCAACTTACTGGAACGTTTGCTCCGCATTTTGCAGCGACTCGGATTTCGCAGCGCTATAGTTTTTTCTACAACACCAGGGATCGTCGGAGCTGAATTAGCGAAGCGCTCGTGGGCACGCGACCAAATAAATGCTCATGTCGTTTCGGATCCAATTGGACCGCTTACTTCCCAACTCATTTTAGAACACAGCCCGTCCGACCGTTTCTTAATAGTACCCGCAAGCATTTATTGTGACGCCCGTTTACTTGCCGCCCTCTGTGCAAAAGATTCATCCGCAGCGCTTGTCGATTCCAATCCACCGGAATTCGCTCAGCCTTTAATCCGAAATCCGTGCGGGCCTGCATTGATCACAAGGGATTTTCTGTTTGGGCTTCCACCCGCTGCGCCGGTGTTTGAAGAACTCAAAAACAAGACTGATAACCGCCAGATCGACATTATCGATGCCGCCGAGGAAGATGATTACATCGTCAGCATGCGGCGCCGCGTGAGGCCACTTTGTTTTTTAGGCCCGCCAGAGCAGAGCCATCGTTTAGCGGAGCAGGTAATTCTCGATTCCGCTCAAAACGGAACGCTCGACTTGCCGGCTTACATTCATGCACCGATCGAAAACGCGATCATCTCGCGTCTTTGCAAAACGCGAATCACACCAAACCAAATCACGATTGCGGGCTTCATCATTGGATGCAGCGCAACGCTCGCATTCGCACTTGGCCGTATCGGGCTCGGAATCATCGCTGCTCTCATATTGGGTATCGTCGATGGACTGGACGGAAAACAGTCGCGCGTCAAAATAGAAATGACCGAGCGTGGTAAGTGGGAACATTATCTCGATTATTTGATAGAGAACTCATGGTGGACGGCGATCGCTTTTCATTTGTGGGAAAGCGCCCAACTTCGGAGCGCATTCTACTTCCTGGCGTTGCTCGTTGGATCGCACCTGCTGGATGAATTTGTAAAACGAAGAGCGAAGATGGCAACGGGCAGGCTGCTCGATGATGTTGCGCCGTTCGACAGAGGTTTCCGGCTGATCTCGGCTCGCAGAAACGTTTACGTTTGGGTGTTGGGGTGCGGCTTTTTGTTAGGCACGTTCCCCAAAACCTACGCGATTATCTGCAGCTGGGCCGCCGTTAGTGCCGCCGTTCATCTCATGCGCTCCGTTTGGATTTGTAATGCTCTCCGGCGTCGAGTTGTTGATTCCCGGGCCTGACGAAGGGCGCAACAATGAAGGCACACGCTTCGCCCGCGCGAGAATTTCCTTACCGAGAACACGCACTGGTTTTTCGACCAGCAGTGAAGCACTCACAGCGCAGTAAACACCGCAACCTTCCTGGCAGGATTTCTTCTTATAATTGGCGAAGAGGTCGTCCAACGTCACATCCATAATATCCTTGTTCGTGTGCACCATGCTGCAAATCCAAAACTTTCCCTGCGCGGAAACGAAGAATAACTTGTAGCCCGCCGCGCACGTCCATTCGACGTGCTCCCCTCGAAGCAGACTGCGCTGATAATTAAGGATCGCCTCGCTGGTGTGAATCTTCTCGCCACGGCGTTTTCGTTCGATCATTGAATCGATGAACCGTTCGAGTTCATCACGCTGCCCGCGATCGACGCGAAACCGCCGTAGCGGGTCCGCATGCACGAGCCGAACCTCAGTCGGAATTCCTCGGGATAACCCGGTCTCGAGGACCGCTTGTGCTTCGGGCAATGTGTCGGCACAAATCACTCCGGTGATGTGCAGGCTGATTTTTGAATCACGGAAATAATCCAGCTTCGGCAGGATGGTCTTGAACGACTTTTTTGTGATCGCGCTCGGCGTCATTCGATCAACGCTGATCTGCATCACCTGCAATCCCGCAACCTCCAGTTGCGCAACTAGTTTGCGCGTCAGGAGGAATCCATTCGTGGTCAGGCTGGTGGCAAAGCCCAGCTCATGACAGTAGCGAACGAGCTCTACAATATTGGGGTGAACGAGCGGTTCGCCGCCGACGAGCGCGATACGCATGGTCCCAAGCTCGCGAATCTTCCGCACCCATTTCTTTAAGTCGTCGATGCTCGGATGCGGCCGGCTGTTGTCGTATTCGGTGCAATAAGCACAATCGAGGTTGCACTGGTCCGTTACATAAAGACTGCATTGCAGCGGTTTGCGATCACGGAGACGCTTAGCTGATTCCAAGATGTTGTAGCCGGAAAATTCGCGGCCGATTTTACCGAGAAGCTTCATGCGATGATGAAAGAGCGAACAGCCTACGACAACTTGCCCGTGAAGCAATTGTGCCCGCAGGTACCTTCGCGTAACACTCGCGACCTTCTCTTAGGTCCCATAACCCGTCAGCCCAGTGCAAGATCGAACCGCAAGCGAATATGCCTAAGCGGAAATCATGGACAGAGACACCTTGGTTACGCTCGGCACAGTCGGAATCTCGATCCATCCGGCCTCATCGAAGAACCACGACCGCCGATCGACTTTGATGAACAAATCATGGAGCGGCGAAAACAGGTGCAATGGAAGCGTGAACTCGCCGGCAAATGGATGGCCCCGGTAACGGCCGATGCCAACGCTGCGATTCGTCGCGCAATCCAACATCTCAAAATCGCCCGAGCAGCCGGGAAGACGGATCTGGCACGCGCGTTTCCGCCCAAGGGAGTCGCGACCCAAAATGAAAAACTTGCTCCTCTGCATACGAAGCGGCTGGACCGCAAAGCGAAGATCGACATTGAGGTTGTCGTGTGTTCGAGAAACGGAATGAACGGCTCCATCGCGCCAGACAACGGTCTCGCGTTCGACACGAAGAAAACGTTCCGGGCGCGTGGCGTACCTAAGAAAACGTCGCCTCGACAGTTTCATTTGCGTTTGATGACGGCTAATTGCGTCGCGTTTTGTGGCGATTTCCACTTCGGATGGTGATAATTGCGCGGCGCGGTCGAAAAACGCGGGGCTGCTGCCGTGCACCAAATAATTCCACTGCGAAAGTCCAGGTGTCACAAAGTCGGCGAAGATGAGCCGCATCATCACGGCAACCGCGTTGTGGTCCGGGTGAATGTCGAATATTGAAGGCGCAAGGATGTCTGTGGGTGACCAATCGTCGATCACTTGAGCAATTCGCGTGAGAGCGCTGTTGCAATCACGCAACAGAAGATCTGTCAGACCCTGGTCTGGCAGAGCAAGGAATTGAATGTCCGCAGGGCCGATATCGAGGACGCGCAGCGCGGCTAGCGCTTCTGCGCGCCGCAATTTTCCCCAGCGTTTTCGATCCGATGCGCTCAAGCGCCATCTTCTTTCGAGTGCTCGTTGTGGCCATGGATTGTCATCCCCATCTGTGACGTAGATAATTCGAATGGCCGCTCCAGCGCGAACCGCTTGTTGGAGAATGACGCTACAAGCCAACGCTTCATCGTCGGGATGTGGAGCGATCAGCATTAACCTCGAACGGATATCGAACGTCGGAGCAGTTAAAGTTAGAAATGACACGCTAGTTAACAGAAGAGAAATGAAGACAGTTGGCAATTTAATTCAGCTGTCAGGCGAGGTTACCACTGGATGAGCCTGAAAGGGAGATCGACGGCCTGCGCCGAAAAGACCACTAGCTGGAAGTTGGCTCAAAGGCGTAAATGCCTCGCCGAAAGAAAGCGCTCCTTCGCGCCGCTCGACGTCGAGCACACCATTACGGTGCCAACATCGGGCGCGAAGATTTCGTACGATGCAGGAATAACGGTTTCAAAATCAACGTGCTTCCCGTCGGTAGATAAGTGCAACAGGACGCCTGCCACCCGTAATCCGTTTCCAATCGGCCAGCAGTTCCACTGCGCTATGTATTCGATGTCAATCTTGGCTAGAGTTATTCAGCCAGCTGATGCGATCCTCTGTCAAAACTTTCTCTAGGAGAATATGCTCGACGCTGGGCGATTGAAGGTCCATCTAACCTCTTTATCAGTCCTTTCCTTTCCGTGCGCACTGGCCCCCCTTCCGATCCAAACTTTATCGATGGCCTGCTTTGCCTGTTGAGGCGGTAACGGGGCGAGCTGCTACTATCACTTACGAGCAGGGCTGTTTATGCGGGTTGCCATTGATTGCCGATACATACGAGAGCGACCGAGCGGCATCGGCACCTATGTCGAAGCGATGGTTCACGCTATTCCGCAGATGGCGCCCAGCGACGAATTTGTTTTATGGGCGCACCGGCTCGCCGCTCGTCCACTGACGAACGCGTCAAACGTTTCTGAGATCACAGTGCCAGTCGAGCCGAACTCGCTTTGGACCCTTTGGTGGCCCGAACATTATGCAAGTTTCGACGGCATGAACCTCTTTCATGCTCCGCACAACACTCTGCCATGCCATGTGCCCTGTGCCACGGTCGTGACGATCCACGATTTGTTTTCCTTAGATTATCCGGCGCTGGCCTTCACCCGATGGAGTCAACGCATCAAACGCTTGTATTATCCACGAGCACAATGGAGAGCATTGCGTCACGCAACATTCCTGATCACCACAACATCCGTAATGGCTGACCGCATAGCGAACCTCTGCCCGTCAGCGCGCGGTCGCGTTGCAGTAGTGCCAATGGCTCCCGGCCAGATTTTTAGGCCAGCTGCCGACCCGAACGGCGCGCGGGAACGAGCCGCAGAGATTATCGGATCTGATGCTCCGTTTTTTCTAGTGGTCGGGCACAACAGACCAGCCAAACAGCACGCGACTGCTTTAGCGGCATTCGCCCGCTACATCCCAGGGCCGTGGCGACTTGTGCTCGTGCAGCGGGAAACGTACAAGCATCCGCTGGCGAATCTCGCGCGCCGCCTTGGCATCGAAAAACGCGTTACGTGGATCCCACACGTCGAGGCAGCAGATCTTGTTGTCCTCTATCAAGCCGCGGTGGCACTGGTTCAGCCTTCCCTGTATGAAGGCTTCGGCCTGCCGATTGTCGAATCGATGGCAAGCGGATGTCCGGTTGTTGCAAGTGATATTCCGACCTTGCGCGAAGTGGTTGGAAGAGCGGCGATACTCGTGCCGCCAAACGATATTGCTGGCTTTGGACATGCGCTTGTTGCGCTCGCCAAATCAACGGATCAGCGCCGCGAACTCGCCAGCGCCGGAATTGATCGCGCAAAACTGTTCTCGTGGGACCGCTGCGCGCGAGAAACCCTCGATGTATTTCGCGACGCCGTTGCGTTCGGTTCTGCCGTTCGGCACATTTCAGGTTAAATCCCGGTAATTTGTGTGAAAGCATTCGTTCAATAGGACAGCACACGCGTTTCATTTAACAAAAATGTCAGCAATGGAACGGGAGAGCGGTTGCCTCACCGGTTAGGGTTAACGTAATCGTGTCGGAGGCTAAATCCCAACTCTGCCGGAGCTGACGAGCTAATTCAGGCTGTTAGGCAAGCTACTACTGTCGATCGGTCTGAAATTGCGATCGACGGCCTGTGCCCAGAAAACAACGAGGTTGGCTCCGGCGGAAGTTTGCACAAAGGTATGAATTCCTGGTGAAAGAAAGCGCTCCTTTCCTTCGTAACGCTCTCCATCGAGCACACCCGTTACAGTGCTAGCATCGCGCGCGATGATTTTGTAGGGGGCGGGAATAACGGTTTCAAAGTCAAAGTGCTTTCCGTCGGTGGACGAGTGCAACAGCACCCCCGCCACCCGCAATTTGTTTCCGATCGGCAAGTAATTCTGTTCGATCCAGCGGAACGTGGCTGCTGGCATCTTGTCCGGCAAAGTGGCGAGACAGCTGCGTGTATCGATGCAACGCTGGATTGCATTGTCTGCCATCAATCCGCGCCGGAAGCGTTCCTCAGTAAAAGTTTCGACAACGGGATAAAAGCAACGCTGCCGGAAAACAGTTTCTCCTTTGCGATCAAAAACGAAGTCGCCCGGCTCAGTAAGCTTGAGCGTGTCGCGCAAAAGATCGCTCTCCAGTTTCGCCTTGTCTTCCCAGAAAGGGTGAACCAACAAGGCCACCAATAATTCGCATACACCGAACATGGCGGACACGGGCATGACGCGCCAGATCTTTGCGATACTTCGATGCCGCGCCCAGCGGTCCGAAATCGTCAGAACTGGGCCTGTACAAATGACAAAAGCGAGCGGATAGAATGGGAGGTAGTCCTGCCGCGACAGGAAAGGCCAAAAGGAAAGCAGCGCGGTAAAAAAGAAGCCGGCAGTGACAAAGACAAAACTCCGGCGCGCCGCCACTACGGTCTCGGGCGTCGCGGCCACAATCCGGCGCGCCCCGAGAATGACGAGCGGGAATCCGACAGCAAAGATGATCACCCACCATGCGGGATGATTTCTCACACCGGGAACAATGTTGTTATCGAAAACCCAATAGCGGAACTGCGGCCAAATGCCATGGAGCGCAAACGCGGCCATGATCGTAGCTGGAACAATTAACGCGGTGGCGAAGAACGCTGCCAGCGCGGCGAGTATCCGCCCCCAACCGATACCCAGTCGCTTGCGACCAACGAAAATCAGAGTCAGCACGCCCGCGGTCACGGTAGACATGAGGAGGAGTAATGTCTTCATGGAGACGCCGAAGCAAAGACCCATGAGGAAACCCGCGATCAGCGCGCGCCGCACCGTCAATGGGCCGTTCAGCAGAACCAACATGCACAACAGCCAAAGCGGAGCCCAGAGATTGTCCGTTCGGAATTCAACCGAACAAAAAGCGTAGTCGAAGGAAAGTCCCACCAGAATGGCTGCCCAGACGCCGGCGCGCCGGGAATAAAGCAGCGATCCGACCCGATAGGTGCACCAGAAGGCGAGAATGTAGAGCGGTTGCAGGGTGATCCGCATCCAGTAGAGAATGGTCCCGCGGTCGCCGATCAGGTTGTAAATTGGTGCGCATAGAATCTGAAACAACGGCATGTGGTTATCAGCAAGATCGCGATACTGAACAAAACCGCGAGCCCAGCCCCAAACGACGTGCAGATGCTGCGGCTCATCGCTACCAAACCGGTAGTGCATGATCGTAATCCCCCTCAGAAGGATCAGCGCAATGAGAAGCAAGGCCGCAGAAGTGAATTCGTACGGGTAGGATAAACCGAAATAATCGGCTATGCGCCGTGTTAACGCTCGTCCTCGACCGGGTGAAGCAAGCATGTGCCTATCGGCTCCAGTTGGTGCGCGGATCAACCTCCACGATTGTTAGGGTTCCAGCGGCCACAGGGGCGGTTATAGCGTCCTTAGGCAATGCCCCGGCCAAAATTCTTTGCTGCACGTTAAATGCGTCAACCGCAAATGGTTTGCCCGATCGGTAGTTTACTAAGGGCGGGCAAAGCACATCGCCGGGGACTCGTCGCACGCGCTGGACGCTATCAGCCATTGCCTTCTCCCTTATCGCAATCTCCTTTATAAAACTGCGATCGAATACCAGCCGCACCGGTTGAAGTTGTTTTGACACCAGCAGCCGCAGGCACACGGCAAGCAATAGAATTGCCTGGGCTTGTTCCAACCGAAGACGGCGCGCGACAGGCCATTGCGAAACTTGTGTGAACGCCAGACCAAGGCCCACCGAAACCGCAATAACGAGATCAAATTGAGCATTGATATCCACTCCAGCACCGCCTTTTTGCAAAAAACATGATCCCAACGCGATTGCGATGAGACAACTGCAAAGCTGAACGTTGACGTCACGCTGACAAGCCCAAGCATTGTAAAGGCAAGCGACTAAACCGACAGACACCCATTCTAAGTCCTGAAAAGAGCGGAGGGCCCTTTTCAGCGAATAATGCCTCGGAGATAAAATGTTCAGAAAGAAGTTTTCGCCGAACAAGGCATAACAAATTGCGGTCCCGATCATGATAGCGATCGCCGCAACGCAGAAACACTTCACGGCTTCGCGGCGACGGTATAGGGCAAGCCAAAGAAAAACAGTCAGTGGCATGGCAATGATGTTGTGCTTAACAAAGCCCGCCAAGGCCATCACGAGAATGGGCCCGATATATCCGCGGTCATTCGATCTGGCGATTAGAAACCCCAGAAAACCAAAGGCCATGATAGCTTCGGCGAGAAGTTGCGGCTCGTTCATTCCGACGTACGGCATAAAAAATCGGCTCATCGTCGCTACAAAGAATGCCGCGCTAATTCTGGCGGCCACTCCACTTCCACCGAGCCGCCTGACGCACAAAGCGATCGCCGTCGCGATCGCAACCACCGCAACCAGGGATAACAGTCTGCCGGCTAACACCGGATCACCTATAAACCGCGCAACCAGGCCCACGATGTAAAAGGATAATGGCGGATAGTTGTTGGTGATGAGTTGATCGGCAGATGGATAGAGCGGCATCTTACCCATCGCAGCGTCAGCGAAATAAGCATTCCAACCCTCGTTGTTTTCAATTTCAATGTTCAGAAAAACGCGATAAGCGGGCCATGCAAAAGACCAAATCGCTGTGACATAAAGCGTCCACTGTAATACACCGAGGTACCGCGGATGATCGGCCTTCGTTGTCACCAGGAGCAAATGACTTTCCAATCGAACAAAGCGCAACGAAACCTACCGCATCCGATAAATCACGCCTTCGCCAGTGTGCGCCACCGGCTGGTATCGTTCCGCCAAGAGTTTGGCCAGAATCGGAAAGTTCTTCACTGGATACTGCGCACTTTTCGGGTCGGATTGAAGATCGACAATGTAGGTCGGCGGATGCCTGGCAAAATCTTGCTGGAGGGTGCTCCAGGCGCCGGGCAAAATCCGGTCGCGAGTATCGAAACCCGGAATTGGTCCGCCGAAGACATAACCCGTGAGGGGGAAGGTTGTGATGTAGCGGCAGGCAGGACGTCTGTGAGCGTCCAGATAAATTTCCGGACTTTTTTGGCCCCAGATGAAAATCCTGTCGGCAGGGTTGGAATGCGTGAACAAATATCGTCCCGCCTCCGACGGTTCGCGTCGCCGAGCCAGGCCTACCCAGTGCACAACTGAGAATGCAACAACCGTGAGAGCCAGCCACACGTAGGTCACCCTGGGTCGCAGGAGCCAGTGAGGCGGCTGGATCGTCCGGGACCAAAGTCGCGCGTAGTACGGGGCCGCGAGCAGAGTGAGCGGAGGAATCAATTGGACATAGTAATGAGGATAAAAGCGGGCGCTTGCCGCAGCGCCAATCGCTGAAGCACCGAGCAATCCTAGAAGCGCTGTTCGTTCCGCCATTTTCCCAGCCCAAATCTCGCCTACACCCCGGCAGGCCATTATCGCCCCCACTATCAAAGGCAAACAGGCGCCGATGAACGCCAGCGTGAGCAAGATTCCTTTCTCCCAAAAAACGTGTGGAACGTCATGATCCCTAATTGTCCAGTAAAACGCGTCACGCAGGATTCCTTGTTTCCAAAGCACGATCATCACGAGACCGAGGACTGCGAAAAATCCTGCCGTGAGCGTAGATGCCTGCGTGATCGAATTTATTCGCGTTAGGCTGCGGCTGGCACGGTAGCTTGGGAGGAGTAGATAAATTCCGAGGGGGACTGCTGCTATCGCCGCCGGCTGCTTGAGCAGAAAGGCTGCGCCCAGAAGCGCGCCTGCCACAAAGAGTTCGGGTCGCAGTCGTGATGAGCTTTGGCGGAACGCGATTGCCCATGCCAGGATGATAGGCAGATTCATTAACATCTCGCCATCGAACGACAGGGTCTTCCACGTCCACCAGGGTTGGAAAACACCATAGAAGAGCGCGGCAATCAAACCGGTATTGCCATCAAACAACTCGCGACCGGTCACATAGAGCCCAGCCATCGCGCATAGGGTCCACACTAGTGCGACTATATGAAGCGCTTTCCAATTGTACTTGCCTGCTACTTTGAATACTGCTGTGTAAGTCCAGAAGAGAAGTGGCGGCTTGCGCTCTACCGCGTCAGCGTAGGGCCGACCTCCATCGACGATCTCGTTCGCCACCACCGAATACATTGCTTCGCTGTCTATTGGCTCAGGATGCAAAAGAGACGGAAGCCGAATTACGACGGTGAGGAGGATTATTCCAAGCGCGGCGAAGCAAAATTGGCGCGACGTATGAGTTGATACATGCATCGGTGCGTAAATTAATTTCCGGATCTGGTCCTCCCAAGGGAATCGTAGATGCGCGTAACTTTTTCAAAAACATCGTCAACTGTGATTGCCTGCATGCAAAGATTGTTACGACATATCGATTGCCGGTTGTTGTAGGCGTTCACGCAAGGACTGCACGCGATGCCGGCCCACAAGGCCGTCGCGTTCGACGATCGCGCGGAAAATAGCGCCGGTGTCTCCGGCCCGAACAACGCGATGACGCGAATCGGGGTCATCGAGGCAAAATGAGCCGGGCCACTGTCATTCGTCACCAAAATCTCACTGCGAGTGTACAGCGCGAGCACCTGTCTCAGAGTCGTTTTTCCGGCAAGCGGGACGACGCGGCTTGAACCGACCTCGTTTGCGAGCTGGTTATTGGGGGCAGCTTCGGCCGGCGCACCAGTAAACCCAATAAACAACTCCGGATAACGTTCGAGCAGCCGCCGCGCAAGTTCGACATAACGCAAAGGCGGCCACCGCCTTAGAGGCAGCAAGTCGCTCGCGTTTGGATTGAGCAGGATGATCGGCGCAGAACCGATATGAGGATTTTCGCGTTGTAGCAAAGCATTGATTTCAGCAACGTCAGACAGAGAGGGCCGAAATCTTGCGAGTGCCTGGTTTTCAGATGGCCTAAAGTCAAACGTCGGAAGCACCGAGGGATCGCGGGTCAACGCTTCAACCATCGCTTCAAACATCTGACTTGTATGGAGATGAGGATTGTACAAAAGCCGGTGCGTCATTAAGTCGCCGCGATACGGTCCGTCACCATAAAAAGTATGAAATCCAACGCGTGATTTTGCGCGGGTCATAAACGTCAGTATCGCGGAGAAACGTGTCAAAAACTCCATATCAACGACCGCGTCGATGCCGATTTTCCGCACCCGCAGCACCGCCCGTAGCGCACCAGTCGCGAGTCCGAAAAAACTGTTCGTCGCGATTGTTATCACATTTCCATCGGGAATAATTTCCATCGCATCGAGAATGAAGCGATTACCTTCGAATACGACGAAGTAAACGTTTTCACGTCCAACCATTTCGATCGCACGCAAAATTGCGGGATAGGCGAGAACGGTTGAGCCCTGCTCCGCGAACTTAACGAAGAGAATGCGCCGAAATTGGCGCGGTCCTGGCCGCCCAGCGGATTCAAAGATTTTTCTGAGAAGGGTTAGAATGGCACAAAGCGGCCCACCAACCCAGCGATCGGTGCGTTGCAAAGTTGAAATCCCGACTGGGAGATCCATTTTCTGGCCTCCTAAGATAGTCAATCCTTGCAAAACCTTTTAGCTTGGGGACGAATGCTCATGCTGTTTGGGCGGACCGGAGTGTAGCGACAGCCGCCGTTCGATGCAATAAAGGCTGTTGTTATCCACTGATGCGTGACCAAAACGCTTGGCGAGAAAATTTTGGCGGCCCCAAGGACTCGATTGTAGCGTCGAGAACTATCATGAGCGCGCATGTTAGGTTTACGCCCTAAAATCGAGCATGTTTCGGCGAAAATGAATCACGGCGCTTTTTTTCATGACGCATAACACTGAAATTGCCCAAGCCTCCGACCCGCTTCACGGGGAGTCAATGAGCCCGACGGAAGCTTTGCTCGATGTTCCGCCGCCGGCGTCGGACGCACCAGCGCGTGTAGACCAGACCGGAGTGGAGCTGAAACGCGGCGCCTTCTTGAACACGATCGCGATGTTGGCCTCGAATTTCCGCGGCATATTCACGTTTCTCGTGGCCCGGATGCTTGGGCCAGCAGCACTAGGCATATTTTCGGTTGCCTGGTCGACTACTGACATCATCAGCAAGATCGGGGTTCTTGGCCTCGACAATGCGATCACCACATTCATCGCGCGCTCGGAAGCTGTGGGCAACCGCGCGCGGAGCCGAGTGCTGTTTCGAATCGCTGTCGTCTTGGGCGTTGCGCAGTCTATTATCACTGCTGGCATTGTGATCGTGGGGCTCCGGTTTTTTAACAAACGTCTTCACGTACAGCCGCAAATGGTTTCGGCGCTCGCGCTGGTCCTCTGCGCGATGCCGGGTCTGGCTCTTTATCGCATTAGTACCGCGATCTCGCGCGGGATGAAGGTCATGCAGCATGACATCTACTCTCGCGGGATGACCGAGCCGATTGCGACGACAGTCGCGTTCCTGCTTGCTGTCGCCGTGGGCTTTAATGAGTCCTCGCCAGAAGTGGCTGCAATCATTGGAACGGCAGCATCAGGACTCATCGCAGTCCGACTTGCCTCAACGTTGTTTCGCCATATTCCCGCCCAGAGAACTGCCGTTTCGCATCTAGGCGAAGCAAGATCCCTGCTCGCATATTCGGCTCCCATCAGCATTTATCAGCTGATTAACGCGTTCATCGCCCGCTTAGACCTCATTATGCTTGGCTACTTCGTCGGGCGCGCACCCGGTGTGACGCTTTCGACGGTTGGTGTTTACAGTGCAGTCATCGGCACCGCGGACGGTCTTCGAAAAGTTAATCAAGCTTTCAACCCTATCTTTGCACCGGTCGTGGCCGGCATGACCGCGACAGGCGATCACGACGTGGCTGCCGCTACTTACGCTCGGCTTGCTCAGTGGATGCTTTGGATCCTGTTGCCGCTCGTAGCAGTGATGTCGCTCGCGGGCGGCACGATCCTGCTCATCTACGGCCCGGCATTCCAGCAGGGCAGCGTTTGGCTTGGGATCGTCGCTCTCGCAAGTGCCATCAACGCGTTTGTCGCATTGGGTGAAACCGTAATCATGGTGCAACGGCCGCGTTTGAATCTATTGCACTCATCGATCACCTGTGTCGTCGCTGTTACCGGGCTTCTCTGGTTGATTCCGCGCTTCGGTGTAATGGGGGCGGCGTTTGGTATTCTTTTGCCCTATTTGATACAGGGAACTTTACGCTACGTGACTCTGCGATGGGTCTTTCACTGGAAAGATTCCTGGAGCGACGTTCGCCCCCCGCTGATCGCCGCAGGAATCGCGATTGTTCCCGCTCTGATCTGCCGAGGATTTCTAAGTGGAGTTGTCGGACAAGTCACCAGCGCTGCGGTTTTCCTCGCAGTCTTCGGTGTTCAGTGGTGGCAGCACCACATCCATCGCAGGGGATAAACATCCTTAATCTGAAGCGAAGACATCTTAGGCGGCCGCGAAAAATGCGATCGTCTCGTTGTTGTTGTATTGACGTCCGTCAGGAACATCGTGAAGCGATAAAGTCCGGCGCTGCCGACGCACGCTCCGCATGATGGCGGACGCAGGGACCACATCTCTGCACTTTGCGACGAGTTAGGGACCCACTGACCCAAATATCGTCCATGAAAAGCGCTCCCTGCGGCGTCCGGGAGTAATCCGATAACGACTCGTCGAAGAACCTTGGCTGAATCAAATAACTTCCGCATTCCGTGATTACCGCGACGGCTTCCGGTTCGCGAAGCTCACTCGCCTTAATCATCCTGGCGTGACGCCAGTCCAGAGTTCGCGGCATCGCTGCACTGTGAAAACAGAGAGCCGCCCAGGGCAATTGCTGATTGTAATGGAGCTAAGTTTCGAGCGCATCTCGCGGATAAACGCGATCATCCTCCACGACCATTATCAATGTGTTTCCCCGACAAGCCGCCAACTCTTCGCGAACGATAGGAATAAATTTCGTGGCCGGTCCCCAATCCCTCCGTCAATGCAAAACACGGACTCGGGGGCTAACGAGAAACATCTTTGGGCACCGCGTAAAGGTGTTGTTCATGAATCGAAAATTCCGGGATGGCCAGGACAATCTCATCCGGCGGGCGTGTTTGCTTTAGAAGTGATCGAATCGTGAGCCTCAAATTGTTGATCCGACCGGGCACCGTCGATAGTGACGCGATTACGCGCCGGTTATCGAACGTGCGCTTGGCGGCCAACGACCGCGAAAATCAGCGGACACATGGGAACAAGGTCGACATCGTATGGTCAGAGAATTTTTCAAAACGGCACGGATAACAATTACACTCCACTCACAGGACTATCTTGCGGCAGCCTAACACTTAAAATACGATTCGATGCCCGAACAACAACGAATGCGCTGGCAACGATGACCTCAGCCGAGATGGAACAAGGCGATTCCGGCCGGCAATCCGTGATGAAAGCCGTGTTCCTTTTTTTCGCCGCCTTCACGCTTTACTTCTTCACACATTCGCCTGCGCTCGATGACATCGATGCTGTGCAATTTGCGATGGGCGTGCGCTCCTTCGATCTTTGGCACCATCAGCCACATCCACCCGGCTATCCGCTTTTCATTTTTTTCGGGTGGCTAGGGACGAAGCTTTTCCACGCGACGACGGAATCGTCGCTTTACTTTGCTTCGGCTTTTGGCGGTGGACTTTTCATCGCGGCCTGGTTCTCGATTATTCGCGTCCAGTTTTCCGAGAGGCTCGCATGGTGGGTCGTAAGTTGTTTGCTGATCACGCCAGTTGTTTGGATGACGGCTGCGAAGGCGTTGACGGACATGCTGGCAGCGGGTTTCATGAGCGCGGAGTTACTTGCCGCGATCTGCTTTTTGAAACAGGGGAAGCGCGGCCTGATTGTCTGGGCTGCTCTCCTTGGGGCCGCCGCGGCTGGGACACGCCCGCAATTGTTTCCTGTCGTTGCAGTGGTTCTTGGCATTCCGCTCAAGCAAGTTTCGGTGAACGCCAAGACATGGTCGTTTGCGTATGCGCTGTTAGTCGCAGGTTGCCTCCTTTGGCTTTTGCCCATGTGGTACATCCAGTCTCAATTGCGTCCAGATGAGCCGTTCTGGCGTGTGTATCCCGAGCTCGCGTACGGCCAATGGCGGTGGCGCTTAAACCTACCGTCCATTTACATCGGAGCGGGCGATATGAGTCCTCACTATCTCGGAGTGCGGTTCGCCAAGCACATTCTCGGGTGGTTTTCGAAGGGATTCGGCTTCATTCAATCGCCCCGGGTGCTTGCAGCCGGTATCGTTCTTACAACGTGTGGGATCATCGCTTATTTTCGGTTCGGACGCGAAGCGATCGATCAGCGATTTTGGAGATTTCACGGTCCCTGGCTCCTAGTTGACATTGCAATTGTCTTTATCGCGCTTCCCGGCGATCAAAGATACTATCTCATGGTCTTTCCGCCGCTCCTTGTCATAATGCTCCGCGGTTTTTTACGATTACCAAAACCGTGGAACTTGTCGGCAATCTGCGTTCCGGCATTGCTCTTGTATATTCTCGTCCCATTGGCCGTAGAGAATCACCGTGATGAAGCGCCAGCGGTCCGGCTCGTACGCTATTTGGAAAAACTTTATCCGCCCTCAAAGCGCGGCAACGTGCTCTTGATTCTACCCGTTGCGTACCGTTCCGCCCAGTGGTACGCGCCGCAATTCAAAATATTGGACCATGTCCCCATCGCGGAGGACGAGGAGGTGCTGCGGAATGCGGCAGCGGTTTATACCGACGATCTATCCGTCAAGCGGAAAGATTTTTACTTGATACAGCTCGCCTATTTCAGACGCTCAATGTTGATTTTCAATCAGAATCACCATGTCCGGCTTTATCTTGTCGAACGGCGCCGGTCCTCATGAGACGCATTCTTATCACCGCTGCCACATCCGGTAACGGCCTCGCTATGGCGCATTCCGCTCGTCGTCCTGCTAGGACGGTGTGATGTATAAAATGCAAATCGATTCACCCGGCCAATTCCAATCGTCCACTTCAAGCTATTAGCTGTGGAATCGGTGCGGACATGCGCTGAAAGAATTTCCGGATCGAATTAAAGCACAGCAGCTTTCATTTCGACATGGCGAACGAGCAAGCAACCCCGACAACTTTGCAACACATATCGCTTGCGCGGCGCGGCGCGACTTATTTCGAAATGTCTGGGCCGGGCGAATTCATCGCCGCAGCAGTTCTTTTCGCGCTGATGCTCGTGATCAGGATCGTAAATATCCTGCACTATAGGTTCGACAGCGATGAACCGCAGCATCTTCACGTTATCTGGGGATGGGCGCGCGGGTTCATTCAATATCGCGACCTGTTCGATAATCACATGCCGCTGTTTCATATCATGTTTGCGCCGATCTTTGGGCTGATCGGCGATCGCGTCACCATTCTTTATGAGATGCGATTCGTTTTGCTGCCGATGTATTTCGTTGCCGCATGGTGCACTTACAAAATTGGCACAACGCTTTTTTCCAGGCGAGCCGGTATCTGGGCTGTTATCCTCGCCGGTCTTTATACCCGCTATCATTTTATTTCGCTCGAATTTCGAACGGATAATCTTTGGGCGCCGCTCTGGTTGTTGTGTATTACGGTGCTAGTCACCGGTTCGCTGACTGTCCGTCGCGCTCTCGTTGCCGGCCTGTTGCTTGGGCTCTGTTTCGGCGTCTCAATGAAATCGGTCCTGTTTTTATTGTCGATTGCAGTCGCAGCGCTGCTGACACTGTTGCTCGTCGGACGCCGAAACCTGGCCCTCTCCTGGACTCATCTGCTGCAGTGCATTGCCGCCTTTGTTGTTTCGACAGCAACTATTCCTGCAACGATAATGATCTTCTTCGTCTTCAAAGGGCTCTGGCGCGATTTCCGATATTGCGTGTTCGACTTCAATTTTCTGGCGCGTAGCGCATCTGAAAACTCTCTCGCTTACAAAATCCATCTCACGCTAACAATCATCATTGCGCTGCCGGTTATCCTTTACGTCGCCTGGCGAATGATTTGCGCTACAGATGATGCGGGTTTGGCGTTCCGGCGCGTCTTTATTCTAATGGTTTGTACTTCCTATTTTCTCGCCTTCAAGACTTTCTGGCCGGTGAGAAGTCATGATGACGATCCGCCATTTTATCCGTTGGTTGCCGTGCTTTCCAGCGGCGCGCTGCTTGCTGCCTCCACCAAATTGATAAGTTTTAATTGGAACGCGGGCCAGATCCTTCGACGACTTTCTGTGCCGGCATTTCTCGCGGTTGGCGAAATCTTTGTTCTCATTGCAATGCAACCGATTTGGAAAGACAAAACTAAGCGGGAGACCGATTTGCTCAGAAACGTGCTTACGCTGCTAAAACCGGACGATTACGTCCTCGATTGCAAAGGCGAAACGGTTTTTCGACAACGCGGTGTTCGCGCCGTTTATGAAACGATCACGAAATCGGCTATTCAGCGCGGGATTATTCTGGACAATGCTCCGCAAAGATGTGTGGAGACACACACTTGCGTGGTATCTACCACACTGATCAGAACATTCCCGCGCGACACAGCCCGTTTTGTGCGACGTAATTACTTAAGGGTGACGAACAACTTGCGAATAGCAGGCAAGGAACTGAAACCTTCCCCCACGAATTCGCGTCAGTGCGAGTTCGAAGTAACAATTCCCGCATCGTATGAAATCATTTCCCTAAAGGAAAATGTCTCGGGTACGCTTGACGGAACCCCTTACAATGGCGCGCGGTTTCTCGCAGCGGGTTCGCACACATTTGAGTCGACATCGCCATCCGGCGGTTTGGTCTTGCTCTGGGCACAAGCAGTGGATCGACATTTTACTCCGTTTGAGCAGCATACTTCGCCCAATGGGTGATCACGGTCGATTTGCGCTTAGCGTCGGCGCAGATTCCGCTCGGCAGAATTCTCTATCTTTCTCCAACCTGGACAGATTACGCACCGCTAAGGCCCTCAACCGTTCTTGACTCCCCGAGTCGGGCGACAGCATTCTTAAACCATGACGATGGCGAGGAAGCGCATTCTTCTTATCGGCCTTGGGCGGTGGGGCGTGAATCATTTACGCATATTACAATCCATGCCGATCGAGCTTTTTGTTAGTGACGTCGACGAAGGGCGGATCAATTCAGTGGGACTTTCGGCCGACCACTGGAGTACGGATCCACGCACTCTCTTTTCTGAAATCGACGCCGCAGTAGTCGTAACACCAGCCCCCGCCCATTTCGCAGCTTGCCGTGAGTTGCTGGAAATGCGGAAAGACGTCTTCGTTGAAAAGCCGATCAGTCTCGTCTCCGCTGAAGCAAAAGAATTAACGCAGTTAGCAGAGCGTGCCGGGTTAATCCTGCAAGTTGGACACATTTTTCGATTTGATCCGGCATCGCTTTGGCTGCGTGATGCGATCGCGCAGCGCGTATTTGGCCGAATCAAAATAGTGCGCGCGAAGTTCACCGGCCTCAAACGTCCTCGTTCAGATACGGGCGTTACCTTTGCCGACAGCATCCATTTCATCGACCTGTTCAATTTTTTTCTCGGCGGCACGCCGCGTCGAATTCACGCGGTAGTGGATGACTTTCTGGGGCGCGGAATGGACGACGAATCTCTTGTTGTCATGGAATACGACCGGGGTGACGGCTCGGCCATACGTGCGACGGTAGAAGCAGGCTATCATGCACCGGGCAAGGTCCGTGAGGTAATGATTATGGGCGACGACTCCTCTGCCGTGTGTGACTACAATGTCGCGCAATACAAGGTCAAAATTTTCGAAAATCGGCACACCGCAGACGGCTCTTCCATTAAAGCTTTGGAGGGCGCGGTGAATCAGCTTGAGTTTCCGCCGGAGGAACCACTTCGAGCCGAGCTCGCCGCCTTCATCGATTCCATCGAGAGGCGCAGCCCTCCGTTGGTGGATGGATGGGCAGGATTTCAAGCCATTCGGGTAGTTGAGGCTGCGCTCGAATCGGCCAGAACGGGCGCATGGATCGAAATCGACGAAGCGAAGCGATGAAAAAAATCCCGCTTTCGCGCGTTTTTCTGAACGAAGAGATCAAAGAAGCCGCGATGCGCGCGCTTGAATCGGGGTCGTATATTTTGACGAAAGAGTGCGAAGCCTTCGAAGCCGAATTGGCCAATCACACAGGCACCAAACAAACAATTCTCTGTTCCTCGTGGACGGCGGCTGTTTTCCTGCTTCATCACGCCACGGGCGTTCAGCCTGGCGATGAGGTGCTCGTGCCATCGCATACTGCATTTCCATCGATCGAGCCGATGATGCATTGGGGCGCGAAGCCCGTCTTCATCGACATCGACGAAACTTACTGCCTCGATGTCGATTTGATCGAGGCGGCGATCAGTCCGCGAACCGTTGGAATTCTTCCGGTTCATCTTTACGGTCATCCCGCAAACTTGGATCGCGTTTTGGAAATCGCGCACAAACATCATCTTTGGGTGATCGAAGATTGCGCGCAGGCGCAAGGCGCGCGATTTGACGGGAAACGCGTCGGCTCAATGGGAGTCGCGGGAGCATTTTCATTCTTTCCTTCAAAGAACCTCACCGTCATGGGTGATGGCGGCTGCATTACAACGAATGATCCCGCGCTCGCGGATAAACTTCGAATGCTGCGAAACCACGGTCGCAAAACCAAGTACGTCCACGACCTGGTCGGTTACAATCTTCGCTTCAACGAAATCCAGGCCGCTATTGGCCGAATTGGACTTCGGAAACTGTCGGAGTTGAACGAACATCGACGGCGAGTCGCTGCTCGCTACACCGAGCGTCTGACCGGAGTCGTCCGGACGCCTCCCGAAAAAACATGGGCACGTGCCGTTTACCACATGTATGTAATTCGGACGGAACGGCGCGATGGGTTGGCGGCCTATTTGCGGAGCAAAGGAATCAGCACAGGCGTTCATTATCCGGTGCCGAATCACCAGCAGCCGGCCATTACTAAAATATATTCCGATTTACCGAAGCTGCCGCAGACCGAAGCCGCGGTGAAGGAAATTCTCTCGCTCCCGATCTACGGAGAACTGGCGCTAGAGGACGTCGATTATGTTTGCGATTCAATCCTGCAATTTCTCAGCGAGCAATGAAGGCGACGGAGATAAGTCTGGTTATTCCCTGCCATAACGAACAGGACAACTTACAGCCGCTGCTTTCAGCGATTCACGCGACGTTGGACCCGCTTGGTTTGGATTTTGAAGTCGTGATTACCGATGATTGCAGCACCGATAATTCATGGAGTATTTTGAAGCAGCTTTCCGCAAACGATTGGCGATTGCGTGTCCAGCGTTTCAAATTCAATTGTGGCGAGTCGGCCGCGAGTTGGGCCGGGATGCGAGTCGCCCGCGGCCGATATATCGCCACCATGGATGCCGATTTGCAAAATGACCCCAAGGACCTCCCGGCAATGATCGAGGCTCTCAACTGTGCTGATTGTGTCTGTGGCACACGAGTCACGACACGGAAAAGGGGAGACAACTGGGTTCGAATTGTTTCTTCACGGATTGCCAACTGGGTCCGCAACAAACTCTCCGGCGAAACGATCAGCGATGCCGGTTGCACGTATCGCGCATTTAAGCGCGAATGCATCGCCAACGTGAAGTTTTTCAACGGCGCGCATCGGTTCCTTCCCACCTTGATCAAACTGGAAGGGTTCCGCGTGATCGAGATTCCCGTCTCGACGAACACGCGGCTTTCGGGAATGAGTCATTATGGTGTCTGGAATCGTTTGTTTAAATCGTTCCGCGATTTGCTGGCAATTCGCTGGATGAAATCGCGCGCGCTCCGATACGAAATCGCTGAATCGCTCAATTGCTTATGAAGCCCGTCAATCATCGCTGTGACCTGGATCGGCAAGGAATAATTATCTGTCTGAAATACCGCTAAGTTTCGTTGTTTTAGTTGATCGCGAAAACCGTTCATGAAAAGCGTTTTTCTCACCGGAGCGAGCTCGGGTATTGGTCTGGCCATTGCAAAGCTACTCGTCGCTGAGGGTCACGAGGTTTGGGGCACCTCACGCAATCTGCAGCGAATTCCCAGGATGCCACAATTGCATCCCGTGGGCCTCGACCTACGCGACCCCCGTTCAATTGAGGGGGCCTTCAAGGCCGCACTCGCAGAAGCCGGTCATTTCGACGTGTTGATTAACAACGCCGGAGCCGGTCATTTTGACCCCGCTGAGCTCGTTCCGATGGAAACGATTGCGAGCCAGTTTCAAATTCTCGTTTTCGGGCAAATCCAATTGATGCAACTCGCACTGCGCCACATGCAGGCTCGTAGTGAAGGTTTGATCATTAACGTCACTTCGTTAGCTTCCCGGCTTCCAGTGCCGTTTATGGCGGCTTACAACTCCGCGAAAGCGGCGATGGCATCCTTTACCATGTCAATCCAGCTAGAGCTCGGTAGTTCCCGCGTGCACGTTGTGGATCTTCAACCGGCCGACATTCGCACCGAATTTAACCAGGGCGTGATTAAGAGCACCGAAGGTCATCCCCGTTATGACACAAAAATCGCGAAGACTTGGGAAGTCACTGAGCGTAACATGAAAAAGGCGCCGACCCCGGACCTCGTCGCCAGGCATCTTCTCAGATTAGTCAATTCTGTTCAGCCGCCGCCACGTATAACAGTTGGCGATGCATTCCAATCAGAAATTGCGCCTCTGATTTTCAGATTTCTTCCGCAGCGCCTCCGGTTGTGGGGATTGAAGAGGTATTACCAGATATGACCACTATCTCTGAAGCGGTCGTCTTGATGGCCGGCAAGGGTTCGCGTCTGCGGGGTTCGGATAAAACTATCCTGAAGCCCTTTGTGCCCGTGCTTGGCCGTCCGTTGATTTCGTACACCCTCGATACCTTGATTGGGGCAGGCATCAAAACCGTGAACTTCTTGGTGGGCTACGAAAGCGAGCGCATGATCGAGCAGGTCAAGCAATTCCTTCCTTCCGGCCTCAATGCGTTCTTCATCGAAAACCGCCACTGGCAAAAACAAAATGGCATCTCGCTTCTTGCGGCCGCTGGCCACGTCAGCACGCCCTTTCTTCTCACGATGAGCGACCATCTTTTCGATGGTGCCGTGGTCGATCGTTTGCTTGATTCTTCTGAACCGGGTTTTCTCAACGTCGCTGTAGATCGAAAACTCGATTCCATTTTCGATTTGGAAGACGCGATGAAAGTGCAAACCTCTGGAAATAGGATCACCAATATTGGGAAAAACCTGCGGCACTACGATGCGATTGATACGGGCTGTTCGTTTGTCCCGTGGAAATCTTCGACTATCTCGAGCGGGCGAAGTCCGGCAGTCGCCAGAGCGATTGCAGCCTGGCTGACGCAGTTCAATTGATGGCCGACGATAAAAAAGTCAGAGCGATCGATATTGGCAACGCTTGGTGGCAGGATGTGGATACGCCGGAGATGCTGAAACATGCAGAGAGCCAGATGTCGGAACGCTTGCAGAGCGCGGCCACTTAAACGTGGCGCCTCAATAGTCCACCCCGACAGTATGCAGTTACGATCGTCCCTCCCGTTTGACGATTTCGGCGCGAGCGCTGCTGGCTCTAATCAAAGCCAACGCGCTGAGGACCAGGCTCACGCCGGCAACAGTCACCCAAAGGTGAAGGATCCACTGGGCCAGACCCAGTAATGCAAGTAAAAGAAAAACGAGGATTGCCATGTCGCGTTTGGTTAGCTGAAAGAGCCACCACACAAATCGTTCGCCAAGATTCAGTAAGCCGGAATGCCCGACCATGCCGCGGTGTCTCGGGTAAAACGACTCATGCAACGCGGACGGAGCAACCGCCGTTTGGCTTTTACCAGCCCGTAGGAGCACCTCGTTGGCGGTAATCAGCGCTCCACAAACAATTCCTTCACTCGAACGGTGAAGCCCCAACCCGAGAGTGAGAACATACAGAAGGCTTGCGATGAAATCGCAGAAATAATCCAAACGTTCCCCGAGCTTTGATTCCAAGTTCTTGGCGCGCGCGATTTCGCCATCGCAACCATCAAGAATACTAAACACCTGGAAAATGGCCGCGCCGATAACGATGCTCACGTAATCGCCGCGTACAAAGAATACACTGGCGATCAGCGGCAAAACACAGATCGATATTGTCCACGTGCTGGGATGGATGGGAAATTTGAGCAGAACGCTTGTTATCCGACGGGAAATCGGCCGGTTGAAAAACCGTGAAACGAAACCGTCTTGGGGCTTGCTCATTAGGTCAGTCTTCTCTTCGAGCTTCGATAGGTCTTGCAGCGCTGTTTTGCAATGTCGTAGCCCGAACATTCATAATAGGTGCAGATAACGAGGAGCGGGAAATCAAGCATTAGTTCGATGTATTATTCCAAGTGTCATGGTGAATTGCCATTCCTGGCATTTTCAGGTTTCCGGCCAACTGCCACGCGCCTTCGGTCTTGCTTCTGTCACTCGTAGCTGAAGGCATCGACGGTTTTGCCAAAGGGAGCGTTAATTTCACTATCGGCAAACTCACCGACGAGCTTAAAGCGTTTGAGCGATTTGTAAGCTCGTGAGCGGAGGGCGGGATATTTACGTCTGGATTCTAGCGCTCGGGCTTATCCTTGGCACTGTGGCCGAAGCCTTCAAACTTATCGCCTGGTGGGAAGCCTTCACGGCTGCCGTTCACCTGGCGCGCGTGGCCTGGCACTGTGGGTTTTGCGGAGTCAGAGTGCCGCCGGCTAGATTCGACACGCCTTCTCCTTCTCCGCGCCGATCGCTTCCAGAAGGGTTAGGAACTAGCCTAGTTGCTTGACACCGCGTCTATGACTGTGATAGGGGAACGAGTGCTCGATCTCCAGCAGATCCGTCGCGTTTTTGATACCAAACCTTGGGCTGCGCACCTGTACGTGACCGAGCAGTGCAACCTCGATTGCCACTATTGCAACGAGTTCAACAACTCGATTCCGCATCCGGCCCTGGCTGATCTCAAGAAGTGGATGGACCACATGCGGAAGCTCAGCGTCATGCGCCTCGGTCTACAGGGGGGCGAACCGCTCAAGCATCCGGACATTGTGGAGATAGTGCGTTACGCAAAATCCATCGGTTTCCGCAAAATGAGCATGTCCACAAACGGGTTTCTCCTGAACCGCCAGCTCCTCGCGGACCTTGAAGGAGCGGGCCTTGAGAAACTGCAAATTTCCGTGGACCGGATGACACCGATCGCAAGCACGCGCAAAGCGATGAAGTCAATCGTGCACAAGCTCGACTGGTTCAAAGATTCGAAGATCAAGCCGCAAGTCAGTGGCGTCCTTTTCAAAGAGACGCTCGATGAGATGGGGCAAGTGATAGACACCTGCCTCGACTTGGGCATCCCGGTCCATGCGCGCGTGGTCCACGATGATCTCGTGCACGACCGCGCCTTGCGCGATGCAAGTTCGAGCGAGCCGCTGCTCCGCTTTCTCGACCACCAGGAGAAACTGAAGCGCAGCGGCCAGAAAATTCACTCGAGCTGGAACCTTTTCGCTTACCAAAAGAAGATGCTGCGGCAGGAACCGGTCGAATGGACCTGTATCGCTGGCTATAAATATTTCTTCGTCTCATCGACCGGCAAGTTCTGGCTCTGCAGTCAGGTGCGGACCGAGAGGCACATTCTTGAGATCACGCGGGAAGATTTGCTGAGCTACAACCGGAAGAAGGATTGCCAGGCGGGATGCGGTGTTTATTGCACCGTAGGGGCCTCACTGGCCGTGAGCCATCCGCTGCAATACGTGGGCCGGGAATTGGCGGGGAGGCTGGCAAGTCGCATATCAAGGATACGGAGTCGCGGGCCCGAGCGTATTCGTGATCTGACGGCCGCCCAGCAAGACGAAGCTCCGTTTTACGCAGCCCCGGCGGCCGCGGCGTCATTGGGCAGTCGTTGTCAGCAGAGTAACTGTTTGCGGTAAATTCGGTACGTCTTGTAGCGATCCGCTCCGATCGCTTCCAGAAAGCGGTTGATCATGACGTTGTCTTCCAACGTCATGCTCAACTCGCCGGTGATTCCGCGTTTGACCATTGTTTCTTCTATCACGCGCAGCACGAGAGTCTCGGCAATGCCGGAGCGGCGATTTTTTTCGATTACGCCGAGAGCGATCAGGCGACCCTTTCGAATCCGCTTCCTGCAAAACAGTAATTTGATCAGACCGATTGGAAACCCAAATCGTGTCAGCCGGCCGTTGAGATCGCGCAGGACCACGTTGATGTCCGGCAGAGCCAGCGCGAACCCGACCGGCTTATTCCCGCTCTCTGCGACCCAGGAGAACTTCGGCAGGACGAGCGGCTTCAATTCTTTGGTCATAAACTCGATCTCCGCTTCTGTGAATGGCACAAAGCCCCAGTTCTTTTCCCACGCCTGGTTGTAAATTTCACGGAGTCGTCTGCTTTCATCCCGGAGATTTGTGAGATTGGCTGGACGAAAAGTGACAGAGCGATGCCTGTGAACGCGAGCCGCAAGCCGTCGCAACTGCGCCACAGCTTTTGACGGATCAGAAAACCACCACGCATACCAATCCTTCGCTTTGGTAAAACCACAGCCCTCGATCAGCTGCCGGTAATACGGTGGATTGTGCGCGGTCAAGACTGTGGGCGGAAATTCGAAACCGTCGATCAACAGGGCACAAACGTAATTGGTTGAATAATCGATCGGGCCCATGATCTCAGTGCGGCCTTTCTTGCGAAGCCAACTCGCCGCAGCATCAAAGAGCGCGGCGGCTACATCGTCATCATTAAAAGACTCAAACAGACCGAAACAACCGACGTTGGTCTGGTGCAACGAATTGTAATTCGGGTCATCGCTGGCCATGATTCGGCCGACGATTTTGCCGTTTTTCCGCGCGATGAATAACGCGGCGTCGCCATGCCTGTAAAAAGGATGCCGCTTGCGATCAAGGAACGCTTTCCGTTCGATGATCAGCGGCGGCACCCATGCCGGATCATTGGGATAAATTTCCCATTGGAATTTGATGAAGTCATCGCGCTCTCGGCGCGAGGTCACCTCTGAAACTTCGATATTCAACACGAATGTGGAAGCTAAGTGGAATGCCCCACCACCACGAGCTGCTCCAGCGATTCAGCCATTTTTTCCTGACGCATGATCAGGTAAAGGAACAACAGATTCAGCGGGATAAGTTCGAACCAAAAGTAATAAATCGGCTGCCCAAGGAACAACAGAAGAAATAAAATCAGCATCCGGGTGTTGGTCATTAACAGCCGCCACCACTTGAGCATGTGGCCGGCATCATCTCGATAGCGCTGTTCCAGCCAGCCGGGGATTTGGCCACGGAACGCCGTGTTTGTGGTCTCGCGCAGTTTTTTGAGACGGGGCGCGAGCATTTCCTGTTGCAGAGTGAAATTCGAATACAGCGCGAGAAGAAGCTTGTCCCATGCTCGCTGGCCCCAGCCCAACTTTCGATAGTCAGAGCGCAGTGCAGAGGAGGAATCTATTCCGTTGCGTGCTCCGCCTGTAAAATAGAGGAATGCTGTACGATAATAATCAGCCGCTGCTCCCTGCAACGCGTGACTGATTGCTGCGCCGAGCGCTAAAAGCCAGATCGCCGGCGACGCGCCTGCAAACGCACAGCGAAGCGTCAAATGAATGTAAACGCTCGCGAATACCAAATGATCGGCAACGCTGTCGATGATGCGACCTTTGCGGCTTTCCTGGTGAGTTAACCGCGCAAGCTGGCCATCCGCATTATCGAGTGCATTTGCGCTGAGATGCAGCACCATGCCCGCGATATTGACGCCGAGATTACGGTAAAAATAAAGATGTCCGGCAATGACTCCGCACAGACCCCCAAGCAGACTGACGCCCGCCGGCGTCATCCTGAGATGCGCGAAAAATTCGGCTAACCGAAATCCCAGTGGGCGATAGAAATAAACGTCGACAGCGCCTTCCACTTCGCGCGCTTTGTAAGTGGCTGCGATCCGCGAATGACGTGTCTCGACCTGCTGAGACATCATCAGGCGCTTTGTTTTTGCCGCAACGACGGAACGAGAGTGTCCTCTAGAATATTTAGCGCTTCGTCCAGATCCGCGCGGGTGTGTTTGGCTGTGACACACGCGCGGAAACAGATTCGATTTTGCGGTACAGCCGGATAGTCCACGGGCGCGACCCAAAGACCACGGCGCCGCAGTTCATGCCCCAGCCGATACATTAGCTCGCGATCACCAATGACGATTGGCATGACGTAAGTCGTCGATGCCCCGGTATTGAGTCCGAGCTTACGAAGCTGCGCATGGAAGTAATCCGCGTTTTCCCAAAGTTTCGTGCGCAGCTCCGGCTGGCTCGTCCCGAGCTCCAGCGCTTTGAGAATTGCGGCGATCACGACCGACGGCAGCGCGCACGAGTATACGTACGGATGCGCGTAAAAACGCAGATACTGAAGCGTCTCCTTCGAACCGGCCACGAAGCCGCCCAACGCTCCGAACGCTTTTGAAAACGTGCCGTACACCAGCGGGAACCGGTCTTCAACGCCGAAGTGCTCAGCAGCTCCCCGACCGTGCGCACCACACGCGAGCATCGAATGCGCTTCGTCAATGAAAACGCTCGCGCCGTGGGCATCCGCCACATCAATCACTTCCCGTAAATCTCCGAAATCACCGTCCATCGAATAAATGCCTTCGACGACCACGAGTTGACGCCGGCCCTTTTGACGGCTCAATGCCACGTCGAGTGAAGCGGGATCGTTATGCTCGAATTTTTCCGTGCGACACCGCGACAATATCGCGCCATCGCGAAGACTCAGATGGGATCGATTATCGAGAATGGCGACATCGCTTTTGCGCAACAGCCCCGAGATGGTGCCCAGCGCGCCGCCAAACCCGCTGTTGAATAGCATGGCGTCGTCGCGGTTGAGAAACTTCGCGACGCGCCGTTCGAGTTCGCGATGAAGATCGGTCATGCCCGAAAGCATCGGCGACCCACACGCGCCCATTCCGTGGGTGCGCAGCGCGTCGTGCGCGGCGGCTAGGACTTCGGGGTGGTTCGCAAGACCGAGGTAATTGTATGAACAGAGGTTGATTACTGACCGCGGTTTCCCGGCGTAAGTAATTGTGGTGCGTGCGTCTGCACCGGCGAGGAGCTCGGGCTCGTACAACTCAACGGCCCACGCGCCGAGCTGCATCCAGTTTGTGAAGCTCTGCGGCGGTTGGAGGGGGTCGTCACTTTCGCCTCCCAGGAAATTACTCAGACTAAACTTTGCCGGGTCGTCAACGTTCATCGAACTGTACATTTTCTTCCGCTCGCAAACGTCCCAACAAAGGGGGTTTCCCAGCAAAACTGATAATTTTTTTCCTTCACTAGATTCCTTACGACTTTCTCCGCTGCATCGACAGGCCAGGGAGTTTCGTGTCGGGGCAGCAATGTAAGGGGTTTCGGATTTCAGACAAGGTTTTAGTACAGCTCCAGCTCCTCCAGTTCGAGCAACATGTACCGGGCGATATGCAGGCGACGATTACCGGCGCGTCGTCCGGAAGACGTAGTCCCACAATGGCGAGCTGATGCCGTATCCGACGTGATCATCCTTGTAGTGATGGCGAAGATGATACTGCTTCAGCCAGAGTAATACGCCGCGTTTCATCGGGAAATGGTGTGTCGCGAAATGGAGCATGTCATAACAGACATAACCAAACACCAATCCGGCGAACACGCTGGACGCAAAGCGCCCGAAGATTAGCAGGAACATGCCGTAGAAAAAGAATGCGAGCGGCACACTCACACTGGGCGGCATAACGAGTCTTCTCGCATCGTTTGGATAATCGTGATGCACGCCGTGAATGATGTAGTGGAGCCGTTTTCCCACGCGGGTTTTCGGTTCGTAATGGAAAATGTATCGGTGGATCAGATATTCGAGCAGCGTCCAGAAAAGCATACCCAGCAGGAAAAGTCCCACGACAACAAACACCGGGAATCCTTGCCTCCAAAGTGCCACGTAAAGCATAAAGCCGACGACAGGCAGGTAGAGAATCAACGGAATCGCTGGATGCACGCGCGAAAAGAATTCCATGAAATCGCTGTCGAACATCCGAACCGTTTCGTCTTTGGTCGAGACGTACAGGGGCGGCTTCGAGAGTGCTCTTGCCTGGTCTAATTGATCCGCCATGGCTAAAAGCTAATGGGCCGGGCACTCAGATCAAGGTTGCCCGCTTCGCGGCTTACCATTTGTGAAGCGGTGTGTGCTTCCTCCGTTTCGGTTCGCTCGACTCGCGAATAGAGGCTGTATCGCCTGTCGAAAATAAACTGAAAGAGCAGTCGACTCCACGAAGAGTGATATTTCAGATTGTTGTAGAACTCCGGCGCCATCGCCCGCAGCTTTGGCAGATTGTTCCACGGGATCGACGGCAAATCGTGGTGCTCATTGTGATAACCCATGTTCAGCGCCAACCAATTGATCGGCCCATAGTAACTGAACGTCTCCTGGTCGAAATCGTAAGTATAATGCTCCTGAATCCAGCGTGCTCCCACGGGGTGCAACCCAATGGAAAACAAAAACGCGAACACCAGATAAAGAAATCCAGCCCAACCGCATAAATAAACGATCGCGACATCGTACGCGACCGCGCATGCAAAATTGATTGAGAACCAGCGGTCCCACATCTTGATCGCTTTGAGTCGAGGCGGACGGGTTACCTGAAAAAATGGAAACAGCATCAGCCAGATTGCTTTCCTGTACCATGAGTTGCCTACCAGGCGGGCCTCCCAATGGTTCGCCAGGTCTGCGTCCCATTCGTAGTCGCCCTGATGAGAATGATGTTTCAAATGATAAACACGAAATCCCATCGCACCCGGTGCGAGGTTTGGAAGATCGGCGATTATCGCCACCATCTTGTTCCAGCTCGGGTTCCGGAAAATCAAATTATGCGTGGCATCATGAATGATGACGTAATTGGCATGATTGCCGAACGCGCCGACGCAAAAGGCGATCAGCAGACTGACCCACCAATAACCGAAGCCCAACTGGCCCATACCGAACGCGATCGCCGTCTGCATCATCAAAATCGAGACCGCGATCAACGCAGTCCACGGATTGCGCACCATTAACTCACGAACCTCGGGATGCGCTTTGATGATCGCTCGTGCCCGGCCGGGATGCGGCTGCTCAGATTCAGACTGGTGAAAAGCGACCTGCATTGCACGGCAAAGTATTGCATGGTAGCCGCATCCTCAATCGCCCTTTTCGCATTCTGCAACCGGTCGCCCCTTTAGCAAGATCGCCAGCGACCGCTTCACGTCTGAAGTGGAGATCGCCAAGGTCGATTTCGCCGACCTGGGGATCACCCCTGGAAATGGCTTTCGCGATGAAGTGGTCGAGCTGCGCGTCCTTCGTGGTGGCGTGTTGATTTTCAGTAATGGCCTCCATTTTTCCAGGAATCTTCTAAACGACATTACGTTTGATACAGACATTCGCGGCACAGGGGCGCCAGAGTTGCGGGCTGGTGATGCGGCGCGTCTAATCGTGAATGGCCATTTCACACTGCGCGGAAGCTTGCAGGTCCATTAATCTCAGTTACCTTCAACCTCAATGAGAGAGGCCGGTACGATCAGCCGGCCTCTTTTTTTCTTGAACGTGGATACTCGATCGGAACCGGAAGCGCCGATTTCAACACGGCTGTCGGCGGCTTCGCGCTCCGAGCTAATGCTGATGGCAGAGAAAACACCGCCGTTGGTGCTGGTGCGATCGAGTCTGGAGACGGGGGTAACGACAACACCGCGGTCGGGGAGCTAGCCGGAAATAACATCGCTGGAAGCTCGAATACCTGTTTGGGCCATTCGGCCGGAAGTAACTTAACAGGTGGCGAAGGTAACATCTATATCGGCGCACAAGTGCAGGCCGTTGGTACGGGTGAATTGGAAATCATCCGCATCGGCGACGACACGGGTTTTACTTTTCCGTATGACACCTTCATCGCCGGTATCTTCGATCGGCCCGTTGATGCGGGCACCGCCGTGTTTGTGTTCGTTGATAATACTGGAAAGCTAGGCACGAACCTCGTCGACGCCGCTGGAAGCAAGGTGGCTACTCCTCAAGCCATGCTCAACGAATCCCGCAATCAACAAAAGAGGATCGTGGAATTGGAAGGCACTGTCGCGCGTCTCGCGGGGATGGTGAAAGAGCAGGCCGCGCAAATCCAAAAGGTGAGCGCGCAGCTTGAGATGAGTAAAGCTGCGCCACACGTGGTCGCCAACAACCAATAAGCTGCGAAATAGAAGTGGCCTCGGCCGCGCGCATTACCAGCGAGGCCGATTGTGTGTCAAAGCACCGAGGTGAGTTTGAAAAGGCGTTCGCCCATCGCGGCAATCGCCTTTCTTGCTACGAATCATGCAACCACTTATACTTGCTGCTGATATGAAAAAAATCCTTCTCCCTTCGATGCTCGTCTCTTTTGCGATGATTTGCTCCTGCCAAAAACAAGACTCCGCCGCTGAACAACAACAACTTCCTCAACGGAAAACGGAACCGGACACACGCGAGACGGCGTTAATTGAAAGACTCAATGCGCTGGATGAAAAAGTAAACGCGTTGGATAAGAAAGTGAACGCGTTGTCCGAAAAAGAACAGACCACTTTGAACGCCGGGGCGACTGCTACCGGCGTTCAGGCTCAGACTCCCGACCCTGCACAGGTGATAGCCGAAAGAGACAGGGCAATTCAGCAGTTTCGCGCCCTGATTCCCAATCCCTCGCGCGGGACAGCTGGAGACCCGGCAAAACAGCAGCGGGCCGCCCCACGACAGCTTGGACCGGAAGACTTACAGCGCCAATGGCAGCAGAATTTGGACAAGGCGAAGATGTCTGGCGAGGCGGGTTCGCCAATTTCATCTCCCGCGCTGGAGGCTCCGTCGCCGACTCCGTAACCTACGCGGGTGTAAATCCCGAGGCGCTGGCTGGCGATTAGGTAAGGCGAAGCCTTATAGAAAGATTAGGCCACGCCTGACTAGACAGATTCGTACGGGTTTCTTAAAGAAAAAGGCATACATGTCGTTAGATGGAGGCAAGACCTTCACAATGTGCATTACGCCGGTGATGGACCCGAAGGCGCAATATTTCTTTTGGACTGTTCCGAACCTTCCTACTAACGCAGCCGTTCTGCACACTCGCTTCGGGTGTGAAGGATGGCATCCCAAAAATTAAGCGCCATAACCTGCGTGAATGTTTACCAACGCTACGAGTACGGTGTCGTCGTACTAAATTCTGCCCGAAAGATCAGGATTTTGCCAACAGAGGCGCTTCGCCCCGACTGCGCTCCAAGATCCTCTCAGGGTGGAGCTGCCAGAAAGCGTAGACAATTATGAAAAAAAATAAGCACATGGAAACAATTTACACAGCGTTCGCGCTCTTCGCGTTCGCCTGCTTTGCGCTTTCGCCAAAGACGGACGCAGTCGCTCCACCGCCGGATGGCGGTTATCCCGGTGCCAACACCGCTGAGGGCGATAACGCTCTGTTCAACCTCACCAGCGGGATCGCCAATACCGCCGTGGGTTTCAATGCGCTTTTTCACAATACTACAGGCGGTTGGAACGTGGGGATTGGTTCTGGGACGCTTGTCAGCAACACCACGGGCAGCTTTAACATGGCCATTGGGACTGACGCGCTCACCAACAGCACCGCCAACTACAACCTGGCGATTGGTTTTCGAGTCGGCTTCATGAACACCACCGGCAACCATCTCACCGGAATTGGCGCTGGAGTGCTCTTTAGCAACACCACTGGAAGTGACAACACGGCCATTGGTGCCGATGCGCTCGGGAACAATACAACTGGCAACGGAAATACGGCTACCGGTTCGGCGGCGCTTTTTCACGGCTCTGGCAGTAATAACACAGCGAATGGATTTCAAGCTCTCTATAACAACTTCGCTGACGGCAACACGGCGATCGGTTATCAAGCGCTTTTTTTCAATACAGGCGGCTATAATATTGCCCTAGGCTACCAGGCCGGTCACAATGTCGGTGTGTTCCCGGAGTTTCCGGGGTACAACGATATTGAGATTGGCAACGCCGGTGATTTTTACGACACCAACACCATCCGCATCGGCGCTGGACAGATGGCCACATTTATCGCCGGGATTTACAATGTGAACGAGAGCGGGACGATCTTACCGGTCTATATTAACAGCGATGGCCGGCTCGGTACGCAAGCGCCGTCCTCCTCGCGGCGGTTCAAGAAAGAAATTAAACCGATGGATAAAACCAGTGAAGCCATCCTTTCGCTTAAACCAGTGACGTTTCATTACAAGAGCGACAAGACTGACACGCCGCAATTCGGTTTGATTGCCGAGGACGTAGCCGAAATGAACCCTGACCTGGTGGTGCGCGACAAGGATGGCGAGATTTACACTGTGCGTTACGACGCGGTGAACGCGATGTTACTCAATGAGTTTCTCAAAGAACACCGCAAAGTTGAGGCGTTGCAGGCAAGTTTTGCACGGGCAGAGAAAGACTTTCGGGCAACTGTCGCAGAGCAGCAGAAGCAAATTGAAGCTCTTACTGCGGGCCTACAGAAAGTGAGCACACAGATTGAAGCGAGCAAACCCGCGCCGCAAACAGTCCTGAACGATCATTAACGCGTTTTGCCCGGGCAATTCTTGCGAGGCACCGGAGGCGTGCCGCTCCACTCGCGTCGTCCCGCGCGAAGCGACCCTAACGGGATTCGAATCCGTCGAAGCGTACTTTTTTGTGACCGTTTTCTGATTTACAATTACATTATTAACAGCTACTTACGAATCGAGAATCTTTTTCGTCAAAATTTGAAGAGGTCGCCAAAAGGCACGAAAACCGTTGAAATTTGTCACGTTTTGTCACGCGCTTTTCTTCGGCTCCACGGCTGGCGTCCGCATGTTCGTCGTCACTCGGCCAAAATGCAGCGCGCGTTTTTTTTCGGTGCACGATCTGCTTTGACACCGAAGGACTTCGGCAGCGACAATAACCAGCCGTGAAAAGCGTTAGGGTTAGAACGATTAGTAGTAGAATTCTTGCCACCCGCAAGGCGCGGCATCGTTCTGCCGATGCACGCCAGGTCGCTCGTCACTCGGCGATGCGCAAATCCGTTCAAGCTAAGAATTCTTGCTTCCGGGACGCGCGGAATTATCGCATCGCATCGCGCCGCCTACGCGTACGTTTGAGTGGCTGGGTCCGACTTTTCGGTAAGTGATGCATCGCGATGAGGCGCAGCATCGTCGTTCCGTGCGCGCGCGAGCATACTCGGGGTGTGGACATGAAAGCGGGAATTGACGAAGGTCTGGTTCCTGATGCCCGCTCGAAAATCCAAATCTTTAACAATGGTGCAGCAGCCTGCTGCACAATTGTATCGCCGATTTGTTGAGGGCATCAAAGAGCGCATCCGCACGGCCCAGCTCAAGGCGGCACTCGCGGCGAACGCCGAACTAGTCTTGCACTATTGGGAAATCGGACGGGAGATTCTTGCCAATCAAAAAAGGGAAGGCTGGGGCGCGAAGGTGATCGACCGCCTAGCCGCAGATCTCCAGCGCGAGTTTCCGAAACTTGCTGGTTATTCCTCACGGAATCTTAAATACATGCGCGCTTTTGCCGCGGCCTGGCCTGACCGCGCAATTATGCAGCAGCTTGCTGCACAAATGCCCTGGGCGCACAATTGCGTCCTCCTCGACCGCGTGAAGGACGCGAAAACGCGGGAATTCTACATTCGCGAAACCGTCGGACAAGGCTGGTCGCGTAGCGTGCTCGTTCACCATCTCGACACCGACTTGCACAAACGGGCCGGGAAAGCCCCGTCGAATTTCGCGCTCACGCTGCCGTCGCCGCAGTCCGACCTGGCAAAGGAACTTCTGAAAGACCCCTACGTTTTCAAACCGGCGCCGCTCGATGAGTCGGCGAATGAGCGCGCACTGGAAAGTGCGCTAATCGCCCGGCTGAAAGATTTTCTCATCGAACTCGGCTCAGGTTTTGCGTTCGTCGGCAATCAATATCGGCTGGAGGTAGACGGCGAGGAATTCTTCCTCGATCTCCTCTTCTACCATACCCGGCTGCACTGCTACATCGTGATTGATCTGAAGGTCGGCGATTTCAAGCCGGAATTTGCCGGCAAAATGAACTTCTACCAGGCGGCAGTAGACGATCTCGTCAAAACCGCGCAGGATGGGCCGACCATCGGCATCATACTCTGCCGGGGCAAAAATAAGACGGTCGTCGAGTACACCCTGCGCGATGCCAAAAGCCCGGTCGGCGTCGCGGAATACCGGCTTCTTCCGCCGAAATTGAAAGCCGAGCTGCCGGAAACAAAGGAACTCAAGCAAGTCGTTACCGAAACGGAGCTGCCGCGTAAGTAAGGAACGATTACGCAATCTGCGTTACGCATGTTGCGTAATGCGGGCGGACCTCGTGAACCGGAAATCTCGCCATTGTGTTCGTCTGAACATAGACTGTGCGAACGCACATCGATGAGGTTCGGCCGCGCCGTGATAAGCGCGGTTTTGATTTAATCAGCGATGCGTTGCCGTTTGGCCGGCTGTGGTATGGCCGCGCCGAAGACGCGATCGGTTATGCAAAGTTCTACAGCCGATCACATGCGATGATCGTTCGCGTATTCGATGAAGCGGGTGCGTTGATCGAAACGGATGAATCAGAGGGTGCGTTTCGCGAGCCGTGAGCCGACTCGCGGTTTGCTTGGCGGCTTGGCGAATTCGCCGGCGGCGGCGCGCGAGATCGGGCGGAAGCGCCTTGATCTTTGGAGCGCTGCAAGTTAAACCGCTCTGGCTGTCTTATCGATATGGGCTACGCGTCTGTAAAAATCCGGGATATTGTTGACCAATCGGTGTGTCATGAGTGGAGCATTCCGGAGTTTCAGCGTGGTTTTGTCTGGAAGTCTACCCAGGTGCGGGATCTCGCGGAATCTCTGTGGTTAGGATATCCGATCGGAAGCCTTTTAGTTTGGAATAGCCAGCAACCTACGGAGGAGCGCATTGTGCGGGATGCTCAGCGTCCGACGCTGTGGGTTGTAGACGGGCAGCAAAGAGCGACTGCGCTTTGTCTCTTGTTTGGGAGAAAACCTTATTGGTGGAGTCAGGATTGGGACAAAATGATGAAGAAGTATGACCTCCGTTTCGACATCGATGCGAAACAACCGCCTTATTTCTGGGTAAGCAACGCCGTAATTAGGAAGGCAAAGGGAAGTCGATACATCCCAGTTTCCCAGCTTCTGGTTCTCGATACGTCAAAGGAGAAAGATCAACACACCTTATTGGCGTTGGCGCGCGAGGTGAAGTTGCAGGGGTTCTGCGATGGCATGGACGTCACGGAGGTTTACGCACGTCTAGATCGCGTTCGCAACATTCGAGAACAGGACGTCGTAAAAATAACGATCGACCAGGAGCTTGAGGATGTAGTCGAGATTTTCTCTCGCTTAAATAGCAAAGGCACACGGGTTACGGAAGCGGACATCTACCTCGGCGTTGTTGCTGCGAGATCGCCTGGCTGGGTTCGAGACACATTCTTGCCGTATTTGAAGCAGCTTGGTGACGCGGGATTCAATATAAATCCCAACCTTCTTTTTCGAACTTTGACCGGCATTGGCGCGAAGAAGGTCCGTTTCAAGGAAATACCGGACGACTTTTGGGGTCCAGCTAATATCCAGCCGTTTTGGGATCGCACGCAGGAAGCTTGGAAGAACCTCGTCTCGCGCTTTCGAGAGTATGGAATTCTCAGCAATGACCCAATGCCGACCGAGGCTGCGCTAGTAACTATCGTTGCCCTTGTCGAAAAGTTTCCGACGGCGCCGTTTCGGAATTTTCTTCACTGGTTTCTACAGGCGTCGCGGTTCAGGCGGTATAGCGGGTCGGGAACTACGTCTCTCGATGAGGATCTCCGTGACATAAATGAGTCGGGGGATTTTGAGACGGCCGCAGATAAGCTCTTAAAACGGTTTGCGTATGAGACGCCGCTTGAACCAGAAGATTTCATGCGCGATTACACTGACTTCCGGTTCGGTCGCTTCCTACTATACCTGCTGGTTTACCGCAATGAGGCCATCGATTGGGATGACAGAGGGCATCGGATAGGATTTCAGGGCCTCGATTTGCTGGCGGACTTCAGGCCGCAATGGCATCACATCTTCCCGCAAAAGTTTCTGGAAAAGAAAGTGCCAGAAGAAAAAATCAACGCGCTGGCGAACATCGCAGTGATCGGTCCTGAAATAAATATTCGAATCCGTGCCCAAAACCCGATGGATTACATCGACCGATACAAAATAACAGCTGAGAAGCTGCGGCAGCAGTTTATCGAAGATGATCTACGCACGGTCGAGGTCGCTCAGTATCCTGACTGGCTGCAACGACGCGCGACTGTTCTCGCAAGAACAGGGAACGAGTTTATCGAAAGTCTTCGCGCTTAGCGACAAACCAGGGCTTGTCGAGCCTCCGGGGTGCGATCGCTTGAAAGACTGGCTATGCCCCAGGGCAGTTGACGCTTGCTCTACTGTTGCGGAGACTCGGCATAATGATGGCGCCGTCCGGCCGCAAACCTTCTTCGGTCATAGACACGCGCGTCATCTATTGCGGGGACAATCTGGAACAACTCCGCAAGCTTCCAGACGCGTGCGTTGACCTAATTTATATTGACCCTCCTTTTAATTCGAACCGAAACTACGAGGTTTTTTGGGGCGAGACGAAAGAGAAGCGAGGTTTCGAAGATCGGCACGAGTCAACGAAAGCCTACATCGATTACATGAGGCCGCGCTGCGAGCAATTGCATCGCGTCCTAAAGAAAAGCGGCAGTTTTTTCTATCACTGCGATTGGCACGCGAGCCACTACGTCAAAGTGATGCTTGATCAGATTTTCGGGGAGAATCAGTTTCAAAGCGAGATCATTTGGCAACGGGTATCGAGCCACGGAAACGTTGGCAGAAGCTTCGGCAATACGACTGACAGTATTTTTTATTATTCGGTGTCTGATCGCTACACCTGGAATCAGATTTACCTCCCCTATAAGGACAAACACGTCGAAACAAAATTCACTGGCGTCGATGCCGATGGACGAAGATTCACGACAAGCGATCTACGAAACCCAGGGGTGAGACCCAACCTGCATTACCCATTTACCGCAAGCAATGGAATCACGTATCAGCCTCACCCGAATGGATGGGCGGTCAGTAAGGAGGTTATGAGCCAATACGACCGCGAAGGCCGTCTCTATTTTCCGAAAAGCGCGGACGGGCGTTTGCGGTTGAAACGCTACCTGGACGAAAGCCAAGGTGAAAGAATCCAAAATTTATGGACAGACATTCCGCCTATCAATTCGCAAGCGGAAGAGCGTCTCGGTTACCCCACCCAAAAGCCGCTCGCGCTTTTGGAACGGATTATTAAAGCCAGCAGTAACGAGAACGATACGGTTCTTGATGCGTTTTGCGGCTGTGGAACTGCATTGGTGGCTGCGCAAAAGCTCAAGCGGCAATGGATTGGCATCGATATTTCTCCCACTGCGTGTCGCGTGATGGCCAAGCGATTGAAAAAAGATTGCGGTTTGAAGGAGGACGAAAAGCTCTGGGAGATCGGACGCGGGTTCGTTGTGCGCGACCTGCCGAAGACGGAAGAAGAACTACGCAAGTATCCGCCGTTCGAGTTTGAGAATTGGGCTGTTGTTGCGCTAGGTGGAAGCAAAAATGCTCGACAGGTCGGAGATATGGGTATCGATGGCCGCATCTATCCGGTGTCGGCGATGCCAGCGCAGCGCGCGAGAGAAACGGGCGAAATGGAGTTTATGGATGTCTGGTATCCTATCCAGGTGAAGCAAAAAGATAAAATCGGTCGCCCCGACATCGACGCGTTCGAGACTGCGATGCAGCGGGAAGAGCGAAAGGTAGGCTACTTCGTAGGCTTCGACTTCACCGCCGACGCTTTATTCGAAATCGATCGCTTCCGCAGGACGACGGGCTGCGAGATCAAGCCGTTAACGGTTCGCGAGATATTGGATGAGGAAATTGCTCTGAAAGCATCCTGATGGATACCGAATACGAAACGATTAACTGTTTGACTGAAATCGTAACAATCGATCCGAAAAGGTCGCTCGGAGGTATCCCGATCGAACGCACGCACAGCCTCAGCGACGCCCGGTCCGTGTACGAGAGATGTCGGGTACCGTCGCGACTTCCGGCCGGAAAGTATTTTCTCGTAGCGCATGATGATGAAATTGCATTGCTAGAACAGATGCAGTTCGGTCGGGCATTTGCGCCTCATCTTTCCTGGATCGCCGAAACCAAACGACTTTTACAAACGAGCCGAGAGATCTATTCAGACGACCTGCCAATCGTGGTAGAGCAGGATTTGACAAGACCGTGCGTACATCACAAAGCACCCGCGTATTTTTGCAAGCTCTGGCGGTACATGGACCGATGGAAGCTTGAAAATATATTGCAAGAAGGCGGACTTTTCTTAGGCAGAGCCGATCGATTTGATGACGATCGCGAGGGAAGCCTATCCTTCGCAAATCTTCGTTATCGTTCAGAGGTTCACCGGGATGACGCGCGGATGGCGCAGGGTTACAAACGCTACTGCGATGAACTGCGAAATATAAAGCGCCACACATACATTGGCAGTTGGCGTATAGATGAAACAGAAAATGCCCGAAGTTGGAGGGATTACACTAATGCTGGAGACGGTGTAGCGATCCAAACGACCTACTATAAGATTTGGAAACGTACACAGACCATCTTCTGTGCGAGCGTTGAATACATTGACTATGACGAGACGTGGGTTGTCGAGAGCAATTCCGTGTCGCCATTTATGTATAAAGCTAAGTCGCTCTTTGAATGGGAGCATGAATTTCGGATAATTATTCAACAATTCCCAAGGAGGGAATGGATATTTCGCGACGCACCTTATTTCGATTGTTCTCAAGAAAACGGAAATGACGGGCTTATTCTGCGCATCGACCCCAAACGATTTATCGATCGAATCGTAACAAATCCGGGAGCTTCGGATCGCTTCCTCAAGGAGGTAAAGGACTTTGCACGCAAGTATGCCGTTGAGGACCTGGTGACGCGGTCCCGTTTCGACGAGTAGTGAGCACAAATCCTCTTAATGCGCATCTATTTGCCGCCGCCGGGACCCTATCGATTTAGTCAGCAGCAGATCATCGGGATTAATCACTACTTCGCACAAATTGCCGGTGGCGTGTTCGATGAAGACGATGTGCGGTTGCTTTTGATTCACCTCCGTGAGTTTTTGGTTAACGGCGACAATATTGCGATCAGGTCTCAGGGGAACGCAGGGATTCTTCGAGAGATTGGTCACTCGATTGCCCACACAATTCGCGACCGTGGAACAATCCATGGGCGCATTAGAGAGGTAGTGCGCGACGTCGCGGCCGCGAATGGCATGAGCAAGCTAACTCAGACAAAGTTTGCACTTTTCGATGCGGATAAGATTATCGACGGTCTCAAGAATGTTCTTCTAAGTAGTGGCGTCATTTATGATTCCAGCACAATAGAGCCGGCTTTTCAGACGCGGTCGCAAGACTTGAAAGTTTGTCTCATATCAATGCTTCATGGGTTAATCTTTAAGGTCAGCTACCCCGAAAGCCGCACACATTTTTATGTCTTCCACCGAACGTCGGAGCATATCGTTTATATTCGGACTGAGCTGGATTTATCGAATGTCCATTCGCTTCACGAGCTGCGGGTAAACGCTCGGATTCCGATCTACGGCGGCGCTATTTTCTCCCAGTGCGTTATTCTGTGCGACGGGCTAGGCGCAGGCAAAGTGGATACCGAGGCATTCAACAGAACCGGATCTCGCGAAGGCTACCTTGAAGCTGTTAAAGCGCTGCGAAAAAACGGGCAATTAGTTATCACAAAAGTTGAGCCAGGCGTTGATTCGACTGAGATTTTAAAAGTGTTTCGAAGTTGCAGCTACGACACGGAACCAATTAGTCGAGGCGTCGAATTACGCAGGATTGACTCGTGACTACGGCGTGATCAGGCCCGCGCGGCAGCGTTGGCGAAATCAGTCGCACTGAGATAGACGCCTAATGACTTCTCCACGTTCTTACAAACCTATCATCGCAACAATCTGTGAAGGAGAAAGTCCCGTCGGTCGTGCATTGCCTATAGTTCCAAGTGCAGCGGAGGATCTGGATTTGTTTCCATTTCAAGACCCTTTCGGCTTACGCCGAGCAATTGTACCGGTCCTACTGAACGACGCCGATGGCGTCATGAAAGGAATGGGCACTGCGTTTCATATCGATGGGTGGGGGACGTTTCTGACTGCCGACCATGTGGTAGAATCGGTACGCCAGCGTTCAACGCGAACGCCGCCTCACAAAGATGAGAAGCGCTTCACGTATGGGGCAACGGATGTTTACCCCGTCCTTCTCTTAGGCATTGGTCTGGTGCTTGGGGGGCCAATCGAGGTTCCTCCTGAAGCTCTTGCGCTCGTCGCAAGCGTCCGGAGTCCAGTACGAGAACGGGCAGATCCGCTGATATCACTTACCGGACGAACCGAATTGGAAGCGGCATCAGATGTTGCCGTGATGCAGTTAGCGGCATCCATCCCGGATAATATGATGGGCACCTTGCGGGTAAGATTCTCTGGCTGGCGACCTAAGCTGGCCGACACTGTCGTAGCACTGGGTTTTCCTAACTTGGAGTGCCAACCAGTGGACGAGCAGGCAATTCGTTACCTTTTGTCTGACGGGATGTCGGCCGCGTATGGGCAAATTATCGCGGCTCATCCGAACGGACTTCGAGGGAATCCGACGCCCGTGATAGAAGTTGAAGCAAACTGGCCAAGTGGAATGAGTGGTGGGCCGGTCATTAATGAGCACGGCGAAGTGATTGGTATCGTTAGTCGGTCGTTGAGTGGTAGGGGCAGTGCGACGTGTTTGGAACTAATGCCTTGGTTACGGAGATGGATTCCCACGCTCGACGTATCCAATCCAGGATGGCGAGTCGGTTGGGCTGTCATGAAGAATGGCACGTCTGAATTAGTCGGGTTCTTCAAAGAACGAGACGACGCGCTGCGACATCGAGACCATCTTGGCACAGACTATACGGTGGTTTTCGGATCGAGTCGCATCGGATCAACTGACTTCATACCTAAGTAGAGAAAGTTAGAGATGCCTGACGCCTGAATTTAGGCGCGATTGTTGTGTCACCCTTTGTGTCAGCCGGACGGGTAAAAAAAGGCAAATTGCATGACCGGCCGAGAACAGCGGGCAGTGTCCCAATTTGAGTTCGATCATTTAAGAAAGTGCTCGACCAACGCCTTCGCACCTGTCGTCAGCAACCCTCCAATCCAACCGACGGCTACCCAGCCGAGATTTTTGAGCCGTGAGGCATAGCTTTTGGCATCTCGCCTCGCGATCAGATCGTCACGCAGCTGGCGACCTTCTAGCGTTATACCGTCCAATTTAACCGCGAGTCCTCCTTCGACATGCCCTGTATCCCCGCGCACCTTATTCGAATCGATCAAATCGATCACAATCGGCAATTCCTCTGGCCCGTATTGTCTAAACACAGGCGGGTCATCGGAGAATGAACGTCGCGCGGCCTCTTGGAGCACATCAATCATAATGTCACTGTCGGAGAGATGCTTTTTCATCGCGCGATGTGGCCTGCGATATAAGGCTTCACAACCATTTCGGGAGAATTGATGTCCGGAGTGTGCGAAACCGTGGGATTCAAAGCAAGATCGGCACGAGGTCAACTGTTAGCACTTGGTGTACACAACTGGGCTCTGTTGCCCCCGCACAAAGTAGCGAGCCACTGATCGGTTGAAGTATCGGTCGCGCACAGGGCCTGGGGCGACTTGGCCAATAAACTCCCATCGTCCCGGCGCGCGGACATCGGCCAGGTCACGGGTTGAATAGGGAGTTGAACCAGCTGGATGCCAAGATTGAATCGTGTAGACCTCGCGCACCACGCCTTCAAAGACAGCGAGCGCGAACTGCGCTCCCTCGCGTCGGGTTCCGAGTCGCCACACTCCCCGGGTAATCTCGTAAAGCTCTGTGGACGTGATGTCGTGGCGATAGAGCTGGTTGACTCGAACTAGCAACGCTGGATCGGTGACGCGAATCGGCTTGGCCGCGTAGTAGGCAATCGCCTGTTTGAGAGGCATACGACCCGTTTCGATGCTTCGCCAGCCCCGGACTCTATTGGTCACCGCCTTGAGGCCGAAGGCATCGATGACTGCTGCTTCAATTCGGAATGCCGATTCTTCGTCGGGAAGCGCGTGCGCGAGTATATCGATATCCGGTTCAAGACCTTCACGATGGATCGCGTTGATCATCTCGCGCTTACGCGACTCGGTCATTTCGGAGAAGTGGTCCAGAAACCTGCGGCCTTTTCCCTTGCCGACGTAAAGGGTAAGCGAGTGCGGGGATCGACTAGCGCGTAGACGTAGTACCCGAGCTTTCTGGCTACTTCCGGCGGAATTGCGATCATGGTCTCTCCTGTCGCCTACCTATCTATAGATATCAGTGTGCTGTCCATTTTTCGGCGCCTCAAGGAAGTTCTGTTAGCGACGCTCTCCCCCGAAAAAGAAAAACGCGCGCTGCTTTGCAACAGCGCGCGTTTCATGGCTGCTCTGGGGGAAGAGAGCGTTAGTGGGTTGGGGGTGGCGGTGGCGGGACGTTCGACTTTTGGGTGAGTCCGCTCTGACGCTGGGATTTGCGGACATATCCCATCGCGCCGTAGAGGTCGGAGTCCGGGCCGTAGGCCGGATTTCCGATCACGCCGTTGGTGACGAGCGCAGTCTTCGCGGCGACCGCGGCGACTTTCTCGTCACGCGTGACGCGTTTGTTTTCGAGTGCCGCTTCGGCGATGGCGGTCTCGGCGTCGAGCGCGTCTTGGGTGGCGGCTTCGTAGCCGGTATCTCGATCGCAATCGTCGGTCGATAAAGCGAACTGAATCGAAGTTGAACGCGATACAGAACACGCCCGCATCCGCGATCGAATCGCTGAGGTTGTCGTGGTGGCGTTCAAAGATTGCTGAGCTCGGTGAGAGAACGTGCAGTCATCGCAGTGGTTGCAGTCACGCCTGCCATTGCGAGCGATTCGCGAAAGCGCTGGAATCAAGCTCGGCTTCCTCGCCGCTTCACCATGCCGTCTGTCAGCACCGTCAATCTGGCGATGTCGGTTCGGTGATCGCGGCGTTGAATGCGCGGATGGCGTGTTCGCGGACGCGTTGCTGGCGGTTTACTCAGCGGTGTCGACGTTTTGCCTGATCGACTGGTGTCGAGAACGCGTTCGCGATCGAATCGCTGACGTTGTCGTAGTGGTGTTCAAGTATTGGTGACCTCCGTGACACAGCGTGCAATCGTCGCAGTGTTTGCAGTCACGTCTGCCATTGCGAGCGACTCGCGAAAGCGCCGGAATCAAGCTCGGCTATGTCGCCGCTCCACCATGCCATCTGTCAGCATCGTCAATCTGGCGACGTCGGTTCGGTGAACGCGGCGTTGAATGCGCGGACAGCGTTGGTTTAAACGTTGCGCCGACAACGCGTTGTTGGCGGCGTCGCTGATCGAAACAAGAGCGGTTCAGCGACGAATCAGAATCTCCTTAGTTTGGCTAAGGGGTAAGGCGTCTATCCTATCAAGATGCACATCCGAGGCTTCGGCTGATGTGCATAATTCATGCGCATTGAGCGCGCATCTGGTCACTGCCTCGGCCACATTGCCCCGATAAAGTGGAACGCTCGCTGCGCCATAAATTGGCGAGACATTGTCGCCGAAGAGGCGGACCAACTTGGACACGACAAACCGTCATTTTGACGAAGGATCTCATTGGAATCACTGCACAGTTTTTGCGGTCGCGAGCTATGGCGGAAGGTGTTGTTCCCGCCGGTACTTTTCTCGGCAGTTGCGACAATTTCTCTGCGTGAAATCGATAGCGACCTCTCCATCGGCGGAGGGAGCACAGTCAACGGTGGAGCGCAGCGGAGCGAGCAATACCTTGACGGCGCGGACCGAGCCATAAAATCGTGGAGCAGTGTCACGCGCAGTTGCCAGCGCAGGAAGATTCTGAGCACGCCGCAGTGATCGCGCGATTGTCGGAATGAAGGGCGCACCGGAGCTTGCGGAGACGCGACCGAAGGGAAGGCAACCGCGCGATGACTGCATCGCTGGAAGGGAGAGCAAAGGCTTTGAGCTTTCGGAAGAGAGGAGCCGCGCGCGCGGCGTGGAAGCCCGAACGGAGAAGCTCGATGTCTTTGCGAGATTGGGGTCGTCGCGCTAACGCGATGGAGTTCTCGCGCTCGCTATGGGTGGCGCGATGAAGAATGATATGATCTCGCGGACATGTGACATCCAGCCGCGGCTTCATGCCGGAATTGCGCGCTCTGGTAAGGATGGAACAGGCAGAAGCTTCAAGCGGTGGTGCCAGTAATGCCACGAACGGGGGTCGAACAGGCCGGGAGGCGCATTTTGCAATGCCTCGCGAAAAGCATCCCTGCCATAATGGTCGAGGGCAATGCAGATGTCCTCCCACGTTCCCAGCGCCATGATCCGGCAGAGAAACAGCGGTGTATTTTCAAGGGTGGCGGCAACCGGTTCCCACCAGCAAACGCGGCGCGCTATGGCAGCCAAATGCAGGGAACCTGTTTCTTCAGTCTGCACACTTTCGGAGTCCACTTTCAAACAAAATAATCTAGCAAAACAGACCGTTGATTGCGAGCCGTTAGGTTTCCCAACGGTGCCGCGTCCGGCTCGGAAACGCTGCACACCGGACGGAGATGTTTTCGATCGCATCGTCAGAATAGGAGAGATTCCTGTTTCATAAGGTTCATCGGGCAGAGGATTTCGTAGGCAGCAATAGCTGCCCTTCCGCTGGCGTCTCGCAGTTCACGGCTTCAAGCGGGCGCAAAGCTGCGCCGGAATGAGAGCACGCAGACACTGTCATTAGGTTAAACCTCAAGCATGAGGACCTTTCCTCCTAGAAATCGCCTGAGGGTTACTTGGTTGTGGTTTGAGCTTTGTTGTTTCCGCCCGGCTTTTGAAAATGGAAATCGCGTCGAACAAATAGCACATGTTGCGCGTTGAAATTCCAGACGAGTTGCTGATTCGTGCTGTCAGCGAGGCTGTCGAGAAACAGTTTTCGCGGATCAATGATTTTAGCGGCTATTTGGATCTCAAGGGCGCATGCAAATTTCTCTCCGTCGGCGAATCACAGTTCAAGGAGTGGGTACGCCTTGGCTATATTCATCCGCGCAAGGTCAGTTCACATTTAGTGCGCTACCGCCTTCAAGAACTCGTCGTATTCATGGAGGAGTTCTTGATCAAGTCGCGCAGTTAAGCGGCTTGTCGCGCGATCTCTTTCGGAGTTGGTTTTGCAGATCTTTTGGTTTCGGGAAGTACAGCGAACCATTCTGCCGCTTGTTTCTCGGTCACAAGCTCGCGGTAATTGCGAAAGAGCATTGCCGGCGAGTTGCCCATCTCCAGCGCGACCCGCGCCGCATCCTTGATTTCGGCCAGTCGATAGCTTGCGTAGCTGTGCCGCAGCGCATTCGGTTTCCACCGGAATTCAAAAACCTGGCCTCCCACTTTGATACCGCTCTTGCAATGCCGCTGCCGCGCTTCGCAAAGCATGTCGTTGCGCGTGTAGCCGACCACGTGACCTATCTTCTGGCGCAGCGGCAACAGCCAAGCTGCGAGCACGGGCAGCAGCGGCGCGAGACGGCGTGAGGCTGTCTTCGCCTTGGCCGCAGCAACTTCGATGAAGTGTTGCTCGAAGCGAATTTCGCTCCAATCGAGCCGCATGATTTCCTGACTCCGCAGACCGGCAAATGCGCCTATCGCAAAAAACGGCACTAGTTTCGCCGGAGCATGTGAGAGGAGCAACCGCAGCTCTTGCGGCGTGTATATCTCAATCGCGCCCTCGCCCGAATTCGCGGAAGCCACGTCTTCGACGGCGGTGGGCTCGTTCCGCGGCAGGTAGCGCTTGCTGCGCGCGTAGCGGAAAAGCTGGAGAACGGCATTGCGGTAATTGTTGCGCGTGCGCCCACTGACGCCGAGGCCATTCAGCCAAACCTCGATTTCGTGCGTGCTGATTTGATCGATGCGGCCGGGAAAGGCAGCGGCGAATTTGTTCATCCGGTATTTCCGATCTTCCAAATGGAAAAAGCTCACGCCTTCGACGCGCTTCGACGTGAGGAACTCTTCGACAATTTCGGCGGCTGTCTTGGGGATGATGCGCGGCGTTTTGCCGCGCGCCGCAATCCATTCCTCGACCGCCGTAAGCAATGACACTCCAAATGGAGCGACCTTGTCTTTGGCGAGGCGGTAATCCTCCACTTCGGCCAGAGTCAGCGATTCCTCATGCGCGCGGCCTGAAGCAATTTGTGCAACGAGCTTCCGCGCTTCAATCTTCGCCGCGTCGAGTGAGGTGCGCGTAATCCGCTTTCGCTTTTCTCCTAGCAGCGTATCGACGCAAAAACGCCCGTCCGAAAACTCGTAAATCGGAACGGAGACGTTTCCCTCTTTGACTTCGATGCGTTTCGTTTTCACGCTTCAGATCTTGCCGATTTGTCACGTTTTTGTCACGCACAATCTGAAATCGGCTGCTGGATGACAAATCTACCTATGAAGATCAGTGGCGACCCTAACGGGATTCGAACCCGTGTTACCGCCGTGAAAGGGCGGTGTCCTGGGCCTCTAGACGATAGGGTCACAAAGCCGGGCAATATCGGAATTGCAATGGTTGGGCGCAAGGCAAATTGGTAGGCGAAATTTAAAGTGCACGGACATATCGCCCAAATCCAAATGGCACCTCGCTTTCAGTGTCTCGGTCTGAGCTCGTGAACCAGCTGGGCTGTTCGTGCAGTTCCGCCCTTGTATTCGTTCAACGCTGCATGCGCATTTCCCACGAGACGCTGGCGCGACTCGCTGTCGCGGAGAAGCTCGCCAACGGTACGCTCGAGCGAGTCGGCATCGTTAACCTGCATTGCGGCGTTGTTTGAAACCAGCGTTTTAGCCAGCGTTGCGAAGTTTTCCATATGCGGGCCGAACACAACAGGTTTGCCCGCGAGAATCGGTTCCACAGGATTTTGTCCCCCGTGCGCGGCGAGGCTTTTCCCGACGAACACCACAGTGGCGATGCCGTACCAGCGTTGAAGTTCACCGGTCGTATCGAGGAGCATGCAATCCGCATCGGCTGCGTCGCAGATGAGCGCTTCGCTGGCGAGCGTCACGCGCAATGGCATAGCGCCCAAGTGCGCGCGGATTTCTTGCAGCCGTTCGACATGACGCGGCGCGATGAACAACCGCAGCGACGGAAATTGCTCGCGCAGATGAAGAAAAACTCTGGCCAGGATTTCTTCTTCACCGCGGTGGGTGCTGCCACCGAAGAGCACGAGTGAATCCGGGCTGAACGCGTTCGACCCGATTTCGTAGGACTTCGGCGAGGGAGGCACGGATGCGGCTATGGAGTGGCTTTGTGCCTGAACGTCAGGATCGAATTTGATGCTGCCGGTCACATGCATTCGGTTTCGCGGAACACCGAGCGCGGCCCATCGTTCGACGTCTCGCGGTTCTGGTACACACACCAAATCGAGGAGCCGGAACGTTGGCACGATAAAAAACCGAAAGCGCCGATAGCGTCGCTCAGAGCGCGGAGACAATCGCGCGTTGACCAGCGCGAGAGGGATCCGGCGCGCGTGCGCTGCAGCGGCGAGGTTGGGCCAAACTTCAGCTTCAACAAGAACAATCCGCGCCGGACGAATAACGGAAAACGCGCGGCGCATGATTGGCCAGTAATCCAGCGGCGTGTACATGACTTCGATCCAGGGCGGCGCAGTTTTGCGCGCCAACGCGAACCCGGTCGTTGTGGTTGTGGTCAGTACGCAGTGCACATCCGGTTCGAGTGCGCGTAACGCATTCGCGAGCTTCAACGCAATGTTTACTTCTCCTACGCTCACTGCGTGCAGCCATGTTGGGCGTTGGTTCGAAAGCCTGTTCCGTACTTTGCCGTCGTAAATCCCCAATCGTTGACCAAATTTTTCGCGGTAACCGCCGCGGCGAATCATCTTGGCGAAATAGCCCGGCAAAAAGATCAAGAGTCCGAGCGGCCAAAACAGATTATAGATGAACCGAATCATTAGTTGCGGATCGGTTCCAGAAACAGCACTTCTGTTGCACCGTAAGTTTTCTGCCGAAGAACGCGCCAAAACTTCGTTTGAGGGAGAGTTTCGGTGGGCTTCTTCTCCAAAACGAAAATGCCGTTCGGTTCCAGCAACTCTGGCAGACTTTCGTTTTTCAAAAGCTCCTCAGTATGGCTTTCGCCGCGGTGCGTTTTTTCATAAGGCGGGTCCGCAAGGATGATTTGAAATTTCTCGGCGTTCGACCTTTGACGCACAAAATCAAAAGCATTCTGGTGTCGAACGCGCCCTTTTAATTTCGTTTTGGCGAGATTTTTCTCGATTGCTTCTGCCGATTGGCGGTCATCTTCAACAAATATTGCGGAGGCCGCCCCACGACTCAGGGCTTCGATCCCAAGCGCGCCGCTCCCCGCGAAAAGATCGAGCACTCGCGCGCCGATGATCGCCTCTCCCAAGCTCGAAAAGATAGCCGCTTTAACGCGGTCCATAGTCGGGCGGACACCGCGCTTCGGAACTGCCAGGCGGACTCCGCCGGCGCTGCCGGCGATGACCCTCATGGCGACGCGACCGGACTTGGCGACGCAGTGGCTTCAGGCAGTGCTGCCTCCGGCGGCAAAGAGGGCGACGGCACAGCGGTATTCGCACCTTCAGCGGTCTTCTTTTTCTTTTTCGGCCGGTCCTTTTTTCCGCCAAAGAAGCTGTTGAGCATGCTGCTAATGTCCCGGCCGACGACTTGCTCGACTAAGTTTGTACTGGGCCGCTCAACAGTGCCGCCGACCCGAAACTCGATGGCTGAATAGCCCTGGTCATCGATGCGGTGAAAGTTGTCGCGAATTGCTTTGAAAAGTTGACCGCGAACTCTGTCGTTGATCGCGAGCTGTGAATTGAGTTGCAACGCCCCGTCAAATGCAACAGTACCCGACGAGGTGAGGCGAATATTTGGGGAACGCAAGACCAGCTCATCAATCGTGACCAGCCCCGGGCTTAAGTGGTATTTTGCATCCGCCTGCTCCAGATTAAGCTCCTGCAACTCCTCAATCTGCAAAATCTGGCCGAGTAACACGAGCAATCTGTATTGTTGGACTCGGCCGTCCCGCAGGGAAATTTCGCCTTTTCCCACAAGAGCCTCCGGATCGCTAGTTTTTCCCGAGGCTTGGAAACTTCCTTCCAACTTGCCCTTCACCATTCCCTTAGGACCGCCAGCATTTTCGACGAGCTGATCGGCGAGCACGTCATGGAAGTTTACGCTCGTTGTGAATGGGGAATCCTCCGCTTCTGGCTGCATCGCAAAATAACCGTTTACCTCGCCCTCTGCGACACGAGCAGAAATTTTCGAGAGCTCGAGAACGTCGGGCTCGTAGCGAAGCGGTGACCGGAGCTGGTCCAGAAAAAAGCGGTCCCGCAATGAAACTCGGGCCACCTTTGCATCTCCCCGGAGCGCCAGCGCGCTACGGATGTTGGTACGGAAATCCACGCCTGCAAAACTCGCAACGAGTCTCCCGGTCTGGTCCAAAAAAGTGAAATCGCCGTCCTTCACGGTTACTCGTCGAACCTCCGGAGAAACGGCCAATTTTGGTTCGCGTCCGGATGGTTCATCCTTAATCGTCGCTTTTGGTAAAGATGGAACACTGGCAGCGTTCGTCACCGCGGGCGCTGCATTCGTCACAGCAGAGGCTGTGTTCGTTTCAGTAAACTTTCTTCCTGCTTCCGCCTGCGAGTTCGCCGGAGCCTGATTTGTCGAAACGGTCTGTGCATGCGCTGCTCGCGCATTAGGCAGACGCCATTGTCCTTCTTTGTTCTGTGGCCACACAACCGTGGGACCAATCAGCGAAACTTCCTTGATCACCAGCCGCCGCGAAAAGAGCGAAAGGAAACGAACGCGTAACCGGAATGTTCTTGCCTCCAGGAAATGCTTCGGCCCCACCGACACGGTTTGCGGAATCGTGATGCCGCTAAGTTCAAGGCCTCCCCAGGGAGTGACACTCATGCTGCGAATTTTGAGCGGAACGCCGAGGCTGCGACTCAGTTCCTGCTGAATCTTTGCTTGTGCCCCTTGTGATTGCACATACAGGTTCACGCCGAGCAAAACCATCGCAGCGAGTCCAACCAATGCCCCCAGAGCGATCACTGCCAGCCGGCGCAATTTTTGCACCCTCAGACGTTACGCAGCCCCAGTTTGAAGCAAAGACCAAAGGCCCTGACTACTTTTTCGCGTGACTGATATAGTTGTAATTCTCAATCCAGCCGCCGGAAATCGCGAGACTGTTCACGACTGGCAGGAGCGAGTCGAATCAATCGTCGGACGTTGGCCAGTCCGCATCACCTCGCATGCTGGCGACGCGGAGGCGCTTGCGAGACGTGCTGTTGAAGAAGGCTTTGGACGCGTGGTTGCAGCTGGCGGCGACGGAACCGTGAATCAAGTGGCAAACGGAATCGCCGGCAGCGATGCTGCTCTCGGAATTCTCCCCATGGGCACGATCAACGTTTTCGCGATGGAGCTCGGTCTGCCCGCGAACGATCTCGAGCGCTGCTGGGAGATTATCCAGGCCGGAAACATGCGTCTCGTTGATCTACCGAGCGCGAATGGAAAATACTTCGTCCAACTCGGTGGCATTGGGCTCGATGCGCAAGCCGTCAAAGAAACCACGCTTGCGTTCAAGCGCAATCTTGGCCCACTCAGTTATCTTATCTCGGCAGCGCAGATCGCCGGGCGCCAGCCTCCGCAGCTTTTAATCGAGTCAGAGGACGCACCTGTGCGGGAAGGATCGTTTGTGCTGGTCGGAAACGGGCGTCTTTACGGCGGACCGTTCCCATTTTTCAAGCAGGCTGTTGTCGATGACGGTCTACTTGATGTGGTTCTGTTCAAGCGGCTCGGGTTTCTCGAGATTATTAAATATCTCCATGACGTTGTATTCAGTTCCGACATTCGCGTTCCGGAAATTGAATATTTTCAGACTCGCCAACTCCGCGTAAGCAGCGAGCAGGACGTTCCCGTGGAGTTGGATGGTGAATTAGCCGGTAATTGCCCGGTTGACTTTCAGATGCACGAAAAAGCCCTTCCTGTGCTGTCGCCTCCGGCATAGCCGTAGTTCCCGTCTGATCATTGCAACAACTGGTTTTTCGCTCAGACCCGCGTGATGTTCTGCACGATGCATCACCGCGCGGGCTGGATTCGGGAAAAAGCAGCCACATCGCTGAACCCTTCACAAGTTGAGACCACTTTGGTCCAGCTCAACGAACAATGGCCGGCGAACGCGATGTCCCTTGCCGAAGTGGTCCAACAATTTCCGTTAGGTGAAACTGCCCTGCTGCATCTTCTGGCGGTCTCGAGCATCTGCGCCACGCGGTTGACCCGCAACCCTGAAACACTGTTGTGGCTCGCTCAGCCCGAGGTGTGCCTCGCATCGCGTGGCCGCGCGGAAATGCTCGCTGAGGTGCACGCTCTGACGAGTGATTCTGGGCTCGACAACAATTTCGGAGCACTACGGTTTTGGAAAGGCCGCGAAATGACGCGCGTGGCTGTGCGCGAACTGGCTGCGGTCGCACCGCTGGAGGAGACCACCGGAGAGCTGTCACAGATCGCAGAGATTTGCCTTCGTCGCGTGTTGGAATTTTGGGACGCCGAACTGCGGCAACGTTACGGCTCGCCAAAAGCGGAGTTTGCGATTCTTGCGCTCGGGAAACTCGGCGGAGGAGAACTCAATCACAGTTCGGACGTTGACCTTCTTTTTCTCTACAGCGACGAAGGCCAACTCACGCCGCACATTTCTTACCATCAGTTTTTCAATCGACTGGGAAACAAGATTCTCGAAACATTTTCGAAGTCGCATCCGGCCGGCTCGTTGTTTCGAGCGGATCTGCGGTTGCGCCCCGAAGGCTCGGCAGGCCCTTTGGCTCGGTCTCTCGAGAGCATGGAAAACTATTACGCTGGGTTCGGGGAAACGTGGGAGCGAATTGCGCTCATCAAGGCGCGCGGAATCGCCGGCAGCCGCGAGTTGGTTTACGATTTCCTGCGGCTACATCAACCGTTCATCTATCCAAAGAGTGCAACGCCAGATCTGCTCGACGAGATTGCAAACATCAAGCACCGCATCGAGCGCGACCTGGTTGGGCCGGAAAAGCTGGACCGCGACGTAAAACTTGGGCGCGGCGGCATTCGCGACATCGAGTTCATCGTGCAAACGCTGCAGCTTATCCATGGCGCGCGTAATCCGTTTCTACAGGAACCGAGTATGCTCAAGGCGCTCCGCGCACTGCGAGAACTGGATTTGCTCCCGCGCGATGAAGTTCTTGCATTGGATAATGCGTATCGATTCCTCCGCCGTGTTGAGCACCGCCTGCAGATCGAAGCCGAACAACAGACTCACACTGTTCCGGACGAACCGGACCCACTAAGCCGGCTCGCGCACAGCCTTCGCTTCTCGTCGGCCAGCGATTTCACGGCGGCACTTCACACTCGAATGGGATCGGTGTGCCCCATATTTCAGCGGATTTTCTCCGAAAGCCCTGCGCAGGCCGCCAAAATCACTCTTGAATCGTTTAGGGATGCAAAACAAGCAGAGAAAGCCCTCAGAGCGCTCGAACGAGGTGCAACGAGTTTTCATGTCGCGGCGCGCACGCGACAGATATTCCAACGGCTGCGGCCGATTTTGCTGGAGTGGATCGCCGACGCTGCCGACGCCGATGCGGCTCTGAACCAGTTCCTTCGATTCGTGGAAAGCTACGGCCTGCGCAGTTTGCTCTTCGAACTGCTTGTTACGAATCCGAAGTTGCTTGAACTGGTCGTAAAAACCCTCGATGCCAGTCGGTTTGCGGGTGACCTTCTGATTCGCCGACCGCAACTGCTGGAAGACATTACCAGGGACCCAACCTTTGATGAACCGCGGTCGGTGGAAGAAAATCTAGGTCGGCTCGATTCGTTAGGCTCAAACACGACCAATCTCGATCCGATACGGGCTTACCGTCAGCGGCAATTCTTGCGCATTATTCTTCGCGATGTACTGGGACTCGTCCAACCAGCAGGAACCTTTGTCGAGCTTTCCGATGTCGCGGAAGCGTGCCTGGTTTTTGTCGCAAAACTCCTCGCAAGTGAGCAATTGACCATCATCGCGCTCGGAAAGTTTGGAGGACGCGAGATCAGCTACGGCGCGGACCTGGATGTTTTGTTCGTAGGCGAAGACGTTCGCGCCGCACAGAATCTTATGACCGCGATGGCGCAGCCAACTGCAGAGGGCAATGTCTGGGCGCTGGACGCCAGGCTGCGTCCTGAAGGAGAGAAGGGCCCTGTTGTGTGCTCGCTTGAAACTTATGAATCGTACTACGCCAGTCGCGCGCAGCTATGGGAACTGCAGGCGCTCACTCGGGCGCGTGCCATCAGTGGGCCGCTAAAAAATGAATTCATCGAAGTCGCAAGAGCCGCCTGGCGTCGTGCATGCCAGGATCCCAACCTTTTCATGAAGATCGATGACATGGTGAAGCGAATTCGACGAGAGCGCGGAAGCGGATCGGATTTTCTCGATTTGAAAACCGGAACTGGCGGCATCATAGAAGCAGAGTTTCTAATTCAAGCGTTGCAGATGCGCGCAAACATCTGGGAACAGAATTGGGAGCGTGCCGTCGACGGATTGCACCGGAGCGGGCATCTGGACAAGTCAAAAGTTGCGAAGCTAAAAGAATCTTACGCGTTTCTGCGCCGCTGCGAACTTGTGTTGCGTCGATATGACAACAGAAGCGTTTCAACGCTTCCGAGCGATCCAGAGGAACAACGAAAGTTTGCCATCCGTCTTGGCTACAATGAATTTGACGCTTTCCGTCGCGACTACCTTACTGCTCGTGAGGCGATTCACGTGATGTACCAACAGCACATTACGCCGGCTTAACCGCGGTAACGATTAACGTTCGACCGAGCAGTACTTGGGGCGTCTGCGAACCGATCAGCCCGGAATGCCTTTGAGCATCTCCGCGTTGGTCGGGAATTTCTTCACAAACATCAACAATCGCTGAATTGCTTCCTCTGGCTTGTGTCCGGCCAGACCGCGCCGAATGAGATTGATTTTCTCCAGCTCCCACGGTTGCAACAATAGTTCTTCGCGGCGCGTTCCGGACAAAAAAATGTCGATCGCCGGATAAATCCGTTGATCGCTGATTTTTCGGTCGAGCACCATTTCCATGTTTCCGGTGCCTTTGAACTCCTGAAAGATCAGCTCATCCATGCGGCTGCCGGTTTCAATCAGCGCCGTGGCGACGATGGTCAGCGAACCCGCCTCCTCGGTGTTGCGAGCGGCTGCGAAAATCTTTCGCGGAATTTCCATGGCACGCGCATCGATACCGCCGCTCATCGTGCGGCCGCCACCGCCCATGGCATTATTAAAGGCGCGAGCCGTGCGCGTAATGGAATCGAGGAGGATGAACACATGTTTTCCAGCTTCGACAAGTCGTTTGGCGCGTTCGATCGCCAGTTGAGAAATCCGCGTGTGACTCTTTATGTCGGCATCATTGGAGCTGGCCATGAGCTGTGCTGTCGGATGCGAACGACGAAAATCAGTCACTTCCTCGGGACGTTCGTCGACCAGAAGAATAATGAGCTCCATCTCGGGGTGATTCTTAGCGACCGCTTCGGCGATGTGATGCAATAGCGTCGTCTTGCCTGTGCGCGGCGGCGCGACAATCAAACCGCGCTGGCCCATTCCCAGTGGCGTCATCAAATCCATGATCCGCGTGGTGTAACGATCCGGGGCTGTCTCGAGCTTGATCCGTTTGTTCGGGTTGATCGTCGTTAGTTCTTCAAACGGGCGAAGCCCTTGATATTTCGCGGGCTCATCGCCATTGATCGTAAGCAGCTTTGTCAATTGCGGGCCACGGCTGCCGCGGCGGATTTCGCCGTTGATCCACATGCCGTCGCGCAAGGCGAAACGGCGCACAATTTCAGGCGTGACAAAGATGTCCTGCGGTGTCTGAACAAAATTCCGTTTCGGATCGCGCAGAAAGCCGAAGCCTTTGCCGGAAATTTCAATGATGCCCTCACCGAATTCCGGTTCGACCTGAACCTGTTCGCCGGTTTCGCTAGCGCCCTCAGCGGCTTCTCGGCCTGCCGTGCCGGGCTGATCGAGAGTCTCGACAGCGACATCCGCGCCGGCGTTATTGGTGTTTGTGGCGGAAGAATTCGGTGATTCTTCGGAATTATCGGGCCTGAACCGATCGCCGCGATAACGCCTTCTCGGGAATCGGCGGCGCGGGCGATGCTGACGTTGCTCCGGCGATGCGGACCCAGTTTCCAGCGGCGCAGGCTGGTTTTCTTTTTCTTGGTTCATAAGCTAAAGATGGTTCGCTGCAGTTTGGGGGGCAGCGCCCTGACAAGTCTCTGTAAGCAATAGTTTTTTCAGGCCGGCAACCTGGCCAGCAATTCGTCGGGAATATCTAGATTTGAATAGACGTTCTGCACGTCGTCGTCCTCTTCGAGCGCATCGCACAAGCGAAGCACCTGACGCGCCACGGTCTCGTCCCTGACCGCGACTGTACTATCGGGAATAAACGTAAACCTTTGCCCATCGGTACTGACGCCTGCCTTCTTGAGTGCTTCAGCTACGGCGTAGAGCTGATCGTGGGAAGTGGTGATAACATATTGATCTTCCTCGATTGTCAACTCCTCTGCGCCAGCTTCCAGGGCGATCTCGAGCAGTCGATCCTCGTCAATGCTCGACCGCGGAGCGGTGATCTGTCCTTTTCGGTGAAACATGTACGAGACACTGCCGCTCGAGGCGAGGTTGCCGTGATTCTGAGTGAAAATTCTCCGAACTTCCGCTCCCGTACGATTTCTATTGTCTGTCGCGGTCTCGACCATGATGGCCACGCCGCCGGGCGCGTAACCTTCGTAAGTGATTTCATCGAGTTGCTCGCCGTCTTTGCCCTCGCCAGTGCCGCGTTTGATCGCGCGTTCGACATTGTCATTAGGCATGCTCTGGGCGCGCGCGGCCAGGATCGCACTTCGGAGACGGGGATTGGCACTCGGATCGCCGCTGCCGGTTTTTGCCGCGAGGGTGATTTCCTTCGATAATTTGCTGAAGATCTTGCCGCGTTTCGCGTCAATCGCGCCCTTAAAGCGTTTGACCTTCGACCATTTACTATGTCCCGCCATAGGTGTGCGGAGTTATTTAAACCTGAAAACTTGCGAACAGTGTTCACCTCGCGAGAGAAATGACTTGCGAGGGGAGAAATTTACCGCGCCAATTAATCGCACGAAAAGGTACTTCGTCAATCGCGGCTCAATTGGCCGCGACGTATCGTTTGCGGGCGAGTCGGAACGACTCGGAAATTACCGAATGCCTGTGTCAATGTTCATATCCATGTGCACAGTCTGATTTGAAATCACTGTGAACGGCTGCGGCTTCGCTCGAACGTGGCCTTTAGGACGGCGTCCTTGCACATCGAGGATGTAATCGCCAGGTCGCAGTGCGACGCGGTATTTTCCATTTTCGTCCGCCATTACACGAGCGACTTCTTTCTTACCGTCCTGGCTCAGAATGATCAGTGGATATTCGGCATAATCTCCAAGGCTGAACTTAGGTGTGTTTCCCTCGGCAAGCTCAACCTCTTTAGCCGCGAGAATCCTCAAACGTCCTTCGAGGAAACCGAACGGGGCGTTATCCGATGCTAAACAGCGGGCCGCAATCACAAAGACACAACCCAAAATCAAATGCTTGAGACCCATAACGTACAAAAAATGGGCGGGATAGGATTCTCACCATCCCGCCCAAGCTACAAACGAAACCTTACGGCAACGTCAGCCTCCAAGCGCTACGTCCGTGGGTGGCGGCGTATAGCACGCGCGCGCTCGGCACGATGGTCAGGCCGGCCACTTCGACCATCGGCAAGCCCGATCCCGCTACGACCCACCCGTTGGCTGGATTGCCACCGGGAAGTTTCAGCACGCCGAAGTCCGTGGAGGCATACAGATCGTCGGTAACGTCGTCGCGCACGAGGCCTGTCACAGGCAGATCGCCCATGGGACCGGTGCCGCCATCAAGGTCCGCCCAAGTTGCATTCTTGATCGCCCCATTGTTGAAGGTGACCCTGAATACATGCCCCGGCGTTGACGAATCCAGCGAGTTGTAGCCCGAATAAGAGATCCACGCCTGGTTCGGGTTGCTGGGGTTGATATAAATGGAGGAAACAAAGCGGCCTGGAGATGCGGTTGCGTTGGGCAGGTCATCCAGCCGCGTATAAGTCACAGCGGACGCCGGCGCATCTGCATTCTTTGATACAAACACGCGGCCAGTGCCGGTCGCAACCCACAGCGTTCCGGTATCGCTTTTGGTACGCGCAATCGCGGCAACGAAACCCCCAGTGCGGGTAGCACCGTATGCTGTAGATGTCAGATCAGTATTGCCGGGCGGGCCAATCGCGACAAAGTCACCGCAGCCCGGTTGCGTGGCCGACGTCGTGAACTCTGGGCAGTTAGCTTCGAGGATCGCCTGATTACCGCCCCAATCCTGTGTCCGCCACACGCTCTGCGAGCCTTGGAAAATCGTGTGCGCGGTGATCGCGTTCGGGTTCGGGTCGGATATGACTGGCGTATAGAAGTACGAACCTTCTGGGCTACTGGCGATCGGTGCGCTGGCAATGACCCACTTCGTTGGATCGCCATTCCTAAAGTTCACGTCGTTGAATTGCCCGGTGAACGAGTTGACCCGCAGATTCGAGTTGTTCGCGGCAAAGCCAGACTGCCCGCCATCGCCGTAGATCTCCTGCGGCCAGGTGAAAGACGTGCTGGTCCTGTCCCACGTCCCATTGTCCTGCGTGCCACCTTGCACGTGCCCCGCGCTATTGGCAGCGACCGACAGGCTTTGAAACTGCAAGGTCGAAAGTCCCACATTCAAGTTATAGAGGACGCTCGGCACCCGTTGGAGCAACTGCTGGCACAGCGCGAAATCCGACGCGCTTAGACCTCGTGAGGAGCACTGCGAGGAAATACTGGTGGAGTTGCCGCTCGAGCGCATGATGCCACCATCCGACCCTTCAAAGAAGAGGCGGGGGTTCGAAGAGCTCACGACCAGCGCGTGCTGGTCGGGGTGGAGGCCATGCGGCGCGATCGGATTGGGCTGACAGCAGCTGCCTGGCGGCGTCGCGGCCGTCGTCGCATCCCAAGTCTCGTCGGTGAAGAAGGCTCCGGCATTTGCCGAGAACAGGACACCGCGCCCATTCGTCGAACGGCCATACGTGTCGTAGGAGAACGAGCCAAGGAGATAGACCATGTCCGGGTGCCCTTCCGGCGATATGACAGCATTATCGTACCAGCATTGACCGGTGCAGTAGCCGATGTTCTGCGACGTGGTGAGATCGGTGAACACCGGCGTGCCCGTCGCGACACTGTCGCTGCGGTAGAAGCGCGCGGCCGGCGATCCTGTATTCCCATCGCCGACGTACATCCGCGTGTTCCCATTGGGGAGCTTAGCAACGGCGAACTCGGCACGATCGTCACTGTTTGTAGGATCCAGCGCGAGCTTGATGCGCGTAAAGCTGCCGCCGCTATTAGTGGAGCGCCAGACGCCCTTTTCAAACGCCGCTGCGTACACCGTGCTTGCGGTGCTCGGGTCGAACTCGACGTGATTGACCCCGCGCGGGGAACCAAAGCTCGACTGGATGAGTCCGGCTCTGCCCTCGAGCGTCGGATTCAGACAGATACCCTGGGCCTGGAGCAAGATGAAGTTCGCGCCCCCGTCCACGGACTTCCATATCCCGAAGGGCGGCAGGCCGGGATGCAGACTTACGACGCCGCCACTCAAGACGGAACTCACACCGCGGACAGCACGCGTGGACCCGACATACATGGTGTTGCCCTTAACGACGATTGACGAGATGGCGCGGCCGTTGAAGGCAGGACCGCTGTACGCTGGAGCTCTGCCGCAAGAGGTTTCCATGGCGGCGACGCTCGTCTGACCGGCGAGGTGCGTCCAGGTGGTGCCACCGTCGGTGGACGTGTAAATGCCAAAGCCCGCCTCTGAATCAGCTGATGCATTCGGTTCGCCCGTGCCAGCGTAAAGTGTATTGGTCGTAGCATCGTAGGTGAGGGTCCCGATGGCATTCGTCCTGAAGCTGCTGGAAATAAATGTCCAGCTCGGAGTGGTGGCGAGCGCGTTGTCGGTGCGCCAGATACCGCCTCCAGCGGCCGCCGCCCACACTCGGCAGCTTGTTGGGCTACAGCCTGGGGAGATGGCCAGCGCCGTAACGCGACCGGAGGTGATATATTCAGTCCCGGTAAACGTCAAGATAGATGGATCAACCGCTGTACTCGGCCCGATCAGTTGCCACGGGTTGGTCGTCGCTGCAAGGCCCGGAGCGGCGGTGGTCGCGGCAGAGGTGATGCCCGCCGTACGGTCCTTGATCTGATTGAAAGCTGCATGCGCGTCCAAGGTGGCAGAAAATGGGATCTCCTTTGCCGGGTATGCGCGCTTCGCATATTCTTCTTCAGCGGCAAGCAGTGGGCCGCGGTCTCGCTCAGGCCCTGGCAAGACTCGCTTGTTGCCTAACAACTCATCGCGATCCATTCTGAATTTGTTAGTCTTATTTGGGTTGTCTAACTTTCCTGCAAGCGAGGAGCCGGCCGGTTTCACTGCGACGAAGGCCATTCCGGCTGCTGCGAACAAAAGTGCGCCCGGGCTCGCGAAGCGCAGCACTGAGAACAAGCGATTTCGGCTGAATGAATGTGGAGTTTTCATATTGATTGGAGCTGATTAGTTGAACTGCGTGGAACGTTCAGATTGCCAAGCTAAGTACAAGAACGTCAAGGTGTTTAACCTTACATTTCTGTAATACGGAACAGCGTGTTCTGGCCACTCTGTCGGCATTGGCCCGTGCTCCTATGGAAACAAGATCAGCCTAACAAGCAGACTTCAGCCGAAATAATTTTACTTCCCAGCTTCTCTCGGATCTTTCATTCTTGTTCGACATGAAAGTTCTTCTCGCGGGAATACTTGGTGGAATCGCTATGTTTATCTGGACTTCGATCGCGCATATGGCGCTGCCGCTGGGAGAAGCTGGGATTAGTGAGATTCCAAATGAATCAGCGGTGCTTAGCGCGATGCAGGGCAATATCGGTGACAAGACGGGACTTTATATTTTTCCAGGTCTCGGCGTTGGCAAAAACCCAACGCGCGAGGAAAAGAGCGAGGCTATGAAACAAATGCAGCAAAGAATAGCCGCGAACCCGTCCGGCATTCTCATGTATCATCCACCCGGGCGTCCGTTTGCATTTGGCAAATCGCTCGTTGTCGAATTCAGCACCGAAGTGCTCCAGGCAATTCTGGTGATTTGGCTATTGGCACAGACGCGCATTGGCAGCTTGGGTGGCCGAGTCGGTTTCGTTCTGATTGCCGGAATTCTGGCCGCAATAACAACGAACATTTCGTACTGGAACTGGTACGGCTTCCCCGGCGTCTACACCGCCAGTTATATTCTGATCGAGATTGTCGGTTTCTTTCTCGTTGGAATCGTTGCCGCGCTGCTGCTGCGAAAGCGCGGCCCGGCAGTCTGAAACTGTTGTCGTTCAGTACGTGATCAGCGCCTAACGTCGCGCACTGTCAAAGCCGGTCGACCATTTAGAATGCCGTATGTTGCCTCTGCGGTTCCGTCGCTGGTTTTAAAACGTCGTTCCTTGCCGGTGTTGGCCGGCACCCATTTTGCACGGGAGTTTGCCTTCAGGAACTTCGTAATTTCCTTTTCGGAAAGATCGGTGCCGTTCGCGCGAGAGTAGCTTTCCGAAATGCTCCGTTGGTTAGCAAACGTAACCATGTAGAGATAGCGATCCTTAGCGTAGACAACACTTACTGTTCCGTCGTCCCGCAGGCGTCGTTGGACGATTGTGCCATACGCGTCTTCAATGCGCTCACTGTCGGCGCCGAGATTAGCGGATGCCGAGCTTGCGATTACGCAAAAGGCGAGAACCAGTGTGAGGGACTGCTTCATACGTTCCATTCTAACATTCGGCAGGAATCCGCAACCGGACCGCTGTCTTCGAATCCTGGCGTCCGAAATATCTGTTCCTTTTGCAAACCCGGCCAAAGCGCGCATGATCGCAGCATGACAGCGGAATCATTATCTCGCGCTTTTGCGCAGCTTTCTACTCCGCTGATTGCGGATGCTGCTCTACGGTTGAAGATTCCCTTCCGAATCAGTCCGCCTGGCATTCGGCCGATAATGCCGAATCAACGTCTCGCTGGCCCGGCGCTGCCGGTTAGACATTTTGGAAGCGTCGATGTTTTTCTGGAAGCAATGCAGGGCGCGCAACCCGGCGACGTTCTGGTAATCGATAATGGCGGCCGTCTGGACGAAGGCTGCATCGGCGACCTAACCGCTCTTGAAGCTGAAAACTGTCGTCTCGCTGGAATCATTGTTTGGGGCGTGCATCGCGACACTCCAGAGCTGCGGCAGATTCGGCTGCCAATTTTCAGCTACGGAATGTGGCCGTCGGGCCCCCAGCGGCTCGACACTCGTGATTCCTCGGCATTGGACTCGGCGCACTTCGGGAGCTTTGTCGTCGAACGCAGTGATGTGGCTTTTGCGGATGACGATGGTTGCTTGTTTGTCCTTGCACAACAGGCCGATAACCTGCTTTCAGTCGCACATGAAATCTGGGAACGAGAGCGGCGTCAGGCAGAGGCGATCAAGAACGGGCGCTCGCTGCGTGAACAGTTGGACTTCACACGGTATCTGGAGAAGCGCATCGTCGATCCGGGTTACACGTTCCGGGAACACCTGCGTAAAATGAGCGGCGCCATTGAGGAATAGGGTCAACCCATCGCAAGCAGGGTTAAGAACCGGAAATAATTCCACGACTGCGCATGGCAAAGAAAAGCAAAGATCGGCGGCGGGCCGTGCAGATCGAGGTTCGCAAGTCCAGCGTGCACGGCCGGGGCGTTTACGCCGCGCAATTCATTCCCGAAGGCACGCGCGTCATCGAATACATAGGCGAACGCGTCTCCTGGGAAGCCGCTCCCGACGACCACGACGATCCACACACTTTCAACTTCGGTCTGGAAAACGGCGATGTAATTAATCCAGAAATTGGCGGCAACGACGCGCGCTGGATCAATCATTCCTGCGATCCAAACTGCGAAACGGTTGAGGAAGACGACCGCGTCTTCATATATGCGCTGCGCAACATCCAACCCGGCGAGGAACTCCTTTATGATTATCACATGGAGCTCGACGAACCGATCACCGAATCAGCCAAGAAGAAGTTCGCGTGCCACTGCGGCGCCTCAAATTGCCGGGGCACAATGATTGAGCTCCAGGAATCCTGCGAATAGGCAAAACCTATCGCACCTAGACGAATAAAGTCTTTCAATCCGCCCCCGGACTGTGGCCGGTTGAGGTATGGAAACTAGAATACCGATAGGACAGCGCATCTCACGCTTCCTCGAGGAACGATATGTCCATAGGACGCGACCTCATTATTTGCCTGAGCTCGCCGTCTTTGGCATCATCCTGATCCTCGCCGTTTGGCCCATGTTATCCATGGTAGCGACGGCGTTGGAGACGATGAGATAAGCTTAGTTTTTCACGTCGTCAGCTGTCGACGAGTCATCGACTGACAATAAAGCTGCGGCCTCGCGATGGAAGGCTGCCGCCGCTTTGCTCTGAAACCGTAGCGGGTTGTGAAGAAAATTAAGTTCCCGCTCGGGGACTGGCGGAGCGAACGGCAGGCTAACGCATCCAGGGGTCTCTTGATGTTTCACCATCATATGCGGCACGATTGAGACGCCGATGCCAGCCGCGACCATGTGGGCAATTGTCGTGAGCTGGCTACCGGCCAGCCCAATCTCCGGACGGAGACGACGTGACTCGAGTAGATGATGCACTTGCTGAGACAGGCAGTGCATCTCGTGGAGGAGCAGAAACCGCTGTGATTTAAGATCGTCAAGCTCTACGAGACTGTGCTTTGCCAGCGGGTCTGCCTCTGGCACCAGCGCCAGCAATGGTTCGTGGCCTAACGATTCGCGTCGCAGAGTTGGACTTTGCTGACAACTGGATGCCAACGCCACATCGAGCTCTCCGACTTCCACGCGCCGCGTGATCCCGTCAGTCACGTCCTCCACAAGCTCTAAAGTCACTTCCGGATAGTCTTTGTGGAATTTCTTGACCAACTCGGGGAGGACATACGGGGCGATCGTAGGAATTGCGCCGACTGCGAGCTTCCCGGTGACTGCATCTTTAAGTTCCTCGACACACCGGCGAGCATCGCCGATCGACGTTAAAATTTGCCGTGCGTAGTCGAGGAAACATCGGCCCGCCTCCGTCAGGACCACCGATCTCGGCAAACGATCAAACAACGGTTGGCCGATTTCTGCTTCAAGCTTTCGAATCTGCTGGCTGAGCGAAGGTTGAGCCACGCGCACCTTCGCAGCTGCACGGGAAAAATTCCCTTCGTCCGCCACCGCGACGAAATAACGCAGTTGATGAATCTCCATAAATAACTCCAGCTGGAAGGAGACTCACGGTAACGCAGGCATTGGTAGTTTGAAACTCGCTGTCCATTTCGCTAAAAGCGGTCTGAACGGGCGGGGTTCGATCTGCGTATTGGACCAAAGGCCTATGGATTTTTCAGAGCTAATACTATTGTTTTCGCTAGAAACATTGGTTATTCCTCGATCAAGTGCGAAGGCCTGATTCTATTTGCTGCCGCGTCCTGGGTGTGCTGGCTGTTGGGATTCTCTGGGGATCCTGCGAATCGTATGGCCCGTTCCACCCCAACACGGCCGCAGAGCCGCTCAACTCAATACGAAGCCCGAGCGACGGGCGCTACAAATTCGCTTTCATCGAATTCGGCGATCAGGGCTCGGCCTTGGATACATCCCAGCGAGCTGCGGCCATCAACGTGATTCGCCAGGCACAACGCCCCCTCCTATTCGTTTACATTCACGGCTGGATGAACAACGCCGTCTCAGGAGACGTCTGCCGATTTGAGCACTTTATTGATATGGTCTCGCGTCTTCCCGAGGTGACTCAGGGAAAGATTAACGTAATCGGTGCTTATATCGCGTGGCGCGGCAAAGACCTTAGCGTGCCAGGCTTGGATTTGCTGACTTTTTGGAACTGCAAGTTAACGGGCGGTTCGGTGGCAGCGCAAAACAGTTGCCTGGCTACTATTAACGAACTGGCACTGGCTGCGCGAGAGCCAGGAAAGCAGGTCCATCATTGCGTTCTGATGGGCCACTCGTTTGGCGGATTGGTCCTAAGTAATACAATTTCTCATTCCATCCTCGATGCCAGCAGCACGGGCGCGCGCAACGCGAGTCCCTGGGACATGGCGGTGGCGTTCAACCCTGCGGATGATTCCATCGGCACCCGGCAGTTGTTATCCGAATTAGATTATCTTTATAAGTATGACCCTACCCGTGGCGCTTATGTAGGCAGGAGTCCCGGGGCTGAAGAAGGTGCTGTGATGAAGGAGAACCATCCCCTTCTCATCGTTCTGCAATCGGAGAACGATCAGGCAACCGGGAAATTTTTCCCAATCGGCCAGACGCTGGCCAACACCGTAAATCTTCATTATCACTGAGACAAGGTTCCAGTCCCTGGCAGCAACGGACAAAAAGTATCGGAGGGAGAGCTCCAGACCCACACGCCCGGCAATGATAAGTATCTGGTAAATTTTAACGTTGTCCCCTTGGGAGAAGCCACTGCACCGTCGGGGCTAAGCACGTATGAGAACCGGGCTTTCGAAGCCAATATTCGACAAAACGTGAACGGCCGAACCTTTCTCACCAGCGAAAAGAACAATGGTCACGAAAAACAATTCTGTCAGGGTCCGGAATACAATCCCGGTGAGACACGTCCTCCCACAGGAAACGAAGACTGGCGCCGTTGGCAATTTGTCTACAGCGGCAATGCACGTGTTCCCTGCTGGATCGTGCGTGTACCAAAGGAGATCATTTGGGGTCACGGAGGATTGTGGAGCGATAACTCGGTAGCGATGTTCGGCGCTCTTTACCGTATACATTTTCCCTTGAATGCAGAAGGTGTACCCGCTCCTTCTCAGCCGGTTCGTCTTCCCAAGGCCCCGGACACTCAAAAACTGAACCAGGACAAACTGCGCTGAAGCCGCGCGACACGCGTGACCGCCGGCCGCTCCGGAGGAAGAATTCTCAGTGAGCGGCAGTTGTATGAGCGAGCATTTGCAGTAGTCCGACACTGAGGCCATTCCAGAAGATTTGAACGCCGATGGCTAGAAGGATAAATGCGGAAAGACGCGTCAGAATACTGGTGCCAGATTTGCCGAGCAATCCCACCAATCGAGCCGCGTTGCCGTAACAGACCACGACCATCAAGCAGACGAGAAGCATGCCCGCTGCCGCGGCGATAAAGTGGCGTGGATAACCATGTTCAAATCCCGGGCCGGCTTGATATCGCAAGTGAGCACCGAGCGTGATCGCGACGGAGATGGCACCTGGCCCGACCGTGAGCGGGAGAGTCAACGGAAAGAAGGCATGCTGAAGAGCATCCTCGAGTGTTTCGGGGACTTGCTTTGAGGAAGAATTATCATCTGGCTGATTGAGAAGATTCCAGCCGGTCGCGGCCACGACCAAGCCGCCCGCGATCTGCACCACAAAAAGAGAGATACCGAAGAAGGCAAGAATTTCACTGCCGAAAAGCGCCGAAACAACTAGAATTACAAACCCGTAGGCCGCGATTTTGCGGGCCAATACTTTTTGAGCGGACTGCGGGTAGTTTCGGGTGAGGCCGAAAAAAATCGGAGCGTCGCCGAGGGGATTTACAATCGGGAACAGCGCTGCAAACGAGACGCCCAAAGTCTTGATGAAGTCGACTGCGCTGAGTTCCATTCGATCTATTGCGAAATGAAGAATTCCTCCTCCTTCGGAGAATCCCCACTCACTTGTTCTTTGGGATTACACTGATCTTGTCGTCACTCTTTAGGAAGGCGGCGGCCACTTCATCGAGTTCGTCGCATCCCGCTTCTGTTAATGCTGTCATCAACTCATGAAGGGGCAGCGCACAGGTCAGGAATAGACGTCGGAACACGAATCATTGAGACTTTGGCGTGGAATAAAGTGAAACCAGGCGTGCAATCAGGACCGCCACATAAAGCAGCCCGGTCATCGCTTCCATCGCTGCAAGCCAGCGCGCGATTCTGGAAACGGGCGTGATATCGCCGTATCCAACTGTGCTCAGTGTTATGAAGCTGAAGTAGAAGCCAGTGAACCCGTTCATCGAGTGCGTCCCTGCGTTTGTGTTGTACGAGAAGGCTCCTCCAGGTGTCAATTGGTCCACGAGCCAGTAGGCCATCATCCACATCAGGCCGAGCATCAGGTAGGCTGAAATGCTCGCACAGAGCACTTCAGCGTTGACCGACGGCGCACGAAGAACGAAGCGCAGCAGATTTCCGACGACAAAAGCAATCAAGATGAGCGCGGCAACGAGGAAGACTGCAGGTGGAGTCAGGTCCGGGCGGAAATGATTTATCCACCTGCCGGCAATCGCTGGAATGGCAAGCACAAGCGCGATCACCAGGACGCGTTTGCGATCTGCGACCGCAACGACGCCAGCAAGCAGGACCAGCGAAAATAAAGCCGAGACAACGAGATCACCGCCTTTGATTTCCTCGACAAAAGGCGCCCAGATGAAGAAGAGACCGAGAGCAATGAGAAGTTGCACCGCAGAGAAGCGGCGAAATCTTAGTCGCTGCGGCGGCGCGTTCATTGCTGTTCCGACTTCCCAGTTTCGTTCACTTGGTCTTCACAATTTCGTCACGTCACAGATTGTTTTATTCGCCATGATGACTTTTACCTAACGAATACGGCTCCATGCCTTTGGGTAGAGCTAGTCGTTACTTCGATCGAGTAACACCGCCATGGGCTTGGACAACATGCATGCGCGCGTCATCGTTCCGTGTCACTGGAACAAGACGCCCTTGATGAGCTTCGGTATGACAGGAGTGATCGAGACCTGCACGTTCCACTCCTGTCCGGAGATCCGGGGGTGCACGGGCATGTACTGCACCGCGAGCTGAAGCTTGACTGGCAACCGCCCAAATTTCACTACCTTGCTGAGGGCCAGGCCAATCGGGACTGTCCAGACGTCCTCAGACGGCGCGGTCCAGTCGGCCAGGATATTGCCCGAGTAGCCGAGGCTCCAGCGCTCGCCAAAGAAGATCGCAGCGATGGGTTGCAGGTTCATTTGGTTCGTGTCGGGCTTGCCGTGCTCGCCGCCGATCGACCACCATTGCTGGGGAAAGACGCCTATAAAGAACTCCTTCGTGAGGTAGCCCACCACGACGCTGGTCCGAGCTGCCACTTGCCCTGCCCAGTGAACTCCGAGGTCGCAGTCGGGAAGATGGCGGTAGGTCCCGCTCCTAGAACCCAGTTGCCCGAGTGCGCAGGCGACAGCAACTCCAGCAGAGCCAGATCGCCCAGCCCGGCGGCCCGCTCGAATTGGCCGGGGGCCGTCTCGTGCGGAACGATATTGTAGAAGGGCATCACCGGCCGCGTGATCAGATTCCAGTCTTTGGTCACGCTAATCGGAAGGACTGGTTGGAAGTTCCAGTTGTTGTTCCAGTGGCCGTTGTTCAGCTCGAAATTGTTAAACTGATTCGCGATCGACCAGATGCTGCTCACCGGGTTGGTGAGCTGCCGGTTCAGGTCGCTCGCGGATGGTTCTGCAGCGGACGATTCGGTCACGGCACCCAAACTAAGATTCTCACTTTTACTGACCTGAAGGGGCAGGCTGATCCGATTGCCCTCATCCGAAGCAAAAGGGTTGCCGGTGATGTTGCCGTCTGCGTCGGACTCTGGAGACCCGGCCGCACAAAGGGCTGGAACCACTGAGAGAATTCCCAATGTGAAAACG
>Ga0073928_10000405_pt1 | contig 101911 bp, 72 predicted proteins | sample PaiPotPPA55metaG_FD_76969 | JGI IMG/M metagenome (GOLD analysis project Ga0073928, IMG submission 76969) | Iron sulfur acid spring bacterial and archeal communities from Banff, Canada, to study Microbial Dark Matter (Phase II) - Paint Pots PPA... ... | reverse complement strand
CAGAATGGTTTTCTCAATTTTCGTCTTGTGACAGAAGTTGCCAGTGCAATTGTTTTTCGCATCTACAAAATTGAGACAGATGTTCTACAGACAAATTGAATGACGGAGTTTTCACACAGCCTGCACCCGCAGCAGACTTTCGCCAATAACGCTAGAATGGATCGGTCTTTGGAAGCATACGTACATGAGCGTAGGAATGTCACCGAAACGCTTAAGCTAGTTTAACTGAGTTTTAGCCCGTCTGACAGACTATGAGTCATGATCCGCGCCATAGACCTCCTGTTGATCGGCTCGGGCTGTGCGGTTATCTGGATTTTTGGTTATCGGCTATACGGATGGCTGTTGACCGGTAGTCTGTACATAACCCCTAAGTCGAGCCCTGGACATTACGTGACCTATCCCCAGGATCACGTGGGGTTTCTCATTGCCTTCGTCCTGTACGTCATAGCGGTAGGTACGGGAATTGGCGTTATCTCGGTGACAGTCGTCAAGAGGTAGGCTGGAGCACTTCTAACGGCGCTCAGCATGCCGACCGCCTGGTTCAGTTCGCTCAAACGGGGCCTGTTGATGCACTATCCATTGTCGTTTTCGATGCGACCAGATAGGCGACCGCTTGGCAAATGAGTGAAGGCTGAGGTGCGACGTGAAATGCCGAGAATGCGGCCTGTCTCCCAACCCGATTTCCCACGGGCGGCCCATTCAAGGCATTCGAATTCACGCGATGACAACGAAATTGCTTCTCCTCTTCCTCCGACAGACCCTTGCACCAGCCGGGGTATTGCCATTCGGTCATGGGGTGCCTCGTTCCTCTGCATTCAGCGCCGCAAGGGTCTGGCGAGGCGGATCAGTGGTCGTAATCCCTCGGGGTTTTCGTGATAGCGCTTGATCTGCTCGCGCAGCTTCGAGGCGTGCGGGCGCATTGCCGGCGGCAGCTTCGGCCAGAGGCCGGCGAGGTGGCTGTCGCATTCGGTCAGGCTGGTGATCATCGCGTTTCCCTTCATGAACGATTTGTCATTTCCGGCACCTGCACGACCTGAAACAATATCGCTATAGTGAACAGGTGCCAGAAAATTTCAATAACTTCGGTGTCTTGATCCGTGACAGCATTCGGTAAGCTGGTCCGAACCACCGCGTTCCGGTTGACGCTGGTCTATCTGTTTTTGTTTGCGTTGTTTGCCGCCTCGCTACTCGGCTATTTCGCCTGGAACACGCGCCGGCTGATCACCGAGCAGATCGCCACCACGGTGAACGCCGAAACCGGCGAATTGTCCGATATCTTCGGACGCCGCGGCTTGCGCGGCCTCGTCTTCAACATCGAAAACCGCGCGCTGCGGCCCGGCGCCAATCTCTACCTCGTCACCACGCCGAACGGGCAGGCCATCGCCGGCAATGTCGGCTCGCTGGCGCCGGGCGTGATGGGGAGCACCGGCTGGTCGGAGACCGCCTACCGGCGGCTCGACGAGCAGGACGCAGCCGACCATCGCGCATTGGTGCTCGTCACCGAACTCGGCGGCGGTTTTCGCTTGTTGATCGGGCGCGATCTGGAAGAGCGCAGGCGGCTGTTCGGCATCGTGGCAAAAGCCGCGCAATGGTCGATCCTGATCGTCATCGTGCTCGGCCTTGGCGGCGGCATCTTCGTGGCGCGGCGGGTGCTGCGCCGAATCGACGCCATGACCGGCACCACCCAGCGCATCATGGCCGGCGATCTCTCCGGGCGGCTGCCGGTCGGGCGCAGCGGGGACGAACTTGACCGCTTGGCGGTCAATCTCAACGCCATGCTGGAGCGCATCGAAGCCCTGATGGTGGGCCTGAAGGAAGTCTCCGACAACATCGCCCACGATCTGAAGACGCCGCTGACGCGGCTGCGCAACCGCGCCGAAGAGGCGTTGGCAAAATCCGGCAGCGAGGCCGAATATCGCTCCGCGCTGGAACGCACCATCGATGAATCGGACGGCCTGATCCGCACCTTCAATGCGCTATTGATGATCGCGCGCGCCGAGTCCGGGCAGGCGCGCGGCAACATGGACGATTTTGACGCCGCCGACGTCGCCCACGGCATTTACGAACTCTACGAACCGCTGGCCGACGACGACGGCACGAGCTTGCGCGTCAAGACCGCGCCGACGCGCATTCATGGCAACCGAGAATTGATCAGCCAGGCGCTGGCCAACCTGGTCGAGAATGCAATCAAATATGGCAAGCCGGTTCCGGCGGCGCAGCCGCTCGGCGCCGATGCGGTCGCGGGGGCCAAGGAAGTCCTGATCGAGGCCCGCCGCGAGGGCGATTCCGTATTGCTCAGCGTCACCGATCACGGGCCCGGAATTCCGCAAGCCGACCGCAAACACGCGGTGGAACGGTTTGTACGCCTCGAGGCCAGCCGCACCCAGCCGGGTTCCGGGCTCGGACTGAGCCTGGCGTCGGCGGTGGCGACCCTGCATGGCGGCGAGCTCCGGCTCGGCGATGCCCACCCCGGACTGACCGCGACACTGGTCATTCCGGCGCTGGCGGGGGACAGGCTTGCGGCTCAAACGCCGGATGTGCCACAGAAGGCTGCATGATCTCATCCGCGAAGGGCTGCGCGGACCGACAATGTCTGGCCGCGCGGTTCGTCAACGGCCCGCATGTGTCCGCGCCCGATAATGCCGAGCAGCGACTCAAGGACTGGCTGACCGATCTCGGATCGGAGCAGGCGGCCGCATTCGAGCACCTCATCGCGCGCTTTCCGCGCGCCGAGACCATTCTGCTGGGCATCGTGGAAGCCTCGCCCTATCTGTTCGACCTCATCCGCGCCGATGCCCCGCGTGCGATCCGGTTGCTCCAATGCGATCCCGAGCCTCATCTGGCGCAACTGATCGAGAACACTAGCCGCGTCGTCCCGGTCGCATCGAGCGAAGCCGATGCGATGCAGTTGCTTCGTCGCATGAAATCCGAAGCCGCGCTGTTGATCGCGCTATGTGACATCGGCGGCGTCTGGCCGGTGATGCAAGTAACAGCCGCGCTGACGGAACTCGCGGTCGCCGCGGTGCAGTCGGCGCTGCGTTTCGTGTTGCGGCAGGAGGTCGCGCGCGGGCGGTTGTCGCCGCCGAGCCCGGATGCGCCCGAGGATAATAGCGGCCTCGTCGTGCTCGCGATGGGCAAGATGGGCGCCGGCGAGCTGAACTTTTCAAGCGACATCGATCTGATCGTGTTCTTCGATACGAGCGCGCCGACGCTGGCGCCCGATATCGAGCCGCAGCCGTTCTTCGTGCGCGTCACGCAAGCGTTGGCGCGGTTGCTGCAGCAGCGTACCGGCGACGGCTACGTGTTTCGTGTCGATCTGCGGCTGCGGCCCGATCCGGCCTCGACGCAGGTCGCGATCTCGACCGCGGCGGCGCTGTATTATTACGAGCGGGAAGGGCGGACCTGGGAACGCGCGGCCATGATCAAGGCGCGGCCCTGCGCCGGCGACGCCGATGCGGGCGAGCGGCTGGTAGCGGACATCGCGCCCTTTGTCTGGCGCAAGCATCTGGATTTCGCAGCGCTTGCCGACGTCCACGACATGAAGCGGCAGATGCAGACGTTTCGCGGGCAAAGCGAGATCGCGGTCGAGGGCCACAATGTCAAGGTCGGCCGCGGCGGCATCCGCGAGATCGAATTTTTCGCCCAGACCCAGCAATTGATCGCCGGCGGCCGGCATCCGGAATTGCGGGTGCGGCCGACGCTGGAGGCGTTGACGGTGCTGGCCTCGAGCAACTGGATCACGTTTGCCGCGCGCGAAGAGCTCACCGCGGCCTATTTGTTCCTGCGGCGGGTCGAGCACCGGCTGCAGATGGTCGCCGACGAACAGACCCATACGGTCCCGGAGGAAGCCGACGCGGTCGAGCGTTTTGCGTACTTTCTCGGTTACGACAGCCGCGCCGCCTTCGCTCACGATCTGCTCGGCCATCTCGACATCGTGCAGGGCCATTATGCAAAACTGTTCGAAGGCGATCCGACCGGCAGCGTGCAGTTGCCGCTGGCCGATTACGGCGCAGGTCCCGGCGATCCGCGCCTGCTCCAGCATCTCGCGGGCCTCGGCTTCAAGAAGCCGGTCATGGTGGCGGAGACCGTGCGGCAATGGCTCGCCGGCGACTATCGCGTGTTCAGGCTGGAGGCGACACACAACGCCTTTGTCGAGTTTGTGCCGGCGCTGATCGCTGGCCTTGCCGACGCCGAAGACCCCGACAACGCGGTAGCGGCGTTCGACCGTTTGCTGCAGGCGTTGCAGCGTGGCGGCCGGCTGATCTCGCTGCTCAGCCAGAACCGCGAATTGGTTGCCCTCGTCGCGCTGATTCTCGGCGCGGCGCCTCGCCTCGGCGACATGCTGGCCCGCCAGCCGCAGATCATGGACGGCTTGATCGATCCGCGCTTCTTCGGCGCGATGCCGGACCGGCGCGAATTATCCGCCCGGCTCGCCGCGACGTTGGCGGACGCGTATTCCTACGAGGAATTCCTCGACCGGCTGCGCTTGTTCGGCCAGGAAAGCCTGTTCCTGATCGGCACCCGGATCCTGTCCGGCACCGTTTCGGCCCAGCAGGCCTCAACCGCCTTCGCCGACGTCGCCGAGGGCATCGTCCATACCGTGCATGCCCTGGTGACGGAACGCTTTGCGGCGCTGCACGGCGAAATCAAGGGGCAGGAGACCGCGATCCTGGCGATGGGCCGGCTCGGCAGCCGCGAGATGACGGCATCCTCCGATCTCGATTTGATCCTGCTCTATGATTTCGATCCCGAAGAGCCGGACTCCGACGGCGCGCGGCCGCTGCACGGCGCGCATTATTTCGCGCGCTTCACCCAGCGGCTGATCAGCGCGTTCACGACGCGGACCAATTACGGCGTGCTCTACGAGGTCGACATGCGGCTGCGGCCGTCGGGCCGGGCGGGACCTGTCGCTTCGCATGTCACGTCGTTTGCGGAATACCAGGAGCGCGAGGCCTGGACCTGGGAACATATGGCGCTGACGCGGGCGCGGGTGATTTCATCCTCGCCGGAGTTTGGCGCCAGGATCGAGACTATCATCCGCAAGGTGCTGACCCGGCCGCGCTCTGCTGCCGCTGTCGCCAACGACGTCAAGGAGATGCGCCGCGCGGTCGCGCTGGAGAAGGGCGACAAGGACATCTGGGATTTGAAATACGCCGCCGGCGGCATCGTCGATATCGATTTCATCGCGCAATATCTGCAGCTCGCATACGCCGCCGAAAAGCCTGATATCCTCGACGTCTCGACGCTGCACGTGCTCGACAACGCGGCGCGGCTCGGCGTGCTGCCGCCGGCATCCGCCGAAGTCTTGCGCGCGGCAGCGCGTCTCTATCATGACCTGACGCAGATCTTGCGGCTCTGCGTTACCGGCAGGTTCAGGCCGGAAGCCGCGGGCGAAGACCTGCTACGGGTCATGGCACGCGCCGGCGACGCACCGGATTTCTCCTCGCTCGAGGCGCGGGTCAAGGAAACGCAAGGGGAAGTGCGACGGGTGTTTCGCAATTTGGTCGAGGGGCGGGAGTAGGGCGAGCTCTCACCGTCATTGCGAGCGCCGGATCGGCCTGTCGTCACTTCTTGTTGAAATGCCAGACCCCGTCCCAATCGGCCGGCGGCGGCGTGCCGCGCAACAGGCTGACGCGCTCGAGAAAGAGGCGCGAAGGTCCATCTTCGGCGTCACTGAGCTGGCAGCTTTCGAAGCATCGCTGCGCCTCATCCCAGTCCTGCCGGCGATAGGCGGAAAGACCGTTCGCAAACATCTCGCGAAGCGCAATCCGCTCCGGCGCGATCTCGCCGACGCGGCCCATGGCCTCATAGATACGGACCGGTTCGGTCTTGCCGGCGACGGTGACAAGATCAAGCTCGCGTGCCTCGACGACATGTTGCGCCGTTCGATACGTCTCCTCGCTGAGGATGAGCGAGGTGCCATAGAGCTTGTTGATGCTCTCGAGACGCGAGGCGAGGTTTACGGTGTCGCCGATCACGGTATAGGTCCGCGACGAATCCGAGCCGATGGTTCCGACCACGGCTTCGCCGGTGGCGATCCCCATGCGGATGGCAAGCTCCGGCGGATTGCGTCGCATTCCGGTGATCTCGGGCAATTGGGCGCGAAGCAGGACGATCGCCTCCTGTTGGGCGAGCGCGGCGAGGCAGGCGTCGCTGGCGTGGTCGTCGCCGGCCGAAAACGGCGAGACCCAGAATGCCATGACGGCGTCGCCGATATATTTGTCGATGAAGCCGCGATGGGCGTGAATGATTTCGGCGACCGCGCCGAAATAGCTGTTCAGCAGGTTGACGACGGCGCTGGCGGTCAGTTGCTCGCTGATGCCGCTAAAACCCTTGATGTCGGAAAAGAAGATCGTGAGCGTCCGGCGCTCGGCCTGTTCGGCGCCGCTGCCGATCAAACGGGTGACGATGCGTGGGTCGACAAACTTGCCGAAGGTATCCTTGATGCGCTCCCGGGTGCGAAGCTCCTCGACCATGCGATTGAACGACAGCGCCAGTTCGCCGACTTCGTCGCGCGTAAGAATCGACAGCGGCTCCGAATCCTTGCCGGCCTCGATGGCGCGGGTGCGGACCACGAGCTGGCGCAGACCTCCGACCACACGCGCCGATCCCACGGCGCTGATGCCGAGGCCGACGCCACAGGCGGCCAGGAACAAGCCAAAGCTCAAATAGGTATTGAGCCGTTGTCTCGCGAGCACGTTGCGCGTGGCGCGGTCGGTGAGACCGGCGAGGTTAAGGCGGATCTCGGATAGATCCGGCCCGAACGCCTGGGCATATTTGGCGAAGCCAAGCGAGGCCGTGCGGGCATCGTCACGCCGGCCGTCGGCAAGGTCCGCCATGGTCTGCTCACCGGTTGCAAGAAATCCTTCGAGGTTGCGGGTCAGGTACTTGAACGATCCCTCGATGCGCGCCAGTTCGACGCGCTCCGCGGCCCGGTAGGCCGGATCCTGGATCGCCTTGGCGAGCAGGGCGGTTACGGTGTCGACATCGGCGCGCAACTCGTCGCCGACCGCCTTCTTGGCCGCGATGGCCGCCGCCAGTTCTGGCGGATTCAGCGGATCAAGCCGCAGCGCCCGCAAAATGCCGAGTTCGTACCTGTCGGTATCGACATCGAGCTCCGCAACCAGCCGCGTCAGCGGCAGCTCATATTCGGCGATGTTGCCGATTTGATCGCTGTCCAGCTTTTGCACCATGGCGAGGACGCCGACCACGACGCCAAACAGCGCCAGCAGGATGCCGGCAAGAAGAAAGATTTTCTTGCGGATCGTCATTTGGGGCTGCGTCCGAATTGCGCAAGCTCTTTGCCCGCACTTATGAGCCAGAAATTCGATTTAAGCAGTTCCGCCCGATTTCAGCAAACGCGGGGCGGCGACCGCCTAAGAATGCACCCGCAGGTCGGCACTGTAACGATGTCGGGAAGGGAATAGATTAACAGAGTCCATAAAATGCGTCGCGCAAGATTACACATGAGAAGTCCGCGACCGGAAGACGGCTTCCGATTCAAGGCGAGCCGATCAGGCTCTACGCCGCCACCGACATTTTCGTTCTCGCCTTGCGGCCGTCGCACGGCAGCGAGATGCAGACCACGGTGCCGGTGCCGAGCTTTGAACGCAGCCGCATCGATCCGCCATGCAGATTGGTCAGCGATCGGGCAATCGCCAATCCCAGCCCCGAGCCGTGATAGGTTTTTGTCAGCTGGCTCTCGACCTGCTCGAAGGGGCGGCCGAGCCGGGCCAGCGATTGCGGCGCGATGCCGATGCCGGTGTCGGCGATCATCAAGAGGATCTTGTCGCCGCGCAGGCGGCTGCGGACCACGACCCTGCCGCTGTCGGGCGTGAACTTCACCGCATTCGACAGCAAATTGACGATGATCTGCTTGATGGCGCGGCGATCCGCGACCACCGGAATGGTGCCCTCGATATCGGTCGCGAGCACGAGATGCTTGTCCTCGGCGCGCCCCGACACCACGCGCAGCGATTCCGCCAATGTCTTCGACAGGTCGAGCGTCTCCATGTCGAGTTTCATGCGGCCAGCCTCGATCTTCGACATATCCAGGATGTCGTTGATCACCTCCAGCAGATAATGGCCGCTGGTCAGGATGTCGTGACAATATTCCTGGTATTTTTCCGATCCCAGCGTGCCGAACATGCCGCTTTCCATGATCTCGGAGAAGCCGATGATGGCGTTGAGCGGCGTGCGCAGCTCGTGGCTCATATTGGCGAGGAATTTGGATTTGGTCTGGTTGGCTTCCTCGGCGCGGGTCTTTTCCCTGGAATATTTCTCGGCGAGGTCGGCGAGCTCGATGGCCTGGCGTTCGAGCGCGGTCTGCGAACGTTTCAGGTCGGAGACGGTGGCGCGCAGGCGAAGATCGTTGTCGACCAGTTTCTGTTCGTGTTCCTTGATGCGGGTGATGTCGGTTCCGACCGAAACGTAACCGCCGTCCTTGGTGCGGCGCTCGCTGATATGCAGCCAGCTGCCGTCGTCGAGCTGCGCCTCGAAGGTGCGGGCGCCCGGCGTCTGGTGGCCGGTCTCATGCAGCCTCGTGCGGACCTCCGGCATGCTGCCGACCTCGATCACGGTTTCATAGGAGGTGCCCGGCGTGACGGCAGAGTCGGGCAGCTTGTGCAGGCGCTGGAAATGCGAGTTGCAGAGTACCAGGCGATCGCCGGCGTCCCACAGCACGAAGGCTTCCGGGATGGTCTCGATCGCGTCGCGCAGCCGCAGGTCGGCCTCCACCGTCTTCTCGGCGAGGCTCTTCTGCTCGGTGATATCGACGGCGATGCCGATCAAATGCAGGCCGGCATCGGCCTCGCCGTGGCTGAGCTCGCAGCGGACCCGCAGCCAGATCCAGTGCCCGTCGGTGTGCTGCATGCGGAAGGTCTGGTCGATATGGTCGATTTTGCCGGAGATCAGCTGATCGGCGATCGCGAACAGGTCGATGTCGTCGGATTTGACCAGCGCATTGACCTCGCCGAAGGTCAGGAGGTCGCTGCGGGTGTCGAGCCCCAGCAGGGTGAACATCGATTGCGACCAGAAGATCCGGCCGCGCGACAGGTCCCAGTCCCACAGGCCGCAACGGCCGCGATTGAGCGCGGTGTCGATGCGGCCGCGCACGGCGTCATTGATCAGATCGCCCTCGCGGGCGCGGGTCGATTGCCAGTGGAAGGCGAAGCCCAGGATCAACACGACAAAGCCTGTGGTGGCCGACAGCGTCACCGACAACGCCGCATCCGAGCGCCACAGCGAATCGACATTTTCCTGGATGATGACGATCTCACCGGGAAGCGCCTTGACCAGGTGCTGGACCGCCAGCGCGCCACTGCCGTTCGGCAGCGTAATATCGGTGACGCCGGCCCGCTGCCCCGGCCCCGACAGCGGCAGCGCCGCGCTGATGATATCGAGCAGTTCGCTGGTGTCGCCGAGCGCCGCTTCGATCGGGACTCGCGCCAGCACGCGCTGGTCGGCGCCGATAACGATGACGTGCCGGCCGGATGCGACGGCCCATGACGGAATAAGTCCGGGCAATACCAGTTGCAGCCGATCGAACGCCACCCCGTGATCGAGCCGGCTCGCGGCGATATGATCGATGCGCTCGGCAAGAAAATCGGCCACCGCGGTGAGGTCGCGTTTGACCGCGGTGCGTTTTTGCCGGTGCTGGTCGAGCACCTGCACGAACGCGCCAAGGCAAATGGTGATCAGGAAGGCGATGATCAGGGTGGGCACAGCACGGCGGAGCGCAGGCTCCGCTATCAAGAGCCTGTGGTAGGCCGGTTTCGCGATCGACTGCGCCAATCCCTTGATCGAATCGGATTGGACGCACGCGCTCGCCGCGTGTGCGCGCGCCATGCCTATAGCCCCCTCGAAAACCGTTTTGCACCCGGTTCGGAAGAGCCCCAGTCCCTTTCCGAATCAAGGCGATTTGAATCCAGTTTTCGCGGGCTGTCGAGAGTCAACGATTCGTTAATGCAAATAAATCTTGTCCAACGCGGAATCAGGAGACCGAAATCTCCGCAAAAATACTTGCAAGGTGAGTCCGAAACGGGAACGCGCGTTCAGGTTCGGATTTCGTCACGCGTTCGGCGGCTCGGCGTGACTGATGACGCGTTTGACGGTCGGGAACGCGCGGCGCAGCGCGCGCTCGATCGCATCGACGTTCTCGTGCACCTTGATCACGCTCATCGAAGGCGCGGCGCGGCAATGGAAATTGACGATTTCGCCGGCGTCGGTGTCGCGCACCCGCACATTATGGATGTCGTGGATCGCGCTGTCGGCGGCAAAGCGCGACAACGCGGTCTTGATGGTTTCGACGCGGTCGGGCGCGGCGTCGGTACCGTGCGGCAGTTCCGGCTCCAGCGGCTCGATATGGGTGTCGACCTCGACGTCCTCGCCGAATTCGTCGCGGATGTTGCGCTCGAGCTCATGGGCGATGGCGTGGGCGTCGTTGAGCGCCATCTCGCCGTCGACCTCGAGATCGAGGCTGACAGTGAGTTTCTCGCCGAGGTCATGCACCGTGACATGGTGGACGGCGAGGCCGGAATTGCGGGCGATCACCATGATGCGTTCGCGCACGCTCTCGTTGTTGCGCGCGACCGGCACCGCGGTGAAGGTCAAATCGGCGTCCTTGAGCACTCTTGTCACCGCCTCCTGCGCCCGCCGCTTGATCTCCTCGACCCGGTCGATCGGATAGGTGCGCGGCACCTGCACGATGGCGTCGATGAAATGCGTCGCGCCGACCATCCGCACCCGCAAGCGTTCGACATCGACGACGCCGGGCACGGTGCGGATCGCGGCGGCGGCCCGCTCGGCGGCGCCCACGGGCGCGCGGTCGAGCAGGGTTTCCACGGTGGAGCGCGCCAATCGCAATCCGAGCAGCGCGATCATGACCGCGACCGCGACCGCGGCGGCGGCGTCGCCCCAGGCATAGCCAAGTCCGGACAGCGCAAGTCCGATGATGACGGCGACCGAGCCCAGCACGTCGGAAGCGAAATGCAGCGCGTCGGCTTCCAGCGCCTGGCTCTTGGTGTCGTGCGCCGCGCGATGCAGCGCGCGGGCGCGCCAGAAATTCACCGCGATATCGACCAGCAGCACGATGAAGGGGATGGCCGAGATCTTCGGCGGCGGCACGTGTTCGCTAAGGCGGCTCCAGGATTCGACGAGAATGCCGCCGGAGAGCACATAAAGCATCGCGATGATGCCGAGCGCCGAGATACTCTCGAGCTTGCCATGGCCGTAATGATGCTCCTTGTCGGCGGGACGGTCGGAAACCCGCACCACCATCCAGGTGATGATGGTCGCGACCACGTCAACCGACGAGTGCAGCGCCTCGGAGATCAGCGCGAGGCTGCCGATCGCAATGCCGACGACGAATTTTGCCGCCGCCATGCCGGCGCTGGCAAACACGGAGATGGCCGCGACGTTCGATTTGATGCTGTGGCTGGTGTGAGTTGTCATGATCGGCGGTTTAGCAGGGCGTGTGTCAACATCAAGCGGCCATCCACAACGCCAGTCGCTACTCGCTTGCAGAAGCAAGTTTGTTGCGAGTTATTCCGAGTTAAAACCGTCGTTGCGAGCCAACGGGTCGGGCGCGAAGCGCCGCCCGATGGCAGGCTCCGCGAAGCAATCCATCTTTCCGCATGTGAGGTGACAACGGATTGCGTCGCTTCGCTCGCAATGAGGTGGCTTTCACTGAATACGACTCCGCGATCTCGCGGCGCGATGCGCCCGAGGTTTTGAAAAATCATACGCCCGGAAGTAAGAGGGCGCAGGGAATGCCGGGTGCTCGCTGCACCCGCGGTCTCGTGTGCAAAACTGTGCAAAAAACGCACACGAGCATACAGGTACAGACGGGGGCATCCCGACATTCCCTGCGCAATGGTTTTACGGCTTATTCCGTGCTCTCCCCGGCGACGAATTCGTCTTGTCACCGTCGCTGACGGATTGAAGGATTGTCTAAACCCGGTTGGGTCGACGCGCCTCCGTCAGCTTGACACCAGCAACGGGTGCCAGGACCACACGGTTTTGCCGTACGCAGCCTCCCGTCTTCGCCTTAAGGCTTCGCCGGGCACTGCCCGTCTCTGCACTCAGGTTCATCCGGGCATTGGCGCCGGTCGTCTGCACGCTGTGTTCGCTCACGGACCAAAGCCCGCCCTGCCAACACGACCACGCGCCCGACGCTGCCGCGTCCACCGCAACCCGTCCCAACGTTCGTGACGATGGCCAACGCCCCTCTACCGGGACGGGATGGCGGGAGATGTAAGGGTGATTTGGGGGTAGCGTCAAGTTGAATTTCTGGAAATCCGAAATTTTGTCTTTGCTGATGGCTGGCGAGCCACGCAATAAGAGTGTTGGAGTGCGTTGTGTATGTCGAAACTGCTCCTATGCCGCCAACCGGATTCTATGCTGACGCTGCGGAGCGTATTGCTCGAGTTGCGCAAGGAACGTCCTATTTCCCTTATGAGTGCGAAGAGTTTGGTGTCGTTGATGGGTGCCACCTCGTCAATCGCAAGCAGTATGATGACGGTGCTGCAATGATTAAAGGAAAGTTACAAGATATCAGGGGCAGAAACGAGCTGCGCGCTCGGTACACTACCGCCTATAATTTTCTGATCGCGGCAAATCAGTCACCAATCAACAACAACCAATTTGACGAACGTGCCGACGGATTACTGAACCTGATGCTTAAGGGGCAGGATGAATTGAGCGTGCTTATGGCGGACGTGCTCCGTTTGCCACTACGGAACCACTGAAAATCGGAGCCTTAAGCAAATTGAGCACATGGTGGGCTCGGATTTTAGCCGATCATTGCCACATTAGACGCTAGCGCGAAGATAACATTGCCAGGATGGCACTCAGGGATTTCCCGCGCCCGCAACCTCCACCTCGACCACGTCAATCCGCGACGACGACTTCCGTTGCCGCAGTTCCTCGTACGACGTCGCGGCCCTGAGGCAATACAGCGTCCGCCGCTCGGCACCGCCGAGAACACAGGCAATCGCGCGGCGGCCCGGCACGTTTATTCGGTGCAACTCGCGCCCGTCGCGGTCCAGCCGAATGAATGCGTCTTCGTCGAAGGAGGCGACCCACACGGCCCCCTCGTGATCGAGGCAAATGCCGTCCGGAGATTTTACGCTGCCAAATCGGCCGCGAAAGTTCAGGCTGCCGTCAGCCTCTATGTCGTACTCTGCCAGGCCTTCGCCATCCATCTCGGCCACGACCAGTCTCTTGTTGTCGGAGGAGACCGCAATGCCGTTGGGAAACCGCAATCCATCGGCGACCATGCGCGTCGTCCCGTCGGGCATGACCAGAATGATCCGGCCGACCGGGCCCCGATCCGGCGGCGGCGGCAAATCGAAACCGAGATCTCCGACATAAGCGCGCCCCAGCCCGTCGACGATCATGTCATCGATAGTGCCGGTAGCCATTCGCGACAGGTCGGCGTAGAGCGAAAGCTGGCCGTCCGCGTAGCTCATCAGCCGCTTGCGGAACATCGTCAGCACGATGAGCCTGCCGTCCGGCAAGACGCCGAGCCCGCAGGGCGTGTCGTCCTGGAATTTCGCATGCTGTTCGCACGCGCCGGAGGCGTCGAGACTGAGCAGTGTCCGATCCATGCAGTCGACGAACCAGAGCCGGCCCGCGTGCCAGCGCGGCCCCTCGAAATAGCGTCCGCCGTCGAGCACGCTGCTCAGCTGGGTCATCGCAATCGCCTATAGCGTCACGACGATCTTGCCGAGATGCTTGTTGGCTTCCATGTGCTCGAACGCGCGGCCGATATCGTCGAACGGAAACACCTTGTCGATCGGCAATTGCAGCTTTCGCGATTCCACCGCCGGCCAGATGTCTTTCCGCACCTCGTCAAAGATATCGCGGATCTCCTCGATCGTGCGGGTGCGGAAGGTAACGCCGATATAATTGATGCGGCGGGCGGCGTGCAGGTCAAAATTGAATTCGGCGCGGGTGCCGCCGAGGCGGCCGACATTGACAATGCGGCCTTTTATTTTGGTGGCGGCGAGATTTTGGCTCGCGACCTTGCCGGAAACCTGATCGACGATCAGGTCGACGCCTTCGCCGCCTGTGGCTTTCAGCACCTGATCGACCCAGCCGGGATCGCTGGAATCGACCGCGAGGTCGGCGCCGAATTCCTTCAGCCGTCCGCGGCGCATCGCATCCGTCGACGAGCCGATCACGAGGCTCGCGCCTTTGAGCTTTGCGATCTGCATCGCCATCAGGCCGACGCCAGAGCTCGCGCCCTGGATCAAGACGGTTTGGCCCGGTTGCAGCGCGCCGTTGGTCACGACCGCGTTGTGCATGGTGGCGAGCGCGACGGGGAGGGTGGCGGCTTCCTCGAAATTCATGTTCGAGGGGTTGCGAAACAGCCGGCCGTAATCGGCGAGCGTATATTCGGCAAACGCAGCACCGCCCGAGCCCATCACCCGGTCGCCGATCTTGACGCCTTTGGCTTCGGGGCCGAGTTCGGCGACTTCGCCCGCCCATTCGATTCCGAGCACCGTGCCGACGCCGCCGGCGCTGCCATGCACATGGCCTTTTGTCATTCCGAGGTCGGCGCGGTTGAGCCCGCAGGCGCGGACGCGAACCAACACTTGCGTGCCCTTCGGCGCAGGTTTTGCGACCTCAGTAATGGCGGGGCCGCCCGCGCCGTAGACATACGCTTTCATGGCTCTTCTCTTCTTGTTTGTACGAAGCAGCTTATTCAGCGGCCACGCGTTGGGCGCCGGACATCATGCCATCGAGCCGGCCGCGGATGATGGCCTCGGCGTCGCGCATGATACGCGACACCAGTTCGGCGCAGGAAGGAATGTCGTGGATCAACCCCTGCACCTGTCCGGCCGACCAGATGCCCTCATCGGCGTCGCCGGTCGCATAGACCATCTTGCCGCGGGCGCCCGCAACGAGTTCGCGCACGTCCTCGAATTTTGCGCCTTCCTTCTCCATCGCGACCACCTTGGTCGAGATCGCGTTCTTGGCGACGCGCGAGGTGTTGCGCATGGTGCGGAAGATCAATTCGGTCTCGCGCTCGTCGTTGGCGACGATGCGTTCCTTCACCAGCTGATGGATCGGGCTCTCCCTGGTGCACATGAAGCGGGTGCCCATGTTGATGCCCTCGGCGCCGAGCGCCAGCGCCGCCACGAGACCGCGGCCGTCGCCAAAACCGCCTGAGGCGATCATCGGTATCCTGACCTTGTCGGCGGCGACCGGAATCAGGATCAGGCCCGGCGTGTCGTCCTCGCCGGGATGGCCGGCGCATTCAAAACCGTCGATCGAGATCGCGTCGACCCCCATGCGTTCCGCCGACAGCGCGTGGCGGACGCTGGTGCATTTGTGAACGACCACGATGCCGTGCTTCTTGAACTCGGTGACGTGCTCCTGCGGCTTGTTGCCGGCGGTCTCGACGATCTTGATGCCGCTCTCGATGATGGCCTGGCGATATTCCGCATAAGGCGGCGGCTTGATCGAGGGCAGGATGGTGAGGTTGACGCCGAACGGCTTGTCGGTCAGCCCACGACAGCGCGCGATTTCTTTTGTCAGATCCTCGGGCGTCGGTTGCGTCAGCGCGGTGATGAAGCCGAGCGCGCCGGCGTTGGCAACGGCTGCGACCAGTTCCGCACGTCCCACCCATTGCATGCCGCCCTGCACGATCGGGTGTTCGACGCCGACGAGTTCGGTGAAGCGTGTTTTTATCATTCCTGGCCCCTGATGTTCCCCCGGCGCGGGGCGAGCCGCGCACGTTTCTTTGTGAGATTTCGTGGGGCAGGATGCCGTCACCCCCCGGAAATGTCCACGGGGCGGAGGTCGGAGCATCGCTATCATGCAAAGGCGAGGGCCTTCGTTTCCGCGGGGCGGACAATTCCATCATAACGCCCAGCGATTTTGGCGCGCTGGGCAATCAGTGCCAGCACCGGACCGTTTAGTCAGGCCGCGGAAGCGGGTCGTGCCGCGGCTGCGGCCTGTTCGTCGAACGCCGTGCTGATGTCTCGGATACTGATGACGCCGATCAGGCTGTAATTGTCGATCACAGGCAGATGACGGATGTGCTGCCTGTTCATGAGGTGACGAACATGTTCGAGCGTGTCGGTCGAACTGCAGGACACCAGCTGCTGTACCGAAATCAATTGCGAGACCTTGAGATTGACTCCGGCCGGGCCGTGTTCGGCGATGGCACGCACGACGTCACGTTCGGTAAACATGCCGACCGCGGTGTTGCCTTCGGTCCGGACCACGTCCTTGACCACCAGCGCGCTGATATTGCTGGCCCGCATCAATTGAGCGGCAATGCCGACGGTTTCGTTCATTCGAACCGTTATCACGCGGGCCGTTTTCTTACGCAGGATGTCTCCGACTTGCATCGCAACCTCCCTTAGATGAGCCGTAGCACATTTTCGTCTAGCGGATATTGGTATACATTATGCCAGACGTCAATTTAATTCGCGTTTAAATTTCAGAAAGCGGCAGGACCACTGACATTTGTCGGCGCGCTCGCAGCGCGCCTTGGCCGCGCGCGTTTGCCTTGAAAGATCGCAAACACGCCATCCCGTTCAGGGTTTCGATCTCCCGGAAAAAAAGAGGCGCACCCGGGTGCGCCTCCTGACGTTGTTCACCGCTGTTTTTGCGCAGGGCGGGCTTGCGAACCCACCGGCCGCGGCGATCATTCGGCCGGCTGGCCGACCGCGGTCTTGTTCTTGTTTTCCGCCGCGCTGATCGAGAGCCGCATCGGCCGCACCACGAACAGCGCCATCGCCACCACGATGAAGTTCATCCCCGCGGCCGCGGCAAACACGGCGTGCCAGTCGCCGGTGTAGCTCTTCAGAACGTTCGCCAGCGGGACAATGAAGGCTGACAACCCCTTCGCGGTATAGAGCAAGCTGGTGTTCGTGGTCGCGTATTTCGGACCGAACATGTCGGTGCAGGTGGAGGGGAAGAGACTGAAGATCTCACCCCAGGTAAAGAAGATCAGCGCCGCGCAGATCACGAAGGTCCACGGTGTCGTACCCGCCGTTCCAAGCAGCCAGTAGGCCGCGCCGCCGGCGGTGAAGGCGATCGCCATGGTGTATTCACGGCCGATCTGATCGGAGATCCAGCCGAAGAATGGCCGCGCGCCGCCGTTGGCGACATTGTCGATGATGCCGGCTACGATGAGGGTGCTGGCGCCAAAAAGAATCACGGTCTGCGAGACGCCGTAATCCTTCGCGATGATTGCGATCTGCGCTGTAACCATCAAGCCGCTGCCAGACACCAGGATGAACATGACGTAAAGCAGCCAGAACACGGGTGACGCAAGCATCTGACCCGGCGTGCTCGAGGTCTTTGACTGCAAGACCTTCACGGCAGATCCGGTTGGGACTTCTCCCGGCAGCGGCGGGCGGAGTAGCCATGCCAGCACGAAGATAATTGCGCCCTGACCAATTGCGAACCAGAAGAAGGTGTCGGCATATCCGACCGAGGCGATCATCCTTTGAATCGGGATCACCGTGACGGCGGCGCCGGCGCCGAACCCGGCCGCGGTCAGGCCAACCGCGAGACCGCGACGATCGGGAAACCATTTCACGGCGTTGCCGACGCAGGTTGCGTAGATGGCGCCAGCTCCAATGCCCGATATGACGGCGCCAAGATAGAGCGCCTCGAGCGACGCAGCCTTGGCGTTGATGAGCCAGCCGACCGCGACGAAAATGCCGCCGGCCGCGACCATGAGTCTTGGACCGCGCTGACCGAGCGTGTCGACGATCCATCCTTCAAGCGGGGTAAGCCAGGTCTCCAGCGCGACAAAAATGCTGAATGCGACCTGGATGCCGGCGACATCCCAGGAATTTGCTTTCGCCATCGGACCGACGAAATAGGTCCAGCCATATTGGAGATTGGCGATCATCGCCATGCAGACGACGCCGATGATAAGTTGCATCCAACGAAAGCCGTTGGACGGAGCCTGGCTTGACGGGCTTGCTGCGCGAGCCATCATTGTGTCCTCCTAATGCGCGCTTTCTTGAGCCGCCCCACCAAGGCCGCCGAGCGCTGCATTTGAAAGTCTGGTATATTATATTCCAACGCGCAAGGCCCGATTTCGGATGGTTGTGCCCTGCAACTTAAAGGAGCGTTGGCGTAAGCCTTTGGCATTCGATAACAAAAATGGCCCCGACGATCGGAGCCATTCAACCAAGACAAAAATTTCGAGACGCCTCAGAGCCGAGCGCGGCCTCAGACATTGCAGCGGGGAATATCGCCGTTGCGGATTGTCGCCTCCGCGTATGCCAGCAGCAACCGGTCGATGGTGGCGAGCAGGCGGCGGAACAGGGTGTTGGAGGGCGAGAGCGCAACGTAGCTGGTATTGGACATCGGGTTCCCTTGTTGGAAGGCAGCAAACTACCGCCTCGTCGTCGGGAACTATCTAATGTATACCAGATACCATCAGCAACCGGTTTGTTTGCATAGCAGCAATCAATTTGCTGCAGCGCACATTAACGGGGACTTCGGCCACCGGAAACCGGCGGCCCTTTTGGTTTTATCCGGCAGAGTTTCTTATTCCGCCGCCTGCTTCCGCGGTGGATCGAGAGCGCCTGAACCGTGGATTTCGGCCACCTGGTGATCGCTGAAGCCGAGAACCTGCCGGAGGATTTCGTCGGTGTGTTCTCCGAGCAGCGGCGAGCGCTTCACCTCGGTCGGGCTGTCCGACATCTTGATGGGGTTGCCGACCGACAGGTACTTGCCGCGGGTGGGATGATCGACCTCGACCACGGTGCCGGTCAAGCGCAGCGACTGGTCTTCAGCCAGTTCCTTCATCGACAGGATTGGACCGCAGGGGATGTCGTCCTTGTTGAGGATCTCCATCGCCTCGAATTTTGTCTTCGTCATCGTCCATTGCTCGATGCGGGCGAAAATCTCGTTGAGCCGCGACAGCCGGGCAGGCGGCTTGGCGTAATCGGGATGGGTCTTCCAGCCGGGCTCGCCGATCACGTCGCAGATCTTCTCCCAGACCGGCGCTTGCGTAATGAAGTAGATATAGGCGTTGGGATCGGTCTCCCAGCCCTTGCATTTGAGGATGCGGCCGGGCTGACCGCCGCCGGAATCGTTGCCCGCGCGCGGCACCGCATCGCCGAACGGAATGCCTTCGCCGAACTGGCTGTACTCCTTGAGCGGACCATGGGCGAGGCGCTGCTGATCGCGCAGCTTGACGCGCGCAAGATTGAGCACGCCGTCCTGCATCGCGGCGGTGACCTTTTGTCCCTTGCCGGTGACGGTGCGCTGATAGAGCGCGGTGACGATGCCGAGCGCCAGGTGCAGGCCGGTGCCGCTATCGCCGATCTGCGCGCCGGTGACCAGCGGCAATCCATCGCGAAAACCGGTGGTCGATGCCGCGCCGCCGGTGCATTGCGCGACGTTCTCATAGACCTTGCAGTCTTCGTAAGGCCCGGGCCCGAATCCCTTGATCGAGGCCACGATCATCTTCGGATTGATGCTTTGGATCTTCTCCCAGGGAAATCCCATGCGGTCGAGCACGCCGGGGCCGAAATTCTCCACCAGCACGTCGCATTTCTTCATCAATGCGGTGAGGACTTCCTTGCCCTTCGGATTCTTGGTGTCGAGCGTGATCGAGCGCTTGTTGTGGTTGAGCATGGTGAAATACAGGCTGTCGACGTCGGGGACGTCCTGCAACTGACCGCGCGTGATGTCGCCGACACCCGGACGCTCGACCTTGATCACGTCGGCGCCGAACCAGGCCAGCAACTGCGTGCAGGTCGGGCCCGACTGGACGTGGGTGAAATCGAGAATGCGAACGCCCTCGAGCGCCTTTGTCATCTTACTCTCTCCATAACTTCAATGTCGTCTTGCCCCGAGAAAGCGGGCATCATTTCTTCTTCAGCACGCTTTGCGGGTTGAGGTTGCCGATGCGGCCGCTTTCGGAGCCGGCCGCGGGGTCGATCACCGCGTTGATCAGGGTCGGCCTGCCGGAATCCATGGCCGCGTTCACGGCGCGCTTCAATTCGTCGGGCATGGTCGCATTGACGCCAATGCCGCCGAACGCTTCCATCATCTTGTCATAGCGCGAGCCCTTGACGAAGACGGTGGTGGCAACGTCGGGACCGCCGGTCGGATTGATGTCGGTGCCGCGATAGATGCCGTCATTGTTGAAGATGACGACGCAGACCGGCAAATTGTAGCGGCAGATGGTTTCGACCTCCATGCCGGAGAAACCGAAGGCGCTGTCGCCCTCGACCGCGAGCACGGGTTTGCCGGTCTCGATGGCGGCGCCGATGGCAAAGCCCATGCCGATGCCCATCACGCCCCAGGTGCCGACGTCGAGCCGCTTGCGCGGCTTGTACATGTCGATGACGCCGCGCGCGAGATCGAGCGTGTTGGCGCCTTCGTTGACGAGGATGGCGTCGGGCCGCTCCTTGACGATGGTGCGCAGCGCGCCGAGCGCGCCGTGATAGTCCATCGGCGACTTGTTGTTCATCAGCCGCGGCGCCATTTTTGCGATGTTTTCTTCCCGCTTGGAATTGACGGTGTTGACCCAGTCGGCCGGCGCGGACGGCCAATTGCCGCCCATGGCTTCAAGCAGCGCGGCAACGCAAGAACCGATATCGCCGACCACGGGAGCGACGATCTCGACATTCGAATCCATCTCCTTGGGCTCGATGTCGATCTGGATGAATTTTTTCGGCGCATCGCCCCAGCTCTTGCCCTTGCCGTGCGACAGCAGCCAGTTGAGGCGCGCGCCGATCAGCATTACGACGTCGGCGTCCTTCAACACCGTCGAGCGCGCGGCGCCCGCACATTGCGGATGCGTGTCGGGCAGCAGGCCCTTGGCCATGCTCATCGGCAGGAAGGGAATGCCGCTGTTCTCGACGAGAGTGCGGATGGAATCATCGGCCTGCGCGTAGGCCGCCCCCTTGCCGAGGATAATCAGCGGACGTTTTGCGCTTTTGAGGACATCGAGCGCGCGCTTGACCGCCGATGGCGCCGGGATCTGGGCGGGCGCCGCGTCGATCACCTTGACCAGCGATTTGGCGCCGGCATCCGCGTTCATGACCTGCGAAAAAAGTTTTGCGGGCAGGTCGAGATAGACGCCACCCGGACGGCCCGACACCGCCGCGCGGATCGCACGCGCCAATCCGATCCCGATGTCGGCGGCATGCAGCACGCGGAATGCCGCCTTGCACAGCGGTTTGGCAATCGCAAGCTGATCCATCTCTTCATAGTCGCCCTGCTGCAGGTCGACGATCTCGCGCTCGGACGAACCCGAGATCAGGATCATCGGGAAGCAGTTGGTGGTGGCGTTGGCGAGCGCCGTCAGCCCGTTGAGAAAGCCGGGCGCCGACACCGTGAGACAGACACCGGGCTTTTTGGTCAGGTAGCCGGCGATCGCCGCGGCATTGCCCGCGTTCTGCTCGTGGCGGAAGGAGATGACGCGGATGCCCGCGGCCTGCGCCATGCGGCCTAAATCGGTGATCGGGATGCCGGGCACGCCGTAGACCGTATGGATGCCGTTGAGCTTGAGCGCGTCGATGACGAGATGAAAGCCGTCGGTCAGCTCCTCCTGGGCGTCGCTCGCCTCGGTCTTGCTCGCGGTGTTCAGCATCGGCATGGTCTCCTTGATCGTTTCCTGATGCGACGAGTTTTTCGTCTGCGAATTGGCCGCCCCCGAAGTCGGCGGCGATGTCAGTTAAAACAGCTCTTGCCCGTGGGCTTCCACATAGGCGGCAAGGCCGAGCGTATGATCGCGCGCGCGTTTCTCGGCGAGTTCGGTGTCGCGCGCTTCCAGCGCTTCGATGATCGCCATGTGTTCGGGCAGCGAAGTCGCCGTGCGATCCTTGCGCCCGATCGTCAATTGGCGATAGCCGCGCACGTGCAGCAGGATGTCGTTGGTCATGTCGACCAGCACCGGCGACTCGCTGAGCGAGATCAGGGCCTGGTGGAAGGTGATGTTGGCCCTGGAATATTCCTCGACATGGTCCTGCGGCAAACGATCCTTGCCAAATTCCTTGAAGAAGTCGCGCAGCGCCGAAATGTCTTTCTTGCGCGCGGTGGTGGTGATCAACCGCGCCGCCATGCTCTCGAGCGCGGCCCAGGCGCGGATCATGTCGACGATCTCGGTCTTGGTCCGGCGCACCACGACAATGCCGCGGCGCGGCACGGTCTTCACAAAACCGTCCTGCTCCAGCATCGCGATCGCTTCGCGAATAGGCGTGCGGCTGACGCCAAGGCGCTCCGACAACGCGCGCTCGTCGAGCATCACCGGCTCGGGCGTCGCATAGATGTCCATCTTCAGGATCGCTTCCTTCAACGCCTCATAGGCCTTGTTCTTGAAGCTGATCTCCGGGACGATGCGGACGATTGCGATGTCTGGCTCAGCCATGGTGGGCGACGCCTTGGTTTGGTTGCGCATGGGCATGACCGATCTCCTCCAGCCGGAGAACGTCCTATATCAGAAAATCCATCAGATTTTTGGCATACCAAATGCCAGAATGTCAAGCCAGGCCTGTTTTCGGCCTTTTCGCAGGGCCTCGCACCTTGACAACATTGGTTCTGGCATACCAAATGCCATAATCATCCGACGGCCGGAGCAAGCCGCCGCACCCGCGGACCCTGCGTTTGCGATCACTGTAACATCGATCGAGCGCGCCGAGGCAAGCACCGTTCTGACACAAGCAGATCGTGCTGACGAACGAAAAAACGACTTCAAGGAGGAAGCCAATGTCGAATTCCAAAGATGCGGTCCGCAAAATACTCGATTCAGTCAAGGCGGACAAACGCACGAGCCTGACGGCGCCGGAAGGCAAGCTGGTGTGCGACGCCTACGGCATTCCCGTTCCGAAAGAGGGCGTGGCGAAATCCGCAAGCGAGGCAGCCAGGATCGCGACCGACATGGGCTTCCCGGTGGTGATGAAGATCGTCTCGCCGGATATCCTGCACAAGACCGAAGCCGGCGGCGTGATGGTCGGCGTCAAGACCGCGGCGGACGTCGAAGCCAACTACACGGCGATTTTGGCGAACGCGAAGAAATACAAATCCGACGCCAAGATCGAGGGCATTCAGGTCCAGCAGATGCTCATGGGCGGACAGGAGGTCATCGTCGGCGCGGTGACCGACGGCTCGTTCGGCAAGCTGGTGGCGTTCGGCCTGGGCGGCGTACTGGTCGAAGTTTTGAAGGACATCACGTTCCGCCTTGCGCCGGCGACCAGGCAGGACGCGCTCTCGATGCTGGACGGCATCCAGGCCCATGAGATGCTGAAGGGCGTACGCGGCAGCGATCCCGCCAACCGCGAGGCGATCGCCGACATCATCGTCAACGTCTCGAAGCTGATCTCCGATTTCCCCGAGATCACCGAAATGGATCTGAACCCGGTGTTCGCGACGAAAGATGCCGCTGTCGCCGCCGACGTCCGCATCGTCGTCGACTTCGCGCCGGCGCCGCCGCGCCCGCGGCCCAACCATGACGACATCGTGCGCCAGATGAACCGGATCATGAAGCCGAAGGCGGTCGCGGTGATCGGCGCCTCCGCCGAGAACGGCAAGATCGGCAACTCCGTGATGAAGAACCTCATCAACGGCGGCTACAAGGGCGAGATCTACCCGATCCACCCCAAGGCCGAGGAGATCCTGGGCAAGAAGGTTTTCAAATCGGTCAAGGATATCCCGGGCGAGGTCGATATCGCGGTGTTTGCGATCCCGGCAAGCCTTGTTGCCGGTGCCCTGGTTGAATGCGGCGAGAAGAAAGTCGTCGGCGCGATCCTGATTCCCTCCGGCTATGCCGAGACCGGCAACGTCGAGGGCCAGGAGGAAATCCAGGCGATCGGCCAGAAATACGGCATCCGCCTGATGGGGCCGAACATCTACGGCTTCTATTATACCCCCGCCAATCTCTGCGCGACGTTCTGCACCGCCTACGACGTCAAGGGTTCCGCGGCGCTGTCGTCGCAATCCGGCGGCATCGGCATGGCGATCATCGGCTTTTCGCGCTCGGCGAAGATGGGCGTCTCGGCGATCGTCGGTCTCGGCAACAAGTCCGATATCGACGAGGACGATCTGTTGACGTTCTTCGAGCAGGACGACAACACCCAGATCATCGCGCAGCATTGCGAGGATTTGAAGGACGGCCGGGCGTTTGCCGAAGTGGCCAGGCGCGTGTCGAAGAAGAAGCCGATCGTGGTCTTGAAGGCAGGGCGAACTTCGGCAGGCGCCAAGGCCGCAAGCTCGCACACCGGCGCGCTCGCCGGCAACGACAAGATCTACGAGGACGTGTTCAACCAGTCGGGCGTGATCCGCGCGCGCTCGTTGCGCGACATGCTGGAATTCGCCCGCGGCATCCCGGTGCTGCCGACGCCAAAAGGGGAAAACGTCGTCATCATCACCGGCGCCGGCGGCTCCGGCGTGCTGCTGTCGGATGCCTGTATCGACAACAAATTGTCGCTGATGACGATCCCGCCGGATCTCGACGCGGCGTTCCGCAAATTCATCCCGCCGTTCGGCGCCGCGGGCAATCCCGTCGACATCACCGGCGGCGAGCCGCCGATCACCTACGTCAACACGGTAAAGCTCGGGCTTGAAGACCCGCGCATCCACGCGCTGATCCTGGGTTACTGGCACACCATCGTGACGCCGCCGATGGTGTTTGCGCGGAACATGGTGGAAGTGAAGAAGGAGATGAAGGCCAAGGGCATCGAAAAGCCGATCGTGGCCTCGCTCGCCGGCGACGTCGAGGTCGAGGAAGCCGCCGACTATCTCTACCAGAACGGCATCGTGGCTTACGCGTACTCGACGGAAATTCCGGTCGCCGTGCTAGGCGCGAAATACAAATGGGCGCGGGGCGCGGGATTGCTGTAAAGCTCTCGTCATTCCGGGACACGCGTCTTCGCGTGGGCCCGGAATCCATAACCCCAAATCGTGGTTATGGATTCCGGGCTCGCGCTTCGCGCGCCCCGGAATGACAAGTCTTAGAATCAGGACGCGCTGACGCTTGGCCGGCGCAATCGCTGCGCCGCCCAATCAAGTCCAGCAGCGACAGTGAAGCCGGCACAGGCCGCCAGCGCGTCGACGACAAAATCTTCAAGGCGCGCATGCCTTCCCGGCGCCCAGAGCTGCAGGATTTCGAGGACGCCGATGATGACGACCGATGCCACCGAGGTGAGCAGCCGATTTCGCGAATAAGCCAAACCGAATGCGAGACCGATCAGCACGAAGGCGAGCGCATGCTCGCCATCCTGACCGAGGTCGGAATGCGGGCGGAAGCGTGGCGGTCCCAGGGTTGCGAAGGTGACGGCCAAGGCCAAAAGCCAGGCGAACAATCTCAGAAGTATGGTCATGGCGCCGGGATAGCACGATTTGCCGTCGCGATATCGCATCACGTGCGTGCGATGTTCGTGTAGTTAACGGCCCGCCGCCAGCTTGGTTAATGGCGCCGTGTCACAGCGCCTGTCGCGCGCCGAGACCGACCATAAAACGCTCCCGGATCTGAACGGGATCCCGGCGGGTGGTTCCGACGCCCGGCTTGTCGTCGATGCGCAGGCCGATCAGGGTCGGCCCTGAAGCCGACAGGGATTGGTCGACCAGGCGCTCGAAATCCTCTTCGTCGGCGGCCCAGGCGCTGTTGGCAAGACCGCAGCCGATCGCAATCGCAACGAGATCCGACACCAAAGCGGCAGGTGTCGGCTGCGCGCCGGTAATCTGGTAAACGCCGTTATCCATCACGATCATGGTGAGGTTTTTAGGCTTGAGCGTCGCGATCGTCGACAGGCAGCCCATCTGCATCAACAGCGAGCCATCGCCTTCGAGCGCGAACACGCGGCGCTTCGGTTGAGCCAGCGCGACGCCTAGCGCAATCGGGAAGGCAAGCCCCATGCTGCCCAGCATATAAAAGTTCTGCGGCCGATGGCCGGCGGCCCAAAGATCGAAATTGGTATTGCCGATGCCGCCGACCACGGCTTCCTCGTTCTTCAGTTTTGCAATCAGCCGCGAGGTCAGATCGAAGCGGTTCATCACCTTGGTGTTGCGGGCAGGGCCGTTTGTTTGCGTGGTCATGCGCGTCGCCTTATTTGTCGAACACTTTGCCGCCGGTCAAAAGCGGCGACAGGATCAGCGCCACCGGCGCCTGCGTCATGATGGCCTGCTTGATCGATCGATCGGCGATGAATTCGAACTCATCGAGCCGGGTCACGGTGTGATGTTCCATGGCGAGCGAATCGAGCACCGGCCGCATGGTGCGGCAAACCAGGGACTGCCCGTAATTGAATTCGCCGAGCGTGCCGCGTTCGGACACGAACATGATCAGCGGGATCTGGTAGGGGATCGCGAGCGAGGCCAGCACGTTGGCGAGCGTGGCGAAGCCGGAGGTCTGCATCAGCACCGCGCCCTTCAGGCCGCCCATCCAGGCGCCGGAGACGATGCCGACCGCTTCTTCCTCGCGCGCGGTGGGGAAGGTCGTGAAGAACGGATCGGCGTGAATATTCTTGATCAGCGCGGTCAGCACGCGATCGGGAACATAGGGCACGAGGCGGATGTCGTTGCGCTTCAGCGTTTGCAGCACCACCTCGTGCCAGCTTGGGGTCGAGGTTTGTTCCCCGGCAGCCGTCATTGATCAATCCCCTTGATAGGCGTTCGGCGTCGCAAGTAGCGTCATCGCTGACGGCCGTATCCGTAGCAGTCAGGCTTGACCTGATCAACAAGATTGTTAACAATATTGAACCTTAAATATCCGGCGTCGTAGGGGCGTCGGGCTGGCAATTTCGTGAGCGGTGGTTGATGGAGGCGCACGTAGCCAAGCGGAACGACCAGGGCGATGTGGCGGTGCGCCTGCGTGAGTTCATCGCGACTGGCCGGTTCGTGCCCAACGAGCGTTTGGTCGAGGCGGACCTTGCGGGCGTGCTGCAAACCAATCGCGCCAACGTCCGGATCGCGCTGGCAATGCTGGACCAGGAAGGCCTCGTCATTCGCGAGCGCAATCGCGGCGCGCGTGTCCGCCTGGTGTCCGATGTCGAAGCGATGGAGATCGCCGATGCGCGGCGTGCGCTCGAAGGCGTCGTCGCGCGGCAGGCCGCCGCGTGTGCCGGCAAAGCGGATGCCATTAGCCTGCGCAGGATCGTCACCGGCATGCGCAAGGCGTACGCCGCATCAGACTTCATCCAGGTGTCGCGGCTGAACGGCCAGCTTCATGCGGAGATTCAACGCATCGCCGGCAACAAGACGGTGGCGAGATTGCTGGAGACGTTGAAATCGCAGATCGTTCGACAGCAATACCGTGCCATCCTGCTGCCCGGCAGGGCCAAGGCTTCGGTGCAGGAACATGTGGCGATCGTTGCAGCGATCTGTGCTCATGACGAGACGGCCGCCGAAGCCGCGATGCTGCGGCACATGGACGGCGTGATTGCAGCGTTGAAACAGGCGATCGCGTTGAATGCAGGAATGGCGTGAGGAGCGGAGACTCCGGGAGTACGGTTCGCAATCCGCGACAAGACATAGACGGCATAATCATAATCAAAAGACGGTAAGGGAGTGGGATGATGGGCAAATGGTTCGGGATGTGTGCGGTGGTCGCGGCGGTGGTGCTGACCTCAGGCGCGGCGCCGGCGCAGAGCGGATTTCCGTCAAAACCAGTGCATATTTACGTGCCCTATTCCGCCGGCGGTGCCGTCGACATCCTGGCGCGCACGCTGGGCGACGTGGTCTCCAAACAATGGGGCCAGGGCGTCGTCATCGAGAACCGGCCGGGCGCGGGTGGGGTGGTGGCGTCGCAGGCGCTCGCGACTTCAGCGCCGGACGGCCACACCCTGATCGTCGTCGCCAGCGGCCACGCCACCAATCCGTTCCTGTATGAGAAACTGCCCTACGACACGTTCAAGGATTTTACCCCGATTACGCTGCTGGCCTCGTCTCCCAATATCCTCCTGGTGAAGGCCGATTCTCCGTTCAAGACGCTGGCCGATGTAATCGCGCAGGCCCGCGCCAAGCCGGGGAGCCTTGCCTTCGGCCATGCCGGCAACGGAACATCGACGCATTTGGCCGGCGAGCTCCTGAAGAGCCTGGCGAAAATCGACATCAATGCGATCCCCTACAAGGGCGGTGTGCCCGCGATCAATGACCTCCTCGGCGGACAAATCCCGCTGTCGTTCAACAACGGGCCTGAATCGGTCGGCCAGCTCCAGGCCGGCACCGTCCGCGCGCTCGCCGTCACCAGCGCCACGCGCGCGTCGTTTTTGCCTGACGTGCCGAGCATGGCCGAGACCGTGCCGGGCTATGACACCGAGGTGTGGTGGGGGCTGCTCGGACCGGCCGGCATGCCCAAAGACCTCGTCGAAAAACTCGCGCATGATTTTGTCGCGGCGCTGAATACCGACGCAGTGAAGGCGCGGCTGACAAAACTCGGCGCCTTGCCGATCGGCAGCACACCGCAGCAATTCGACGCGAAGATTCACGCCGATTACGAGAAATGGGGGCCGATCATCAAGGCCGCCGGCATGAAGGCGGAATGAGAAGATGATCCCTGCTTGCCTGCCGCCGCGCGACGTCAGTAAGCCCAAACTACCGCCGCCGCCCGATGCCTGCGACACGCATGCCCATGTGTTCGGGCCTGCGGCGCAGTTTCCCTACGCCGAGGACCGCAGCTACACGCCGCCCGACGCGCCGCTCGAAAAATATCTGGGCATGCTGGATCGAATCGGATTTGCGCGCGGCGTGCTGGTGCAGGGCAGCGCACATGGCCGTGACAATTCCGCGATGCTCGATGCGCTGACGCGCCGGCCCGACCGTTTGCGCGGTGTCGCGGTCGCGGATGCCGACATCGCGCCGGCGACCTTGCGCGAATGGGATCGCATCGGCGTCCGCGGCCTGCGCTTCAATCATTTTTTCCGCGATGGGCAGTTGCACTATCGCGGCGGCGTGCCTCTCGCGGCGGCGGAAACGCTGGCGCCTGTGATGGCCGAACTCGGCTGGCATCTTCAGCTCTGGATCGACGTGAAGGATTTGCCCGAAACGCTGCCGGTACTGAAAGCGCTGGGCCTGCCGGTCGTGATCGATCACATGGGCCGCACCGACGCCCGCGCCGGCACGGCGACGGCGGGATTCCAGTCGTTGCTGCGCGCGGTCGGCGAGGGGTGGTGCTGGGCGAAATTGTCCGGCGCCCACCGGCTCAGCCGTGATGCGCCCGAATATCCCGACGCGCGGCCGTTTCATGAGGCGCTGGTGCGGGCCAATCCGGAACGGCTGGTGTGGGGCGGCGACTGGCCGCATCCCCGCGTCGAAGGCGAGATGCCCGACGCCGGACATCTTTTTGAACTATTTCAGATGTGGACGCCTGACCTCCCGACCCGGCACCGCATCCTCGTCAGCAATCCCGCAAACCTCTACGGTTTCCCGAACTGAAAGTCGCATCGAAAAATGTCCGTCAATAACAAGCGCGTGTTCTACGTCAAATACCTGGCCAACGAGGTCTATGCCGACATCCTGCGGGCGCGGCCCGACGTGCGGCTCGACCGGCTCGAGAATGAAAGCCCGGATGAAGTCTCGGCGCCAATTCTCGCCGCTGCGCATGCCTATCAGATCGGCGCGGCGCGCGATGAGCTTGCGAGCCATTTTCACGTCCATCGCGACCTGCTGGCACGGGCGCCGAACCTCCTGATCGTGTCCAGCAACGGCGCGGGTTACGACCCCGTCGATGTCGAGGCCTGCACCGCGGCCGGTGTGCTGGTCGTCAATCAATCCGGCGGTAATGCGCACTCGGTTGCCGAACACGCGCTGGCGATGCTGATCACGCTGTCGAAACGCATCATTCAGGCTGATCGCGTGCTGCGGCGCGAGGCGAATGTGAATCGCAACGCCTTGATGGGCACGGAGGTGCAGGGCAAGACCATCGGCATCGTCGGCCTCGGCAATGTCGGGCGCCGGATCGCCGCGCTCTGTAACGGCCTGCTCGGCATGAAGGTGCTGGCCTATGACCCCTATCTATCGGCTACCGAAATGGCGGCGCGGGGCGGCGACAAGGTCGAACTCGACGACTTGCTGCGCCGCTCGGACTACGTGTCGATCTCCTGTCCGTTGACGAAAGACAGCCGCGGCATGATCGGCGCGCGCGAATTCGCGCTGATGCAGCCGCACGCCTATTTCATCACCACCGCGCGCGGCTTCATCCATGACGAGGACGCGCTCGCCGCGGCGCTGCGCGACAGGCGCATCGCGGGCGCGGGGCTCGACGTCTGGGCCAAGGAGCCGCCGCCGCCGGACCATCCGCTATTGCAGTTCGACAACGTGCTGGCGAGCCCGCATACCGCGGGCGTCACGACGGAAGCGCGGGCCAATATGGGCCGGATCGCCGCCGAGCAGATGCTCGACGCGCTGGACGGCAAGCGGCCGCCACGCGTCATCAACCCCGAGGTCTGGCCTGATTACGCCAGGCGTTTCGAGCGGACGTTTGGGTTTGCCCCGGGATAGCGCGGATCGGTACCCCGCGCCGTCGATTTTGCCGTAGAAAATTTTGACCACGGCCGGTCCGGCCGAAGCAACAAAACCACTGCCGCAGATGGGCCTCACGACGGTCGCGTTGCTATTTTCGCCGCTATCTCGACATCCCCCCTGGGCGGGATCATGTTCCGAATGCGCCCCTGGTCGCGGAAAAGAGTTCCGCGGGTGTCGAGGACATCTGCGATATGCAACGATTACGTTCATTGCTGCGTGCTACGCCGTCCCGGTTGGGGCGCCGGATCGCCTTGATCGTCCCATCGCGGCGGCGAGCCTGCCGGCAGCCGGCGCCTAAATTCATATTGGTATTTTGGCGCAAACGCCATAAGCTCAGGGCGGCGCGATCACCGGCGCGGCTTTGATCCCGGTCAAAACCATTTCCACCCGATGAAGTTATGTGGGCCTGTCTTGGCGTTATGGACGCTGGAGGAAGGGTTTCATGTCACGGTTTGTCGTACGCTTCATGAAGGACGTGCTCGGCGACAACGGCCGGGAGATCGAAATCTGCCAGCGCGCGCTGGAAGTCGATGCCTCAAACGAAGGCCAGGCGACCGAACTGGCCAAGCAAAAATTCTGCGAAAAAGAGGCGCTCTGCGAATGGTCGCTGCATGCCGATCGAATTCAGATCAGGCAAGCCGATCTTCCGTCCTGAAGATCGTCATGCATAGGATCGGTTAAACTTGAGCGAGAAGCGCGCGCCGGTCGGGCGGCGATTTTCCACCGTAATCGTCGCAAGATGTAATTCGGCGATGCGCTGGACGATCGATAGACCAAGGCCCGTGCTTCCCGGCTTGCTGCGGTCGCGCCGCCAGAAGCGTTGAAAAATCAGGTTCCGCTCCTCTTCGGCGACGCCCGGTCCGTGGTCGGAGACGCTCACCGTGCCGTTGTCTTCGACGACGAACTCCACGGTCGTTCCGGGTGCGGTATGGTTGATGGCATTTTCCGCCAGATTCCGGATGGCGCGGTTGAGCATCTCCGGACTGCCTTTGACCCAGACCGGCTCGGTTGCGCCGAGGAGGGCGATATCCTTGCCCTGCGCCAGCGCCAGCGGCGCAACGAATTCTGCGACTTCGGCTGCGACCGATCGAAGATCGGCTCTTTCGCGTGGATCGACCACGAACGCATCCAGCTCCGCGATCTCGAGCAATTGGCTGATAATATGCGCCATGCCGTCGACATCCTGCCGCAAGGCCTGGCCCATTTTCTCGTCTTTTAAAATATCCAGACGCGTCCTGAGGATACTCAGGGGGGTGCGTAGTTCGTGCGCGGCATCCGCGGTGAAATCACGCTGAATCCGATAACCCTCCTCGAGCCGGTCGAGCGCCTGGTTGACGGCCGAGACGAGGGGGCGCACTTCGACCGGCATCTCATCGGTCGGCAACCGCAGCCCGGTACGCGCCGGCCCGATATCGCGGGCGATCTCGGAAGCCTCGTGAAGCGGCCGCAGCGCGCGGCGGAAGATCGCGATATCCGCGATCAGCAACACCAACAGGATGGGCAGCGTAATCCATCCCACATTCCTGTAGAAATCAGCGACGATATCGTCGATCAGCACGTCGCGGTTGGCGAGATCCTCGCCGGCCTGGATCCAGACGGTCTGGCCGCCGACGGTCTTCCTGATGCTGGCGCCGGACACGGTGGCATCGCTACTCCGCTGCTGCAGGAATTCGACATCGCCGGATTCGGCGTCGGCCGGAAACAGCGCCCCCTGATCCTTCAGCGAGGAAAACAAGACCTTTCCATGAGGGTCGAGCACCGCATAGGAATAACGCCCATAGGCCTGCGAATAAAGCCCGAGCAAGTCGAGCGGCAGGTTCAATTCGAGACTGCCGTCGGACTTTGCGCTCAGATGCTCCCCGACTGAATCGGCCTGTTCCTGCATCGCCTTGTCGTGGATGTTGTTCGTCGCATAGCTCAACAGCCATGACAGCGCGAGCGACATCAAAATGGAGGTGATAACGACGGCGACGACGTGCAGGAAGACGATGCGGGAAATGATCGACTTGAACCGGATCACACTATTTTTCCTCTGCGATCAGGTATCCCACTCCGCGGATGGTATGAACCTGGACCTTGGCGCCGCGCTCCGAAAGCTGCTTGCGCAAGCGGTGGACGTACACCTCGATCGCGTTGGACGCGACCTCGCCCGAATGCCCGAAGATATGATCTTCCACCTGCTTCTTGGAAACCACGCGTCCCTTGCTGCGCATCAACAGTTCGAGCACCGCCGTTTCGCGGGCCGACAGCACCTGGGGCTGGTCGTCGATCGAGGCTTGCCGGTTTCGCGTATCGAATTCGAGATTGGCGATGCGGAGCGAACTGCCAAGTAAATTGCCGGGCCGCCGCAACTGGGCTTCCAGCCGCGCCAGCAGTTCCTCGAGCGCGAACGGCTTCACCAGATAATCGTCGGCGCCGCTGCGCAGGCCCTGGACGCGGTCATGCAGGCCGCCGCGCGCGGTCAGGACGATGACCGGAATTGGATTGTCCAAATGTCGTAGCTCGCGCAGCAGAGCCAGGCCGTCGCCGTCCGGCAGGCCGAGGTCCAGGATCAGGGCGGCATAGAACGTCGTGCGAAGAACCGAACTGGCTTCCTCGAGCGTCGACAGCACATCGGTTTCATAGCCTGCCGCTTGCAGCCCCTTGGTCAAGAGCTCCGCAAGCTGCTCGTTATCTTCGACGACCAATAATCGCATATTCCACTACCTGACCGCATGGTCGCGCCTAGCCATGAGACGATTTCGGGCACCACGCAAGTGTCGCTGATGCGGCGGAAACCGCCGCAAGGCGCAGTTAAGCATTCTCAGGGAATGGGCGAGAGCGAGTGGCCGGCGCCGATCCAACGCTCCGCCCTGCGGCGCGAATCTGCGAATGCCCAGAGGGTCTTGCAAGCCAAATTTACTAAACATGGCAGGCTCCTGCGCATCGACCGGCCCTGGCGGAGCGCGAGCTTACAAATGGTTGCAGTGCAGCAATTACTTCGATTCGAAAAGATTCGAGAGGCCCGATTGACATAAAATATGTTTAGTGAAACTCTCTGACTTAACAATAATACTAAACATCGCCTCGCCCTCCACTTGCAGGCGAGGCGCACTCAGTCTGCGTGCATGACCGCCGAACGGCGAAGCGTGATTGGCAAGACAGCAGGCAATCGCCTGCGACAACAGGGAGGTTGTGATGATCCAAATGATGCGTGCATTGGGGGCGGCTGCGGTTGTTGCCGTCTCGTGTCTCGGCGGTCAGGCGGTTGCCCAGACCAAGCAGTTGACGCTGTGCTGGGCGGCGTGGGACCCGGCCAACGCGCTAGTGGAACTCTCCAAGGACTTCACCGCCAAGACCGGCGTTGAAATGAAATACGAGTTCGTGCCGTGGACGAGCTACGCCGACCGCTTCCTCAATGAACTCAATTCGAAGGGCAAGCTTTGCGACGTCATCATCGGGGACAGCCAATGGATCGGCGGCGCCGCCGAGAACGGACACTACGTCAAGCTCAACGACTTCTTCGCCAAAGAGAAGATCTCGATGGACGATTTCATGCCGGCAACCGTGGTCGGCTATTCCGAATGGCCCAAGAACACCCCGAATTATTGGGCGCTGCCGGCGATGGGCGATGCGATCGGCTGGACCTACCGCAAGGACTGGTTCGCACGGCCGGAAATCCAGGCCGAGTTCAAGAAGAAATTCGGGCGCGATCTCGCCCCGCCCGAAACCTATGACCAACTCAAGGAGATCGCCGAGTTCTTCCAGGGACGCGAGATCGACGGCAAGAAGGTCTACGGCGCCTACATCTACACCGAGCGCGGCTCCGAAGGCATCACGATGGGCGTCACGAACGTGTTGTACGATTGGGGTTTCCAGTACGAAAATCCGAAAAAACCCTATCAGATGGAGGGTTTTGTCAATTCACCCGAAGCGGTCAAAGGGCTCGAGTTCTACAAGTCGCTCTACAAGTGCTGCACCGCGCCCGGGATGAGCAATGCCTACATGTCGGAAGGCCTCGACGCCTTCAAGTCCGGACAGGTCGCGATGCAGATGAACTTCTTCGCGTTCTTCCCCGGCCTCTACAAGGACCCCAATGTCGGCGGCGACAAGATCGGCTTCTTCGTCAATCCGAAGGAGAAGGATCACTTCACCCAGCTCGGCGGGCAGGGCATCTCGGTCGTCTCCTATTCCGACCATCGCGACGACGCGCTCGCCTATATCAAATGGTTCGCGCAGCCTGACGTCCAGAAGAAGTGGTGGGCGCTCGGCGGCTATTCCTGCCTCAAGTCGGTACTTAACGATCCGAGCTTCCCGAAGAGCGCGCCCTTTGCCGCCGACTTCCTGAAGTCGATGGGTATCGTCAAGGACTTCTGGGCCGAGCCCTCCTATGCCGAGCTCCTGCTCGACATGCAGAAACGCGTCCATGACTATGTCGTGGCCGACAAGGGAACAGCGAAGGAGGCGCTCGATCTCCTGGTGAAGGATTGGCAAAAGGTGTTCAAGGAAGACGGCAAGATCTAAGCTTGATCAGCCGCAGGTCTCCCGATCCTTAAGCCGGATCGGGAGACTGCTTCCTCGAGTGTGCCCGGATCCCGTGAACGACAGGACCAACATGAGCAGTCTCGCCGAGCAGGCCGTTGCCCGGACCCCGCGCCGACTGGCATTGCGGTTCGGCAAGATGTCCGACAAGGCCATTGCGTGGCTGTTCATCACGCCGTCGGTACTGCTGCTGCTGGCGATCAACATCTTCCCGCTGCTATGGACGATCCAGCTCTCGTTCACCAACTATCGGGCCAATCGTCCGAACGCGCCGGTCAGGTACATCGGCCTCGACAACTACCGCGACATACTCAGCGATACCGACGTCTGGCACGCCATGCAGGCGACCGCCCACTTCGTGCTGTGGTCGATTTCGCTCGAAATGGTGCTCGGCTTTGGCCTGGCGCTGTTGATCAACCGCCGTTTCCGCGGCCACAGCTTCTGGACCACCATCATTCTGCTGCCGATGATGCTGTCGCCGGCGGTGGTCGGCAATTTCTGGACCTTTTTGCTGCAGCCTCAGATCGGGCTCTTCAACAGCGCGATTGCGCTCCTGACCGGGGTGGACCCGAGCTCGTTCCAGATGATCGGCGACGTCAGGCTCGCGCCCTGGTCGATCATCATGGTCGATACCTGGATGTGGACGCCCTATGTGATGCTGATCTGCCTTGCCGGTCTGCGCTCGATCCCGGATTACATCTATGAGGCGGCCGAGGTCGATCGCGCCTCGCCCTGGCGGCAGTTCTGGTCGATCACGCTGCCGATGGTGATGCCGTTCCTGATGCTCGCGATCCTGTTTCGCGCGATCGAGAACTTCAAGATGTTCGACATGGTCAATCTCCTGACTTCGGGCGGCCCGGGATCGACCACCGAAGTTGCCTCGATCACCTTGAAGCGCGAGGCGTTCGAGAAGTGGCGCACCGGCTATTCGTCGGCGCTGGCGATCATTCTGTTCGTCACCGTCTTTGGTGCGGCCAACATCTACGTCAAGGCGCTGAACCGGGTGAAACAGCGATGAGCATCAGCGCCAGCGCCTATTCCGTGGCCGAGCCGTCGCGATGGTCGAAGACGATGGCCTCGATCATCGTCGCGACCTACGCGATCGTGACCATTTTGCCCTTGCTGTGGATCTTCCTCACGGGGTTCAAGACGCCGCCGGATTCGATTGCCTATCCGCCAAAAATTCTGTTCGAGCCTTCGGTCGAAGGCTATGTCAATTTGTTCACGACGCGCTCGCGGCAGACGCCGGAGTTTTTGGCGAGCCTGCCGCCACCGCAGACCTGGTACGAGCGGCTGGTGCGCTCGCGCAACATGGTGATCGGCGGGCCATCGAAGGTGGTGCCGCGCTTTGTCAACTCGATGGTGATCGGCTTCGGCTCGACCTTCCTTGCGGTGTGTTTTGGGACGATCGCCGCCTATGCGTTCTCGCGTTTTCGGGTGCCGCTGGCCGACGATTTGCTGTTCTTCATTCTGTCGACGCGGATGATGCCGCCGATCGCGGTCGCGATTCCGATCTATCTGATGTTCCGCAATCTCGGACTGACGGATACAAAACTCGGGATGATCCTGCTCTACACGGCTGTCAACGTCTCGCTCGCGGTATGGCTGCTCAAGGGATTCATGGATGAAATCCCGCGCGAATATGAAGAAGCGGCGATGGTCGACGGCTACACGCGGCTGCAGGCCTTCTTCAAGGTGGTGCTGCCGCAGGCGACCACCGGGATTGCGGCGACCGCGATCTTCTGCCTGATCTTCGCCTGGAACGAATATGCCTTCGCGGTCCTGCTGACCAGCGGCGACGCGCAGACCATGCCGCCCTTCATTCCCTTCATCATCGGCGAAGGCGGCCAGGACTGGCCCGCGGTGGCGGCCGCGACCACGTTGTTCTTCATCCCGATCCTGTGCTTCACCATCCTGCTGCGCCGGCATCTGTTGCGCGGCATCACCTTTGGAGCGGTGCGCAAATGACGGAGAGACTGGCGCAAGTCCCATCGAGATGGCCGCTCTGGCTCCGCCGCGGCCCCTGCGAGGCCCTGGCGATGGCGCTGATCGGGCTTGGCGTCGTGATGCTGATGCAGCCGCTCTCGCTGGACCTCTACAGCTATTCCTTCGTCACGATCCTGGCCGGCACGATCGGCTTCGTGATCGTCAGTCATTTTCCGGATTGAGCTGACATGGCAGAGATCAGGGTCGAGCACGTCGCCAAGACATTCGGTAGCTTTACCGCCGTGAAGGGCGTCGACTTCACGGTCGAGCAAGGCTCGTTCTTCGTCATCCTCGGTCCGTCAGGCTGCGGCAAGACCACGACCTTGCGCATGATGGCGGGACTTGAGCTGCCGACCTCGGGCCGCATCCTGCTCGATGGCGAAGACGTGACCGCATTGCCCGCCTCGGCCCGCGACATTGCGTTTGTGTTTCAGCTGTTTGCGCTCTATCCGCACATGAATGTGCGCCAGAACATCGGCTTTCCGCTGAAGTGCCAGAATTACCCGCGCGCCGAGATCAGAAAGAGCGTCGAGGAGACCGCAAAACTGCTCCGGATCGATCATTTGCTGGATCGCCGCGTCGGCGGCCTTTCGGGCGGCGATCGCCAGCGCGTCGCGCTCGGCCGCGCCATCGTGCGTCGGCCCAAGGCCTTTCTGATGGATGAGCCGTTGGGCGCGCTCGATTCCGAGTTTCGCCGGCTGATGTGCGGGGAGCTCCGCGAATTGCACGACCGCATCGATGCGACCACTGTCTACATCACCCACGACCAGCTCGAGGCGATGGCGATGGCGGACCGGATCGTCATCATGAACCAGGGCTGTGTCGAGCAGATCGGCACGCCGCAGGAGATCTACGATCGGCCCAATACGATGTTCGTGGCCGATTTCATCGGCGCGCCGCCGATGAGTTTTCTCAAAGTCCAGGCCGCGCTGCAACGGGGCGACCGCAGCGTCAGGATCGACGGCGCCGCGGTCGAAATGCCGGAAGTTTTTGTGGATCGTGCCGAGGGCGAGTTTGCGCTGGGGGTGCGGCCCGAGAACGTGTCGTTTGCGGATGCCTCGCAGCTTCGCGGCCGCGTGATCGGCGCCGAATATCTCGGCACGACGCAGATCGTCACGGTGACGACGGCCAACGGGCAGGTCAAGGCGCGGCTGCCGTCAGGCAAGGTGGTGCGGGTCGGCGAACAGGTCGGGCTGGCGCTGCGGCCGGACCGGCTGTCGCTGTTCGACGCCGAAAGTGGTCAGGCGCTGTCCTCGGCGCTTTACGCGGGGGGACGTCATGGCTGAGGTCGCCCTGGTCGAAGTCAGCAAGAGTTTTGGCGCGGTCGAAGCCGTGCGCGACTTTTCGCTCTCGATCGCGAACGGCGAATTCGTCGTGCTGCTCGGCCCGACCGGCGCGGGAAAGACCACGACGTTGCGTCTGATCGCGGGTCTGGAACACCCCGATCGCGGCAATGTGGTGATCCAGGGACGCGATGTGACCGAGGAAGTGCCGGCCGAACGCGACGTCGCCTTCGTATTCCAGCAATATTCGCTTTATCCGCATCTCACGGTCTACGACAATCTGGCCTTTCCGCTGCGCTCTCCGGCGCGGCGCATGAATGAGACATTGGTGCGGCGGCGAGTCCAGCAGGTTGCGGAACTGCTTCACATCCAGCACAAGCTCGACAACCGGGCCACGGCGCTTTCCGGCGGCGAAATGCAGCGGGTCGCGATCGGCCGCGCACTGGTTCGCGAGCCCGCGGTCTATCTGATGGACGAGCCGCTGTCTTCGCTGGACGCAAAACTTCGCGCCGAATTGCGGCTGGAGCTGAAGCGCATCCAGCGCGAATTGGGAACGACGATCCTCTATGTGACGCACGACCAGATCGAGGCCATGACCATGGCGGACCGGATCGGCGTCATGAGCGAGGGAGTTCTGATCCAGCTCGGCACGCCGCGCGAGATCTATGAGCGGCCGAACAGCGCCTATGTCGCAAGCCGGCTCGGAACGCCGGCCATCAATCTCATTCCGGCGGAACTCCTGGGTGGCGAAAAAATGCCGTCCGCGGCGCGGACCGTTGGCTTGCGGACCGAACACATCAAGATTTCCTCTGCCGATCGTCCGGGACCGGTCGCGCAGGTCCATTGGGTGGAGCATCTCGGCGATCAGAACCACGTCCATCTAAAACTCGCCACCCATTCGCTGGTGACGCTGGCCGATCCCGTCCAGGAGCTCAAGGCCGGCGATCAGGTCTCGCTCGAATTCACCGACCCGCTTTATTTCGATTCCGCCGGCAATCGACTTGGCAGCGATGGGATCGGGGGGCGTGCATGATGATCGACCGCCAGCTCCGCAAACGCCTATTCGAAACCGTGGCGCATCGTGTCATCGCCAGCGCCGATGAATTGACCGATCTCGATCGCGCCATTGGCGATGGCGATCACGGCAGCAACATGCGGCGCGGCTTTGAGGCGGTGCTGGCAGCCGTGGACGAACTCTCCGCCAGGAATCTCGGCGAGTCCCTGAAAGGCGTCGGGACCACACTCGTCATGAAAGTCGGCGGCGCGTCCGGCCCGCTGTACGGCACCCTGTTCATGTCGCTCGGCAAGTCGTTGGCGGACGAGGTGACGCGCGAACAGGTCGCCGATGCCTTCGCTGCCGCGATCGAAGCGGTCAAAGTGCGCGGAAAATCCGATGTCGGCCAGAAGACCATGCTCGACGTGCTGTTTCCTGTGGCTCGCGTCTTGCGCGAAGGCGGGGATGATTTGACCGCGCGCCTGAAGGCGACGGCCGGGGCGGCGGCGGAAAAAACCATCCCGATGCGGGCGATCCGCGGGCGCGCGTCGTTTCTGGGCGACCGCAGCATCGGTCACATGGACCCCGGCGCGCGGTCCTCCGCGTTGATCGTCGACGCGGTCGCAGAATTCATGGAAGGACTAGCATGAGCGAAAATGTCGGTATCGTCATTGTGTCCCACTCGGCGGACGTAGCCAGGGGCACGGCGCTCATGGTCGAGCAGATGGTCGGCCGCGAGGTGCCGCTCGGCTGGTGCGGCGGTGATCCCGGCGGCGGATTAGGCACCAGCGTCGAGGCGATCATGAAGGCGATCGACCAGGCATGGTCGGAAAAGGGGGTTGCCATATTGGTCGACCTCGGCGGCGCGGAAACCAACAGCGAGATGGCGATCGAAATGTTGCCCGAGGCGCGCCGCGGCCGCGTCGTCGTCTGCAACGCACCGGTGGTCGAAGGCGCAGTGATGGCGGCGACCGAAGCGGCTTCGGGAGCGACGCTGGAGGCCGTGCGTCGCACCGCCGAAGAGCTGACGCCGGTCTGATGCGGGGCATGTACGATGAATAAGCTCAAGGCATCAGTTTTAATGCGACACGAGGTGGGCTTGCATGCGCGCCCTTCGGTCAAGCTGACCAAACTCGCAAAAGCCTTCGAATCACGTATCGACCTCGGTCTGTCGCCGGATGGTCCCTGGGTCGACGCCAAGAGCATCGTCAAGGTGATGGCGACCAAGGCGCCGAAGGATTCAACGATCTATTTTCGCGCGGAGGGGCATGATGCGAAGGCCGCGCTGGAGGCGCTGGTGACGCTGGTCGACGGAGATTTCCAGGATGGACGATAGAACGCGGCGAGCCGCGCAACATATCGAAGGCAGACCCGCTGTTCCCGGAATAGCGCTGGGCCCGCTGGTGCGTCTGGCTCCCGCAAAGCACGATTTGCGTCAATCCCGAACCGTGGCGGAAGAACATCGGGCGCTGGCCGATGCGCTGGTGGCTGCCAAAGCGGATCTTACCGTGCTCGCGCAGCAAGCCGGCGACGGTGACGCGGAAGCCATTTTATCGTTCCAGATTGCGCTGCTCGAAGACGATAATCTTGGCGAGCCGGCATTTGCGCTGATCGCCGGCGGCGAGGCCGCGCAGCGCGCGTGGAACGCAGCCCTTGGCTCGCAAATCGCGTCGTTCGATGGCGCCGACGATGCCTATTTCCGCGCCCGCGCCTCCGATTTGCGGGACTTGCGCGATCGCGTGCTGCGGCAACTCGCGGGCGAAACCGATCAGGCGTTGCCATCCGGCGTGATCGTCGCGGCCGACGACATGCCGCCGTCGATGTTTCTGGCGACCGATTGGCGCGGCGGCGGATTGGTGTTGCGGCGTGGGAGTCCTTCCAGCCATGTCGCCATTCTCGCGAGATCCCGCGGCGTGCCGATGATTGTCGGCGTAGACGTCGATCGTCTCGAAAATGGCGCGGACGCGCTGCTCGATGGCGACGCCGGGCTTCTCATCGTCAACCCCGACGCCGACATGCGCGCCGCCTACGATCTGCGCCGCGCCGGGCAATCGGAGGCCCGGCAGGCAATGGCGTCGTTCACGGGCCCTGCGCGCACGGCCGCCGGCGAGCCGGTTGCCGTCATGATCAACGTCACCGGCCTCGCCGAGCTCGACGGTCTCGATCCCGCTCATGTCGACGGCATCGGCCTGATGCGGACCGAGTTTCTGTTTCACGGCCGCGAACAGCTCCCGACCGAGGACGAGCAATACCAGACCTACAAGCGCATGCTCGAATGGGCCGCCGGCAGACCGGTGACCATCCGCACGCTCGATGCGGGAGGCGACAAGCCGATCGCGGGGCTGACGCAGCAAGGCGATCTCAATCCGTTTCTGGGCGTGCGCGGCGTGCGGCTGTCATTGCGGCATCTGGACGTCTTTCGCGCCCAGTTGCGCGCGCTGGCCCGCGCGGCGACGTCGGGAAATCTCAAGGTCATGGTCCCGATGGTGACAGCGCCTGCGGAACTCGATCAGTGCCGCGCGCTGTTCGAGCAGGCAATCGACGAACTGCGTCGCGAGGGTGTAGAGGCAAAGATGCCGCCGCTCGGCATGATGGTCGAGGTCCCGGCGGCAGCCTTGACCATCGAGGATTTCAACGCCGACTTCTTTTCCATCGGCAGCAATGATCTGATCCAGTATGTGGCGGCCGCGAGCCGCGACGAACCGCAACTCGCCGAGCTTGCCCGTCCGTCCCGCGCCGTGTTCGGTCTGATCAAACATGTCGTGGAATATGCCGACAGCGTGGGCCGTGAAGCGAGCCTCTGCGGCGACCTCGCGGGCGAGCCCGGGCAGGTCGCTGCACTGCTCGATCAGGGCTTGCGCATTTTCTCGGTCGCGCCGGGAGCGCTCGGACCGGTGCGGGCCGCAATCGCGCGTTACACTGGCCCCGCCGCATGAGCACGCAAGCAACGCCTGTAGGGTCGCAGGATCTGATCGCCGCCTACAAGGCGGTGCTGCGGGATGTGCTGGACAAGCGGCCGTCCGGCATGCGGCAGCGTCTGGCGGAAGCGCTGGGCAAGAACCGCAGTTTTATCACGCAGATCGCAAACCCCGCCTATCAGACGCCGATCCCGGCCCAGCACGTTCATCCGATCATCCAGGTCTGCCACTTCTCGACCCAGGAACGCGACAAGTTTCTCGAAGCCTATCACCGGGCGCACCCGCGGCGGCTATTGCTGCTGAAAGAGCGGGAACGATCCAGGCGCCTCACCTTGATGCTGCCGGATCTTGGAACCGAACAGAAGAACCACAAGCTGGACACGCTGCTCAGCGAATTCGCGGAAAAAGTCGCCAGGCTGATCGAGGACACCTGACGCTTGGAGCATGATCCGGAAAAGTGGTCGCCGGTTTTCCCTCGCGACGAACGCGGAACGCGCCTGCGCGGAGATCATGCTCAAAACAAGAAGTTAGGGCGGGATGACGATTCGACGAAAAGTCATCACGCTCTAAAGACCGAAAATGGGAGGACGGAATGAAGAAGTTGATCAACGCCGTCGAGGACGTGGTGAAAGAAAGCCTTGCAGGTTTCTGTTCGGCGCATGCCGATATCGTGCGCATCGGCGAGCAGGCAGCGTTCGTGCAGCGCCGGCATCCGACGCCTGGCAAGGTGGCGCTGGTGTCGGGCGGCGGCTCCGGACACGAACCGCTGCATGGCGGATTTGTCGGGCGGGGGATGCTGGATGCGGCCGTACCCGGCCAGGTATTTACGTCGCCGACCCCGGATCTCATTCTCGCTGCCGTTGAGGCGGCCGATACCGGTGGCGGTGTCTTGTTAATCGTCAAGAATTACGAAGGCGACGTCATGAACTTCGACATGGCGCGCGAAATGTCGGAAAAGCCGATCGCCACCGTGATCACCGATGACGACGTCGCGGTGGAGAAGTCGACGTTCTCGACCGGACGGCGCGGCGTCGCCGGTACGCTGATCGTCGAGAAGATCGTCGGCGCCGCCGCCGAGGAGGGACGGAACCTTGCCGCGCTGAAGGCGCTTGGCGATCGTGTCAATGCGGCCACCCGCTCGATCGGGATCGCGCTGACGAGCTGCACGGTTCCGGCGGCGGGCAAGCCGACCTTCGATATCGCCGAGGACGAGATGGAGATCGGCGTCGGGATCCACGGCGAGCCGGGCCGCCGTCGCGTCAAGCTCAAGCCGGCGGCGGAGATCGCGACTGAGATGGTCAACGCCATCACCGCCGATCTGGGCGAGCGCGTCCGCGGCGAGGTTATTCTTCTGGTCAACGGTTTTGGCGGAACGCCGCTTTCGGAGCTCTATCTGATGTATGATGCCGTCCGCAGGCCGCTTGAGGCCGCCGGCTGCGTCGTCGCGCGTTCTCTGGTCGGCAATTTTGTCACCTCGCTCGATATGGCCGGCTGTTCCGTGACGGTGTCTGTCCTGGACGAGGAATCAAAGCGTCTGTGGGACGCACCGGTTCATACGCCGGCATTGCGCTGGGGGATCTAGTCCGTCGAGCGTCCCTCCGGCTGAATGGTTGAATAATTCATCGATTTGCGGTGCGGGCCGGCATGCTCTATCGCATCGGGACGAGGACAGCGCTTGATGCGGCGTAACATAGATGATTTCCGGCTCGGCGACCGGGCGATGCGCTACAGCCGATTCGTCCCCCGGCTGTACAATTACCGCCTCTCGCTCGGGTTTGCCCGCGAACGAATGATGCCGTCGCTGGCGTTTTGCTCCGACGCAACCGCAGCAGGCTGAGGCTGAAAACTGCCAGATTGAGGCCTGCGAACAGCCTGGACTGCAAGATGCAGGCAAAGACACCCAACCAGGCGGCGTTGCTTGAAAATAGAGACATTTGATTGCATCCGCGATTCCGGCCGCAAGCCGCGCTTGCAAACCCCTGCAGGCCAAGGCGAGCGGTTCTGACCTATTTTGCCAAACACCAAGGCGCCAGCGGGGCAAAACCGCCGCGATCGTCGCGCCAAAGCGCCCGCAACTGCAGCGCGAAGTCAATTTCAGGTTGAGAAGCGCGATCGAGGCCGGCGAAAAGCAGGGACAGCAACAAATCCGACACAAAACCATCAGGCAAGTCTGTTTGGTTTATGTTGGGTTAACGCGCGTTCGCGGAAACCCTGGGGGCGGGGGCAGCGACAATGCGTAAGCGCGACGTGGCGGGGCACGGTAAGTCGTTCGGGCAACTATCAAAATCCGCCCGGGCGTGGATGGCCGGACTTAAATCCTCGGTCTCGCATCTCGTCACCCCGTCGGGGCCGGCGCCGAAATTGATTTTCGACCAGCTCGAACCGCGCATGCTGATGAGCGCGGATCCGGTCGTGATCGACCTGTCGGCGCTGCATCCGACGCAACCGACCCACGATGTCGTGGTCAGGCTGCTCAACGAAGTCGTCACCACCGGCGACCAGACGGTCAATATCGAGCGCGTCCAGGCGGTCGATGCCAACAATCCGGCAACGGTGCTGTCCTCGCAGGTGGTCCCGACCGGCAGCAATGTCACCGTGCTCGCCGGACAGGGCAACAAGATCACCCTCGATCTGTCGTCGGTGCCGCCGTCGACGCCACAGCCACAGTTCAGCGTGGTCGGTGGCGGCGGCGATACCCTTTCGGTGATCGAGAATTCGACGCAACCGGTCGGCTGGCATCTCGACGGCGGCGGCGCCGGCCATATCGACGGAGCGGTGCAGGTCGCCTTCACCGGCGTCGACCATCTCGTGGGCAACGGCGCCGACACATTATATGGCTCGGCTGCGGACACCAGCTGGAGCGTCGACGGCGCCGGATCGGGCGCGGTCGGCGCCATCAAATTCGATGGCTTTGGCAGCCTTGCCGGCGCGGCCGGCCAGAACGAGGTCTTCACGATCGCATCGACCGGCAGTCTGCAGGGTTCGATCGACGGCGGCGGTCACGCAACCATCGCCATCGCGGCCGGCGCAACGGCCGGCTGGCATCTCGACGGCGGCGGCGCCGGCCATGTCGACGGAGCGGTGCAGTTCGCGTTCACCGGCGTCGATCATCTGGTCGGCAGCGGCGCCGACACCCTTTACGGCTCGACCACCGACAACAATTGGAATTGGACCGTTGACGGGGCCGGATCGGGCGAAGTCGGGGCGGTGTCATTCGGCGGCTTTGCCAATCTGGTGGGCGCGGCCAGCCAGAACAACGTCTTTACCGTCACTTCGACCGGCAGCCTTGCGGGCAATATCGACGGCGGCGGCGACGGAACGCTGGTCCTCGACGTCGGCACCATCAACAATTTTGTCTCGGACTTCACCGGACCGCATTCCGGCAGCGAAACGTTTGGCGGCGACACCATCAACTATACCGGGATGCTGCCGCTCATCAACAACGGCACGATCGCCAACGTCAACTACCAGATCAGCAGCAATAGCAGCGCGAGCGATTCCGTCGAACTCTATTACGACTCGACGGCCGGCGATCCGAACGCCGGCGATATGGTGTTGAAGAGCCTTAATGGCGCGTTCGAGACCACCTTTTTCACGGCGCCGACCGGCAGCTCTCGATCAACGTACCCGATATCACCAACTTCAATAACGGCGGCGGGTCCGGCAAGGACACGCTCAACATCATGTCGCTCGCCCCAGCCTTCCAGGCGAGCCTCTACGTCAATTTGCTCAGCACGAGCTACAATCCGTTCAACGACGGCGGCATCCTGCCGAGCAACGGGCCGGCCCACAACAGCGTGATCCGCGTCACCGGCGACCTCAATCTGCACGGCGGCTCGCTCAACCTCGTTGCCGACAACGTTTATGTCGGCACCGTCGCCGAGCAGACGGGCTCGACCGGGACGCTGACGACGTCGATCGGGACCTTGCAGGCAACGCCCGGAACCTCGCAATGGACCGCCAACAAGGACTACACCAACGTTGCGACCACGACCGTCGGCAACGGCAGCGGCGCAACCATCAGCATGTCGACCGACGACAAGGGCAATGTGACGGCCTGGCTCGCCAATACGGGGTCCGGCTACCAGATCGGCGACGTCATCACGGCGAACAATCCGGACGGCGGCGGCACCGTATCGCTCACCTTCCGCAATATCGCCAGCTCCGCCCACATCATCACCTCGCTGACCGGCGGCGGTGCCGGTGACATCAACATCGGGGAGAAGGGCACCAACCCGGCCGACGGCACGGCGCTCTACACGGGCGGCCAGGATATCCAGTTGGGTTCGAATGCCTCGCTGATCGCGGACGCCGCCGGCAGCAAGAAGCCCGGCAAGATCAATCTGTCGACCTCCGACATCGCCTACCGCCTGGTGAGCTGGCCGGCCGACTTCACCTCGAAGAATTCCGGCATCGGCATCGACGGCACCACGATCAGCGGCGGCGCGACCAAGATCTATACCACCGCGGAGGATCTGAACTTCTCCACCGACGTTCCCGCCGGCTTCGCCGGTTTCGTCGGCTCGCTGGCGACGCTGCTCAACAATATTCCGGGCGACCTGATCAGCGCGTTCACCGGCATCGACGCCTCGGTGATCCTGCGCGGCGCCACCGCCAAGATCAACATCGACGACGCCACCATCAATGCCGCCGGCACCCTCGACGTCAAGGCGACGACCAAGGTCACGACGCAGGTCAATGCCATCGCCGACGCGCTCGGCGGTTTTGGCAGCAAGGTCTCGATCGCGGTCGGCTATGGCCAGGCCTCCAGCGACGTCGAAGCCAATATCGGCGGCAGCACCGACATCACCGCAACCGACAGCGTGACGGTGTCGGCGACCGGATCGGTGTCGTCGAAAACCGTCGCGCGCGCGTCGAACAACCTGACCAGCACGGTCAACCCGACGTCGGTGTCGCTGGCGGTCGCCTTCGCCTATACCGACCTGACGGATCTTGCGACCGTCGGCAGCAACGCCACCATCACCTCGACGGCCGGCAACGTCAACGTGCTGGCGAACGGCACCACCAGCACGGTGCCCGATGCCAGCACCATCAGCCCGATCGACGGCGCGGCCGGCGTCGGCGCTGCGGTCGCGCTCGAATTCGCCAACGTGCAGGCGCATATCGACGGGACCGTCACGGCAGCCGGCACGTTCGGGGATCCGGCGACCACGCAAATCTTCAGCCCCCAGAACGGGAGCGATAACTTCATTCCGGGCGTCATCGGCAACAACGAGATCTACCTGCCCAATCACGGACTTACGACCGGCGAACTCGTCACCTATACGCCGTACCTGATTTATACCCCGCCGATCGCGGGCGTCTCGGCGGGCATCCAGGATCCCGGCGTTCAGGGCGATTCGGTGCCGGGTCTCACCAAGGGCTCGACCTATGCGGTCATCGTCGTCGACAAGGATCATATCCAGCTCGCCAAGGAGCCGACGATTGCGCTGTCGGCGAACGGGATCGATCCCAACTCGACGCAGTCACTGAGCACGGTCAAGACCTCGCTGTTCGACCTCGACGCCATCGATTCCAATCACGACATCAATATCGCCGCGCACGGTTTTTCGACCGGCGATGTGGTCAAGTATAACGACGGCGGCAACGCCGACATCACCAACCTGCAGAACAACATGACCTACACGGTCAACAAGGTTGATGACGGCGCGTTCCAGCTGGAGGATTCCAGCGGCAACATCATCAACGTTGCGCAGGGCAATGCACTTGGCACCCAGACTTTTACGCGCGTGTCCGATGGTGTGAAGGCCACGCTCAATCTCGCCGCCATCGATGCCAACGGCCACATTGTGCTGCCCAATCACGGCTTCACGGTCGGCACCCCGATCGATGTGACCTACCAATCTCTCGCCGACAGCGGCGCCAATCCGATCGGCAACCTCGCCAACGAGGGCCAGTACCAGCTCGTCGCGCTCGATGCCAACACCTTCAAGCTCGAGGATATGAGCGGCAACGACATCACCCTCACCGACCCGGGTGGTCCGGCGACACAGTCGTTCGCCTATATCGGCGAGGTGAAGAGCTTCAATCCGAGGACGGCCGTGATCCCGACCAACGGCACCAACTCGATCGGCGATAGCATTGCGCTCGACGCCACCGACCTGAAGAACGGTGATCCGCTGATCTACAACACCGATCCGAACTTATCGAAAACGTTGTCGACGGCTTTCAACCTCGATGCGATCGACGGCGTCGCGCACACCATCGATCTCGCCGGCGCCGGCTTTGCCAACGGCGATCAGGTCACCTATTCGGCCGGCGGCAATACGCTGATCACGGGCCTGAACGAAAATACCACTTACACCGTCGTCAATGCGCATGGCGATGTATTCCAGCTGCAGGACGGCAACGGCGTCATCGCCCAGGTTGCGCAAGGCAACGCCCTGGGCATGCAGACGTTCACCGACACCACCTCCGGGGCCTCGGGCGGGTTAAACCTTGCGCGCATCGACCCGACGACGAACCGCATCTACGTCGCCAATCACGGCTTCACCGGGACTTTGGCCAACCCGCAGCTCGTTGATTATTCCGCGCAGAACGGCGCGACGGCGATCGGCAACCTGACCAATGCGGGCGACGGCACCACGACCACCGGCCAGTACAACCTCGTGGTCGTTGACGCCAACTCGTTCGAACTGCACGACATCCATACCGGCGCGCTCATCCGGCTCACCGATCCCGGTTCGGCCGGAATCCATGTCGTTGCCCTGCAGAACATCTACCAGGCCTCGCACGGCAATGTCGGCGGCCTGACGCAGGGGGATTCGGAGATCAACGGCCTGACCGCGGGCCAGACCTATTATGTCGTCAAGATCGACAACGGTCATATCCGGCTGGTCGACGACGTCAGCGAAGTCAGCGGGGCGCAGGCGATCACCATCACGCCGGGCGGCAACGGCGCCGACCACACGCTCTCGACCAGTACCTCCACCAGCGGCATCGGCGTGCAGGCGACGTTGACGTCGTCGGCGATCAGCAAGGCCAAGCCGGAGGTCGGCGGCAAGTTCAATCCGACCAAGTACAAGGACATCCTGTCGAAGCCCGACATCGCGCTGGCCACGATTTTCGGCAATGCCCAGGCCTCGAGCGGCAATACCGGCGCCAAGGACGCCAAGGGCGCCACCATCAAGGACAACATCACCAATGACGGGCTGAGCTCGGGCGGTGCGATCGCGATCAATGTCACCATCAACACCGTCAAGGCCAGCGTCGGCCAGAGCTCGACCGCAAGCCACCCCGCGCACCTGCAGACCCCGGGAACCATCGCGGTCCTTGCCACCAATAGCCAGAAGGACCAGCTGATATCTCAATCTTCCGTATCCAAGTCGAAAACCAAGGCGGATCCCGCAAAACCCAACCAAAATCCCTTGGTGGTCGACCTGTCGTTCGCGGTCGGCTACTACCAGAACGACACCGAAGCGACGATCTTCGGCAATAGCGTTCTCGATGCCGGCACCGCGCTCAAGGTCGACGCCAACCTGTCCTATCCGTTCCCGACGCTGCCGCTCGACCTCATCAACATCCCGCAGTTCTTCATCAACAGCGGCGTCAGCGGCCTGACCGATTTCCTCGACGGCACGTTCGGGATCAGCTCGCGCTTCATGACCACCTGGGTGGTGGCGCAGGCCAAGGCGACGAGCACCAAGGCCACCGCATTCGCCGGCTCGATCGCCGGCAACTATTACAAGAACACCGACACCGCGATCATCCAGTCGGGCGCGCTGATCAACCAGATGCTGCCGTCCGCGACCTGGAACCCGACACGGACCCAATCGGTGTCGGTGACGGCCGAGACCTCGATGCAGTTCGCCGAGATGGCCGGCATCGGCAAATGGTCGCTGAACGAGAGCCCGTTCGGGAAGGGCTATTACGAAAGCAAGAGCGCGAGCGAATTGCTGAGCGGCGGCGACGTCGTCGACCTGTTCGGACGCTCCGGCTCCAAGGCGCTCGGCGGCTCGGTCCTGTTCGACGACATCAACAACACGGTCTATGCCCGGATCGAAGGCGATGCCAAGGTCGCCTTCGGCCTCGACACCACCAACAGCGACGGCAGCATCACCCCGGCGCTGACGATTGGCGCCACCGAGAATATCCTGCGGGTCGCCATCGCCCAGTCCGGCGGCAAGAGCGACGACGGCAGCCAGTTTGCCTTCGCGGGCAGCGGCATGGGCTTCGTTCAAAACAGCGACGTCGAGGCCGGTGTCGTCGCCAACGCTTTGGGCGGTCCGACCCTGACCGGTCCCGGCAGCATCAGCATCAACGCCAATTCGGGCGGGACCAATGTCGAGGTCGTCGGCACCATTGTCATCGCCGGCAAGGGCTCCAGCGGCCTCGGCATGTCGGTGCTGGTCAACGACGTCAACCGCAATGTCGATGGGTTCATCGGCGCCGACCCAAGCAACGGCGGCAATCCGAATACGACGCCGACCGGCGCGGTCGCCATCAGCGCCGCCGGTCAGGCGTTGTCCCAGGACAAGAAGACCGTCGTCCCCGGCGCCGGTGGTGTGTCGGTTATCGCAAAGACGTCCGGTGTCGAGGTCGCCATCATCGGCACCGCGACGGTGCTACAGGGCCCCTCCAAGACGCCGACGCCGCAGAACCTGGCGCCATCGCCGGACAATCCGCTCGGCGGCGTCAACCTGCCGGGCGGATCGGATCCGGCGGCCCAAACCGTCAAGAGCGGCATCGGCTTTGCGGGCAGCGCCGGCGTCAACGTATTCAATGAGTCGACGCTCGCTTACATCAACGCGCCCGGCACCGTCACGGCGAGCAATGTCTCGCTCAATGCCGACGACACCCAGACCATCGTACAGCTCGCCGGCGGCGTCGCCGTGTCGGTCAACGCCGGCACCAAAGGTGGGGGCGGTACCGCCATTGGCGCGGCCTTCGCGGTCAACCAGCTCAATGCCGACACCGAGGCGTTCATCGCCGACCATCTGACGGGAGCGGGCTCCGGACTGACCGTCAACGCGACCAATGCCGATCCCAGCAATGGCGACGCGGTCTCGCTGACGGCGCATCGCGGCGGCACGCTGGCGACGTTCACCGCCGGTGTCGCGGTCAATACCAACGAGCAGGGCAACGCGTTCTCGGGTTCGGTCTCGGTCAACCGCATCGTCGACACCACCAAGGCGATCATCGACGGCGCCAGCGTGGTGGCGACGCTCGGCAGCACGGCACTGAGCGCCAAGGACGATGCGCAGCTGATCTCGATCGGCGGTGGCGTGTCGGTGACCTCAGGCGCCAAGGGCGTCGGCGCCTCGATCGGCTTCAACCAGCTCAGCGCGACCACCCAGGCCGGGATCATCGGCACCAATCGCCGTGCCTCGCTCAACGCCGCCGGCGATTTCTCGGTCACCGCGCTCAACAGCCAGACCGTCTGGGCGTTCGCCGTGTCGGTCGGCGTTGCCAGCGGAGGCGGATCGGACAGCACCGCCGCCGCGGTCACCGTCGCCATCAACATCATCTCGACCGCGCAGACGATCTTCAGCCGCGACAATTCCGCGGCGGTTCGGGCCACGATCCAGAATGCGGATGTCACCGCCAAGGGCGTGACGCTCGAGGCCAAGGACAATTCGGTGATCTACGCGGTCGCCGGCGCTTTCGGGGTCGGCCAGCAGGGCAACGCCTTCGGCGCGGGGCTCGGCTGGAACCAGGTCGCGCTGCAGGTCGAGGCGACCATCGACAATTCCACCGTCACGGCCGGGTCCGACGGTGTCAGCCTCACGGCGCATTCGACGCAGGACGGCCCGATACCGTTCGCGGGCAAGATCGCGGCCGCCGCCATCGGCGGGGCAAAGGGCAACGGCACCACCGTCGGCGCGAGCCTTGCCGTCAACGGTACCTACAACACCATCGACGCCAAGGTGCTCAACGGTTCCACCGTGACCACGACCAGCGGCGGCAAGGTCAGCCTGCTCGCCAAGGACGAATCGACCATCAACGCCCTGACCGGCGGCGTCGCGATTTCGACCAATGGCAATGCGGTCGGCGCCGCGATCGGCGCCAATTACATCGCCAACAACGTCACCGCCAATGTCGACCGCTCGACCATCACCGGTAACGGCGATGTCACCGTCGACGCCGAGGAAGCCGCCGCGATCAATTCGCTGACCATCGGCGGTGCCGGTGGCGACAACGTCGCCGTCGGAGCCTCGGTCTCGATCAACGTGGTCGACGATCCCGTGACCGCCTCGATCACCGGTGCGGCCGCCAACGTTTCCGCCCACGGCAATCTGCGCGTGATTGCCCAGGATACCGCGAACATCGTCGCCATTGCCGGCGCGCTGGCGATCGGCGGCAAAACCGGCGTCGGTCTGTCCATTACCAACGTCACCATCCTCGACACCACCAACGCCTTCATCGACGGCGCCGCGACGGCATCCGCCGATGGCGCCACCGCAACCTTCACCGACGTGCTCGGCAAGACCCACCAGGGTCTCTCGATCGAGGCCAACACCTCCGAGACCGTCACCATCATCGCGGTCGGCGGCGCATTCTCCAAACAGGGCGCCGGCACCGGCGCGGTCACGCTGACCTATATCGACGTCAGCGCCAAGGCCTATGAGGAAGCCCCGAGCGCCGCGCCCGGAGCCAACGCGGGCATCACCTCGCTGCACGACATCGATATCGCCTCGCACGGCCATCTGTTCCTGGTCGGCGTCGCCGGCGCGCTGGCCGGCGCCAGCAATGTCGCCGTCGGCATCGGCGCCGATGCCGGCTATATCAAACGCGACACCGAAGCCTATGTCGGCGCGGGCGCCCGTGCGCATGGCGGCGACAACGTCATCGTCGCCGCATTCGCCGACATGACGCAGACCTCGGTGTCCGCCTCGGGCGGATTTTCCGGCAAGGTCGCGGTCACGGTGACGGCCGGCGTCACGGTGCTCGATCTCACCACGCTCGCTTATATCGGCAGCGGCGCCAATGTCTCTTCCGACGGCAACGTGCTGGTCTCGGCCGAGGACGACACCACCATCAATCAGGTCTCCGGCAATCTGGCCGGCGGGGGCAACGGCGCCGTCGGCATCGCCGCGGGCGTCGGCGTGCTCACCAAGGACACCGAGGCCTATATCGACACCAATGCCACCGTGACCGCGCTCGCCGAGAACAGCAAGGTCGGGATCCTGGCCAACACCGGCGATTTCGGAACGCCGGTCGGCGGCACCAATTCGCAGGATACCGGCGTCACCCAGGAATTCGCGGCTTCCGCGGTCAACTATGCCGACAGCAGCTTCACCGTCGCCGGTCACGGCTTCGCCGACGGCCAGGAGGTGATCTACACCGGTGAATCGCTGCCGATCGGCGGCCTGCAGACCGGGCAGCATTACTTCATCATCAAGATCGACAACGACCATTTCGCATTGGCGGCGACCAAGGGTGGCCCCAAGGTCCAGCTTATCAATAACGGTCTCGATCCGACCTCCAGCCACGTCATCCAGACCGTCAACAACACCGGCGTTCCCGCGATCAACAACCAGGCGTTCAGCGATCCGACGCTGACCGAGAAGCGCAACCGCACGCCGCTGACCAGCGTTCAGAGCGGCCTGATCGTGGTGGCGGTGAGCGTCAACGACCTGACCAGCGCCGGCGTCGGCGTCGCCATCGCCGGCACCGGTGCGGGCGCGGTCGCAGGCACGGTGACGGTGCACGACATCACCACCCGCGCCTACATCAATCAGGGCGCGCAGATCAACGCGTCCCCGGCCAACGACGCCAATGCCGGCCTCAACCAGAATGTCACGGTCGCCGCCGGCCGCAGCTACAACGACCTGTCGATCGGCGCCGGCATCGCGGGCTCGGGCACGTTCGCGGCCGCACCCGGATTTGCGGCGCCCGTTCTCAACGGTACCACCACCGCGTTCATTCAGGGGACGCCGAGCAGCAATGGCGGCGGTTACACCACCTTCGTTCATGCCCGCGGCGATGTGAGTGTGAAGGCCCGCGCGCTCGAAACCATTCTCAGCATCGGCGCCGGGATTGCGCTTTCGGGCGACGTCGGTATCGGCGGCTCGGCCGCCGTGGTGGTGATCGACACCACCACCATCGCCTCGATTTCCGGCCTGGTGCGGGTTTCGGCCGGCGGCAATGTCGTCGTTTCGGCCAATGACGACACCACGACCTACGCGATCGGCGGCGCCGTCGGTGTCGGCCTCGGTACCGCCGGCGGCGCCGGTGCGGTCAACGTCACCTCGATCACCAAGACCACGCTTGCCACCATCGGCGATGCGGCGATCGTCGATGCCCAGGCCAATGGCGGTGACATCTTGAGCGTGCCGGATGGCACCATCACCAACGACAACTTCAACACCAAGACCCTGCGCGGCGTCGCGGTGCTTGCCGGATCGTCGGAGAGGGTGATTTCGGTAGCGGGCAGCGCCGGCGGCGGCCTATATGCGGGGATCGCCGGTGCGGTCTCGGTCGAGCTCATCACGTCGACCACGATCGCGACCATCGGATCCAATACCCAGATCAACCAGAACAATGCCGCCGCCAGCGGTCTCCAAAGCGTGATCGTCGCCGCCACCAACCAGGTCAATGTGCTGGGCATCGCCGGCGCGCTTGGCGTCGGCGCCGCCGGCATCGGCGCCTCGGTCGATGTCGGGGTGATCCGCAACGACACCCAGGCACTGGTCGGCGCGGCGGCCCAGATTCGGGCCAAGAACGAGACCGACGTGTTCGCGTTGTCGGACTGGACCGTAAACTCGAACTCCATCAGCACCGGTGGCGGCGTCGGCGGGATCGGCGGCGGCATCATCGTCTATACCATCGGCGGCGATTTCAGCTCGACTGCGGGCGGCAAGTCCTCGGCGCTCTCAGGCCAAAATTCTTCGGTGATTTCGTTCGTGGACTCTACGGTCTCCAGCCTCACTGGCCGGCTACAGACCAACGATGCGACGGCGCCGGCGTTCAATCCGTCGACTGCGGTCGACAACACCGCGCACACCATCAATCTCGGCTCCGACCGCGGCTTCAAGACCGGCGATACCGTGCTCTATTCGGCGGGCGGCGGGGGGCCGATCGACCACCTGCAGGACAACCATACTTATTTCGTCATCGTCGATCCCAACCATCCCGACGTCGTGCAGCTCGCGGTATCTTATGAAGACGCCCAGGCGGGCAAGGCGATCGCCATCGACACCACCAACACGACCGGATCACAACATCAATTGTTGTCCGGCAATGCCGGGATCGCCAATGCGGGCCGCTCGACGGTCACCGCGAACTCGCCGACCGGACAGGTCGACGCCGGGACCGGCACCACGGCACTGGTCAGCGGCACCACCGCGGGCATCGACGGCGGCACGCTTGTCAATGGCGTGTTCACCCCGACCGTGATCAATACCGGGGCGCTGTCGCTGGAGGCGCGTCAGCAGCTCGGCTTTACCGGGCTCGCCGGCGGCGTCGGCATCGGCGCCGTTGGGGTCGGGGTCGGGGTCGCTGTGGTCAACGTCAATGCCAATACGACGGCATATGTCGCACCGAAGGTCAAGATCACAACACCGACACCCGCCGGCCACAACTTTCATGTGGGCGCGGATATGACCGACACGGTTCACGTACTCGGCTTTGCCGGTGCGGCGAGTGGCTTTGTCTCGGTCGGCGGCGCGGTTTCGTTCGTCACCGATTCGAGCTCGGCGCGCGCGATGATCGGGGCTACTCCGGGCGCCAACGATACGACGGTCGAGGCCTCGAGCAGCAGCAGCGCCACCACGATCGCCGGCTTCAACAATGTGGATGTCACCTCCAAGGCCACCATCAATCATTACCTCGCCGATGGCGCGTATTCGGTGTCCGGTGTCGCCGGCCTCGGCGCCGCCGTGGTGTCGGACACCGTCACCGGCGTCGGCCAGGCGATTGTCGGAGATTTCACCGAAATCGGCACGGCGGCAAATCCGGTCGGCGGCGCCGTCACGGTGGATGCGGAACGCACCGTCACCATCAATCCGCTGAATTACTTCACCGGCAACGATCCGATGGGCATCGCGATCGGCGGGGGCATTGCCGGCGTCGCCGCAGGCGTTGCGCTGTTCTCGGTCACCGGCACGGTGACGGCGCGGGTCGGCGATGATGCCTCGATCTATGCCGCGGGCGCGATCAGCATCAACGGCTCCAGCACGATCACCGCGAGCTCAATGGAGATCGACGGCGGCGCGATCGGCGGCATCGCGGTCGGCTTCGTGATCGCGCATGTCACCTTCAAGCCCACCGTCGAAACCACGGTCGGCAAGCGAACTGTGATCAGCGGCTCGTCCGTCAGCATCACCGCCAACAACACCTCGACCGGCAAGCTGCTGGGCGTTGCCGCCGGCGGCGGGGTGCTGAGCGGGCAGGGGCTCGACATCGAGATGGAGATCGATCCGACCACCTCGATCCTGGTCGATCAGAACGCCCAGGTGACGGCCACCGATCCGAACGCCGGCTCGGTCTCGATCATATCGACGGCGAACACGACCTCGTTTGCGACAGGCAATGCCGGCAATTACGGCGGCATCACCGTCATCATCGGCGGCGCGACCGCGACGCTTGACAACGTCAACACCGTGACGATCGGCAGCAACGCGGTGATCAACGCCGCCACCACGGTGACGGTGCGCGCGGATTCGACCAACGACGCCGAATCCTCCGGCGATGCCGGCGGCGGCGCACTGGTGTCGGTCATCCAGGCTACCACGACCACAAACGAGTCGGACGAGACCCATACCACCATCTCTTCCAGCGCCAGCCTTACCTCCGGCGGCGACATGTCGGTTGAAGCGCGCACGTCGACCACCGGCAAGTCGACCCCGACCGCTTCGGCCGGCGGTCTCGGCGTCAGCACCAAAACCTTCGGCAACATCACTTACGGCGGCAGCACGGTCACCGAGATCCAGTCGTCCGCCAGCCTGCACGCCGGCAACAACCTCAATGTGCTGGCGCGGGTCACCACGCTTGACCTCCAGATCGACGCCACCTCCACCTCGAGCGCGCTCGGCGCCAATTCCGAGGCGCACGCGACCATCTCGCGGCCGAGCAACACGCCGACGTCGAACGCCGAAGTCGATGTGCGCAGCGGCTCGACGCTGGCGTCCAACAACGACGTCAATATCAAGGCGACGCACGAGGGCGTCTCGAGCAATGCCAACGCGACGGCGACCACCAATGGCGTCGGCGCTTCCACCAACAGCTACGCGTCGAACGATTTCGATGTCGAGACCCACGTCCTCACCGAGGCGAAAACGCTCACTTTGGCGGCATCCCAAATCCATGCGCGGGCGCTGGAGGTGGACGCCAATGCCACGACGTCGCCGTCCGGCTTCACCGATCCGACCTCGAACGGCGCGGTGATCGATACCGGAAGCGAGCATAACGACAGTCCGCCGAAGATCCTTTATCTGCGCACCATCAACTTCAATTCCGACGTGTTCCTGGCGGGCCCGCCGTCGCCGGAAGTGCACGTGGACTCCTCCGGCAACATCACCACCAAGGGCATCGACCCCTCGACCATTCACGTGGTGGGAAACGACATCATCATCCCCGATATCGTCAACTCCTCGACCGCGGCCGGCACGATCACGTTCAATATCCCGGCGTGGTCCAAGGATCCGAACCCCGCCGGCTATGGCACGACGCCGGCTGAAGATTCGATTCAGGGCGACCCCAACATCACCTTCCTGACCGCGTTCGATCACGTCACCATCGACAATGCCTGGACCCGAAACCTGCAGATCGGGCTGATCAACCCGGTGGCGTCGACGCCGAACTTCGACAGCAATATCCACATCAACGTCACCGAGCAGGACCGCTTTCACCTGGTGAAGGTCGCCGACCCCGGTCACACCGTCATCACCATCACCAACACGACGACGCTTGCTCCGGAAAACATCGTGCTCAACGACGCGATCCTCAACTCGCACGGCCCAGTCACGATCTCGACCGCTGACGGCGATATCCTGTCGGCGAGCAGCGGTGTGAAGTTCGGCCGGATCGAATCGACGACGCTCGATATGTCGGCTCCGCTCGGCTTCATCGGCACGTCTGCTGCGCCGATCCCGACCCAATCGACGCGGATCGACGCCAATGCCGGCTTCGGCATCTGGATCGGCCAGACCGGCGACCTCAATGTCGGCGCCATCAGTTCGACCAGCGCCTCGGTGAACCTGACGGCGACCGGCTCGATCCTCGATGCCGACACCACGGTGCCGGTCAATGTCAGTGGTCCCGTGATCAATTTGAGCGCGGGAACCGGCGCGATCGGATCGACCAATGATCCGTTGCGGGTCGATCCAGGCGTGAGCCCGGGATCGCTGAATGCCTCGGCGCAGACCGGGATCGCGATGACCGATGTCTCCGGGACGATGGGCGTCGGAACCGTGATCTCGACCACGGGCGACATCCTCCTGAGCACCACCGACGGCAATACGCCGCCGTTCGGCAATGATATCGTACTCGGCGCCCCCTCCTCGATCACGGCGTCGCAAGGTTCGGTCACGGTCAATGCCGGCGACAACATCATCATGGCGGCCGGCGCCAGCATCGACGCCAGCGTCGATGCGACGCTTGCCGGCGACGTCGGCGGCACCGACTCCGGCGTGCTCGGGTTGATCGATCTCGAAGGCAAGATCACGGCGGCCGCGGTATCGGTCAGCGGCAACACCAACCGCGACACCATCGTCATCCGCAATGTCGTGGCCAATTCGCCGATGACGGTGAACACCGGCGGCGGTGCGGATACCATTTTGATCGGCAGCAAGGCGACGGCGAGTTATAACAGTGCCTCCGGGACCATCACGTCGTCGAACACCGGCGGCGATCTGACCGGGATCCAGGCGACGCTGACCATCACCGGCGCCAGCGATCTCGCCGCCAATTTGTTGCTCGACGATACGGGCTACCTTGCGGCAGTGACCGGCCGCATCACCATGGGTACGGTGACCGGCTTCGGCATGACCGGCTCGATTGCCTATGGCAACCTCAATAGTCTGACGCTCAATCTCGGCCGCGGCAATGACGCCGTCAGCGTGCTTTCGACCGCGGCACCGACGACGACCACGGTCAATTTCGGCAGCGGCAATAACACCGCAACGGTGTCCGGCGCCGACGGCAAGCTCAATGACATGAACGGTGCGCTGGTGCTTCACGGCGGCAGCGGCATCAACACGCTTCTGGTCGACGACAGCGGCGAGACGGTGGCCGAGACCGGCATCCTGGGTGGCGGCGGCAGTAACCAGATCTTCGGCTTCGGCATGGGTGGAACCGGTCCGATCCCCAACCAGACCGCGGGCCTCACCTATACTGGCTTCGCGAGCCTGACGATGAAGCTCGGCGCCAGCGGGGAAAACGTCACGATTGCGGGGACCTCAACCGACACCACCCTCGACACCGGCGCGGGCGGCGACAATATCGTCGTCGGGCCGGACCTGGTCGGAATTCTCGGCCATACCCTGATCGAGGGCCATGCGGGCGATCAGCTTTCCGTCAGCCCGACGGTCGATTCCAATATCACGCTCGATACGTCGTCGCCGACGCGCGGCAAGCTGACCGCCGACGTCATGCCGCCGAACGTGTCGGTCGAGTTCCAGGGCGTCGACAGCGTGGCGGTCAATTTCGCCGGCGGAACCAACAACAACGTCACCATCCTCGGCACCGCGACCCCGGTCACGGTCAACGCCAACGGCGCCACCGACAACATCTTCGTCGAGGCCATCTGCAACGCGACCACGATCAATCTCGGCGCCGGCAAGGATACCGCGACCGTGCATGGCACCGGGCCGGCAGTGCTTGAGGTCAACGGCACCACCGGCGGCACCGACCTCCTGGTCGTCGACCGCTCGGCCGCGACCGCGGCGCTGACGTCGGGGGTCATCAAGGACGGCGCGTCGCTCGGCAACGGCATCGTCAGCGGCCTCACCGCCGGCGACGTCGACTTCTTCAACCTGCCGCGCGTCAACGTGCTGCTCGGCAGCGGCAACGATTTCTTCACGATCAATACCAGCGCGGCGATCCTGCCGTCGACCGTGATCGACATCGAGGGCAATGGCGGCGACGATTTCATCGAGGCCAGGAGCGTCAGCACGGCGCAGACCATCGTCAATGGCGGAGCCGGTTACAACACGCTCAAGGTCGATATCCCGAACCTGCCGTTCAACAACGAATTCACCTCGATCGACAAGACCGTCCAGCAATTGATCGTCGATGATTCCGCCAACACCACGACGCCGATCGCCTGGACCCTCAACGATACCGAACTCAACGCCGCAATCATCAGCCCCAGCGGCCCGAGCCTCGACATCATCTCGACCGCCGGCGCCGATCAGACCGACATCATCGGCAGCACGACCAAGCAGGATACGCTGGAGGTCAACTCGACCACACCGGCCTCGGTGCAAGCCTCAATGTCGGGCAACGTGATTACGGTGCATACCGGGCTCAGCGTCGTCACCGCGACGGGGTTTGCCACCTTCCGCAATTACGGGCAGGTGATGAATTTCGACGGCCTCACCGACGGCAGCACGGAGTACGCCGCAAGCGGCTTCGGCCTGTTCACCAACGACGCGCAGGGGTTTGCGCGATCGGAGCAGTTCAGCCCGTCGGCGCAGGCAAAGCAGAACGGCGATACTTTTACCCTGAAAGCCGTGGACGCAAACGGCAACGCCAACGGCGACGGGTTCACGCTCTATTCGATCGAGTTCGCCGATATCGCGACCAGCGGTACGGCGACCGTGCATGTCACCGGCGATACCGTGACCGGCCAGACCATCAACGCGGACCTGACCCCGATCACAGCCGGGAATGGCTTTATGGAGCTGCTGCTGCCGACCACCTTCACCGGATTGTCGGATGTGAAGTTCAGCCTGAACAAGAACATCCTGGTCGACAACATCGTTGCGATCGACAACCTGGCGAACATCGCCAGCACCGCGATTCCGGCCACGGTGCCGACCTTCACGGTGACAAAGAGCCTGTCGATCGACACCAACATCTACTACGACGGCAATAACAATCCCTATGTTTTGATCAATTCCGGAAAGATCGTCGTCAGCAAGGGCGGCTCGACCGTCGATACCTTCGATTTCACCAACGGGGGTTACTGGTATCTCGGCTTTTCGCAGTCCGGATTCTCGATCACGGCCAACAACGGCATTCTTTATTACAATTTCGGCGGCAACCTCACGATCAACCAGAACCTGACGGTTTCCGCGACAGGAGCCGACGCGCTCTCGTTCCAGGTCGCCAACGATACCGAGATCGCAACGGGTGTTACGCTGAATGTCTCGGCGAGCGGCCAAACGGCAGGCGCGGGCGGCGGCAATGCCGGCGGGACTGTCGGGGGCGGTGCCGCCGGATCCGGCAGCGGCACTTCTCCAGGCGGTGGATTTAGCCCCGATGGTGGCGAGGCCGGCGCAGGCCAGGGCGGCGCCGGCGGGCAAGGCGGCAGCAGCGGCGGCAGCGGCTTGTCTGGATTGACCGGCCAGGGTGGCGGGCAAGGCGGCGGCGGTGGCGGCGGCGGGTACGCCAAATTCACCAACGGCGGATTCACCTATCAGACGCAGGGCGGCGCCTCGGGCGGCGACGGCGCAGCGGGCGGGTCCGGCCAGAATGGCTCGACCGGCGGCACGGCGACGGCCGGCGTCAACAACGTTCTCAACGGCTCCGGCGGCGGTGGCGCGTTCGGAACGGGCGGCGCCGGCGGCGGTGCTTCAAGTGGTACCGGAAATAATGGCAACGTTGGCAACCCCGGCGGCGCCGGTACCCGCGGCACCAACAACGGCAGCGGTGAAAACCTCAGTGGCGGCGCGGGCGGCGGCGGTGGCGGCAGCGGCGGCGGCGGCGGTGCGGGCAGCGGTGGCGCCGGTGGGCAGGGCGGTGACGGCGCCTATTGGTTCGATGCCAATCCGTTTAACAGCGACTTTGGCGACAACGTGCAAGGTGGTGGTGGCGGCGGTGGCGGCGGCAGCGGCGGCAGCGGCGGCACCGGTGGCGCGGGCGGCGCCGGCGGGGCCGGCGGCGGTGCGTTCGAAATTGTCTCGCAGGGCCGCATCACCATCGACACGGACCCCTCCCAGTCGTCCGCGTTGTTCAATGCTGACGGCGGTGGCGGCTCTACCGGAAGCGGCGGGGCGAACAATCAAAAGACCGGCGGAGCAGGTGGCGGCGGCCAAAGCTCGCGCAACTCTGGCGCCACCGGGTCGACGGGTGGTGACGGCAGGAACGGCGGTAAAGGCGGCGATGGCGCCGGCGGGGCCGGCGGCACCATCAAGATCGTAGCGACCGAACTTAGCGCCGCCCCGGCGCAGATTACGGTAGCCGGCGGTGCCGGTGCCGGAACGGCTGGTTCGGGCGGCGCCGGACGATTCCTTGTCGGCAGCAATACCGGCCTGACCTACTCCGGCCAGGTCGTGGTCGGCAATGCCGGGGTACCGACAGCCCTCAACGCCGATGCGCATTTCGTCGGGCCTCAAGTCAATAACCCCTATGTTTCCGGCACATTGACGCCGACGATCGAAGGCTTGATGGGCGGGGCCGACGGCTTCGGACTGCTCGATGCCGGCACGATCCTGGACCAGATCAAAGCCGCGGCGCTTACGGTGCCGACCGATGCGATGGTGTCGGTGACGCGGCTCAGCTTTGGCCCGAACGATACCGACTACACCGGCTACGACCTCCTGGTGGTGAAGAACGTCTCCAACATCGCCGTCGTCAATCCGATGCTGAGCATCGGCGGCGGTGCCGAGCAGGCGCTCGAGATTCGCGGCGTCGGCGGCGTGCAGACGCTTAATTCCCTGGATGCCGGAGCCGTCTGGGTGACGCTGATCCCGAAAACCGCGCAAGACATCTCAGCGTCGATCGCCAAGGGCACCAGCTCGCCCGATGCCGTCACCGACATCACCCCCACCGCGGTCTCCTCCCGCAACAGCGGCGTGATCACCGACAACCACGCCTCCTACATCACGCTCAACCGGCCCTCGAACAATGTGGCGGCTTTCAACGGGTTCGATGCCGTCGCGGCCGAGCCTCCCGCCAGCACGACGCCGGCCGTCGTCGATCACGTGTTCGGCGTTTCCACCGCCCGCAACGCGCTGGTGGTCGTCAATGCCAGCGACAATTCGCAGCGCCAGCTGTTCGTGGACGGCGAGAACGGCGTCACCGGCCTTGCCGGCGCGTCGAGCATCGTCGTCACCGGGCGTGACGGCTTCGTGCTGGTCGCAAGCGCAACCAACCACACGATCGCGGAATTCAAGCTCGATTCCTCGACCGGCGATCTCACCTTCATCGGCTCGCAGACTTATGCCGGCGGCAACTTCTTCGGCGAGATCAGCTATGTCGCTTCGAGCACAGGCGGTGGAACCCTGACGGCCGTCGGCCCCGATGGAGTCGAGACCATCGGGGTCAGTGCAAGCGGCAATCTGGACACCACCCCGCAGGTCGTAAGCCATGCCGGCGCCGGCGACAGCGTAACGCAGGGGCAGGCGACCTACTACGTCAACCCGACCACCAACACGCTTACCGGCGTCTTCAAGAATGGTACGACAACCGAGGTCGAAACCGTCGCGGCAACGGTCGCCAACGGAAATGGGCTGACCGGGGCGTCCTCGGTCACGGTCAGCGCCGATGGCGGCTTTGTCTATGTCGCCAGCAATAGCGGCAACACGCTATCGGTGTTCCAGATCACGGCGACCACGCAGGGAACGACGACCACACATTCACTGACCAATATTCAGACGCTTCGCGACGGCGACGCGTTCGGCACTCATGGGCTCGCCGGGACCGTCAAGCTGGCGATAACGCCGGATAACAAGGGCGGCGAATATGTGCTCGCAATCGGCGGTGCCGGCAATTCCGTGGCGGTATTCCAGCGCCAGAGCGACGGCACGCTGATTTTCGGCCAGGTGCTGCGCGATCAGGTCGGCGGTGTCCACGGCCTCGACGTCCCGACCTCGCTGGTGTTCGGGCCGCAATTTGTCGATTCAACAACCGGGAAACCGGAAATGAAGCTCTGGATCGGCAGCGTCGGCGTGCCGTTGGATCAGGGCGGGCTCGGCAGCTTCACCATCGACCTGTCGCCGATGGCGCCTCCGGCCACGGCGATCACCTCCTATTCGAACATGCACGACGTTACGCTGAAGGTCGGCAACGGCAACGACAGCATCGTGCTCAACAATCCGCCGCCGCCGCTGGTGGCGACGACCACGGTCGATACCGGAAGCGGTCAGGATCAGGTGACCGTCAACGATTACGGCGGCGCCACGACGATCAATCTCGGCGGCGGCGCCGATACGGTCGACGTGCGCGTGACCGCCATCAAGACCAGTGCCGACAGTCTCACCATCCACGGCGGCTCCGGCAGCGACACCATCGACGTGGCAAGCACGGGCAACAACGCCACCACCACGATCTATGGCGACACGGGCACCGGCCAGGTCGTGATCGAATCGGTCGGCGACAATGCGAGGACCGAGGTGTTCGGCGGAAGCGACCCCTTCAGCGTCCGTGTCGAAGTCGCCAACCTGCCGATCAATTCGACCACGATCCTGCATGGCGATATGTCCGGCGCGATCGATCCGATCGAAGACCCGGCCTCCGTCACCGGCGACGTCCTGATCGTGGATCCGCAGGATCCGACCGCCAAGATCGAGGTGAGCAGCGACGGTACGACATTTGCGACCGGCACGCCGTTCCTTCCGTCAGGATACCTGCGGCTTAATTCGGGCACCGGTACCGTAACCTACGACACCTTCGAAGGGGTGAAAGTGGTGTCCTCGCCGACCATCAGCCTCAGCGGTGCCACGATCAACGAAGGCGACGCGCTGCCGCTGACCGTGACGGTCCACGCCAACGGGGTGAACGGAACGCTGTCGGGGCCGCTCTTGTTCGACATCGAGGGCAACGGCAATTTCGGAGATGTGACTGCGTTCGCGACCGAGACCGCGCCGAATTCGGGCATCTTCACGGCGACGATCTTAATTCCCTGGGCGCGGCTGCTCGATTTCGGGCTCAACGACGTCGGCAATTATCGGATCGCAGTCAAGGCGACCAATGGCGACGGCTACTCGACGACTGCCACCGCCGACGTGCACATCAACGACACGCCGCCGGTCGTCACCATCGCCGATGGGGCGCATACCACGACCGTCGGCACGCCGTTCACGATCGATTTCTCGGCCCAATGGGTCACGCCGATCGACCGCTCGCTGGAGTGGATCGTCAACTGGGGCGACGGCTCGGCCAACGAGGTGTTCGGTGCCACCACGACCAGCGCGACCCACACCTATCTCACTACCGGCGTCGCGGCGATCGTGGCCTATGTCGTGGACAAGGACATCGCCGCCCCCGGAACCGCATCGAATATCTATAGCCTGACCGTCGGCGCCGGCGCGGGACAGGTCAAACCGGGCGGGCCCTATCGCATCAAGGAAGGCGATTCCCTTACGGTCAGCGGCAGCGCTACCGGCAATCCGACCGGCTATACCTGGAACATTGGAACGGGCGTCTACAACACCCCGACCGTGACGCTGACCTGGGCGCAGCTCGAGGCGCTCGGCATCAACGACGACAACAATTACACGCTGGAGTTCAGTGCCAACTACAAGGAGTTCGGTTCGTCGACCACGACCGATACCGTCCAGGTTCCGGTCTCCCTGATCGTCGATCCGACCGCGCCGACGTTTGTGTCCTTCACCAACGGCGGTCCGGTCAACGAAGCCCAGTCGGCGACGGTGACCATCAATGGCGCGACCGCGGTGTCCTCGGTCGATGCGCAGACCCTGCAATATCGTTTCTTCATCGACGGCACGAGCTTCGACACCGGCTTCCAGTCCGCCAATTCGGCGACGGTGCTCGGGCAATATCTGCGGCAGGATGGCCAGCAGATCATTCACGGCCAGGTGCGGGACGAAGACGGGCTTGTGGTCGACGGCTACACCACGATCACGGTCAACGAGGTGCCGCCGACCCTGACCGCGACCGGCGCTTCGACCTTGCTGGAAGGCGGGACCTATACGCTCAACCTGACCGCGTCGGACCCGACCAGCAACGACGTCATCAAGTCCTGGGACGTCAACTGGGGCGACGGCAACATCAGCCACTACGTCATCGATCCATCGGCGCCGAACGGCAACATCTCGCCGACCCACGTCTACGGCGATACCGGGAATTACATCATCAAGACCAGCGTCACCGACAGCGAGGCGAGCTATCGGGCCAACGACGTCGTGGTTCAAGTGCTCAACGTGCCGCCGGTGCTGCAGAATGTAGCGGTGGCGCCGGCCTCCGGGCCCGGACCCGCCGAGATCAACGAGAACGACTTTGCGCGTCTTTCTGGCCGGATCGTCGATCCCGGCCTTCACGACACCTTCACGCTGACCGTCGATTGGGGCGATGCGGTCGCCGGGCAACCGGCGGATATCGTCACCTACAAGCTTAACTCCGACACGCCGAACTTCGACGTCTCGCACCAATATCTGGAGGAGCCGCCCGCGGGGACGCCTGCCTACACGATCACCGTTTTCGCCACCGACAAGGACAACGGGGTCAGCCAGACGGTTCAGCAGCAGCTGAAGATAGACGATCCGGCGCCGGTGCTCGGCCCGCTCACGGTGAACCCGGGCCAAACCCAGGAAAACGGGCATATCGTGACCGTCAGCGGCAGCTACACCGATGTCGGCACGCTCGACAGCCACAGCGTGACGGTGGATTTCGGCGACGGCACGGTCACGCACAGCACCGACAAGGGCACGACGATCGTGCTCGACACCATCAACCGCACCTTCACGGCGACGCATCTCTATCTCGACGAGCCGGCCACAGGGAAAACTTTCACGATCTCGGCGGTGGTTACCGACGATAACGGCATCGCCAGCAACATCTCGACCGTCAAGGTCGAGGTCGACAATGTCACGCCGTCCTTCGCCGATTTGTCGTTCAATGGCGTGGCCGCTCTGGGACCGACCGGCACATCGTTCCCCTCGACCGTCACCATCAACGAGGCGGGTGTGATCACGGTGGTCGGCAGCTTCAGGGACCAGGGGATCAAGGATACCGACACGCTGATGATCGACTGGAACGACCTCGGCGCGCCGCAGGCGATAAACGTCACCCGCGACACCCGCGATTCAACGCTGTGGCACTTCACGGCATCGCACCAATATGTCGAAGACGATCCGCTCGGCGCTCCCTTACCGATCCGCACCATCCGCCTGACGGCGACCGATGACGACGGCCTGGCCACCACCGTCGGCGCGAGGATAACCATCGCGCATGTCCCGCCGCTGCCCGACGACCTGCAGATCGTTCCCACCTCGGTCAAGGCCGACGGCAGCCTCGTGGTGCTGACCGGTCACATCTCCAATCTGGGGCCACTCGACACCATCGACACGATCGAGATCGATTGGGGTGACGGCACCGGACTTTCCAGCAGCGCGCTCCACGATCCGAATACGACGGTGACCTATAATGCCGTGACGCATGACTTCACGGCCACCCATCGGTACTTCGACGATCAGGACCGCGATGCAAACATCAAGTTCATAAAGGTGACGGCGTTCGACGACGACGGAGGCTTCGCCTCCGGGACGGTCCGGATCGAGGTCATCGGTGTTCGCCGGCCAAATCTGTATGCTGGCGAAGGCGACGGTCCTCATCTGGAGTTTGTGGAGAGCCAGTTGGGACCACCGCAGCAGGTCGCGACCGGGCCGTTCGTGTTCCAGTCGACCGTCTTCACGTCGATCGACGTTCTTGATGGCGGGCGGCCGGTCAAGCCGCTGTTTGCCGAGCAGGGGTCGGCTGTCGACCTCCCGCTCAACATGGCAGACCTTGGCGATGCCGATCTGTCAAAGATCGAGATCGATTGGGGTGACGGCAACACGCAGACGCTCAACGATCCGGGCAGCGGTTCGATCGACGTCGCCCATGCCTATCCCCATGTCGTCAGCGACGACGAGATCGCGACCGGCTCGCTGTCGCCTCCCGGCGGCGACGACAGCAACAAGACCGAGGTGACCGTCAAGGCCTACAAGAAGGGCGCCGACGGCCGTGACGAGTTGACGTCGATCACCCGCTATCGATTGGAACGTGGCGGTGTCTCGGCGCGCGTGGACAAATTCTCGTTCAACCGCGTCGATGGTGCGGACGGCAATATCGACACTGTCAACGGTCGCATTGCCTATCCGGGCCTTCCGAACTCCGTCGCCATGTCCGTGATATGGTCGGACGGCACGACGTCGAATGGCGCGATCGAGATGAAGAACGGCGAATTCTGGTTCTCGGCCGCCCGCGATTATACCGGCAAGGCGCCGTCGACGATGATCGGTCTGCGTTTCGTCAATACGGCGACTTCGAAGGTTATCGGCTCCTTCGAGATCCAGCCGCAGTCGTCGACGCAGCTTGTTCCGCCGAACCAGCGTCACGGCGATGCGGCCCCGGCAGCTCGATCGGACCGCGCGCTTGCGTACCGCGCACCGGGCGTTCTTTCGGTGACGAAGTCCGATCTGGCGCTGATGTTCGGCGCAGGCGTTCTCGCCGTTGGCGGCGGGCTGCAAAACAGCAACGCGCGGCTCGAACAACCTTCGTTGTGGCTCGATCGCTCGCTTGCGAGCGCGATCCGTCGGCGGCAGGCGCGGCCGGCGAATCCCGTGCCGACCCGCAAGCCGGCTGCGACGGCCAATCCGGGTTGGCTGGCGGCGCCCTATCGCGTGCCTCCGAAGACGGCGCCGAAGGGTGAGGCTGTTCGCGCGAGCGATCTCCGGGAGGATGTCGACGGCTGGCTGGTGGCGACCGACCCGGCTATCGTGCGGGCACGGCACGCCGAGGCCACCGACTGGCTGATCCTTCGGGAATGAACAACAACATTGGAGCCTGGTTCACCCCCCGGATTGAATCAGGCTCTGTCGGTCAGTGGCCGCCGGTTCCTTGTCGAAATCGAACGTGACCTTGCAGCGCTGCCCGCCCGGCAATACGTTGCCCGGATTGGGCAAAGTGAGCCTGACGCCGAATGTGCCGCTGGCCGGATCGAACACGCGATCGACGACTGAGACGGCCGCGGTGTAGCTATTCTCGATCGGCGGCGCGGGATGGACGCTGCCTTCCATGCCGACGTGGATCTGCTTGAAATAGATGACCGGCAGATAGGCCTCCACGTACAGCGGGTCGAGGCGCGATATCGTGACGATATAGCCTTCCTGATTGACGAATTCGCCGGCCGAGAGTTTCTTTTCGGTGACGATGCCGTCGATCGTGCTGCGGATCGTGCGCTGATCCAGAGTTGCCTGCGACCGCTCGAGTTCGAGTTGTGCAAGCTGGCGGTCCTGCTTCTCGCGCAACAAATCCTGTTCGGCGATACTGGCCTCGGCGCGTATTTCCTCGAATCTGTCCTGGGTGACGACCAGGCCGCGCGGCTGGCCGTATCGATCGGCTTTCGAGCGCGCCAGCTTCAGGCGCTGTTCCTGTGCGTCGATCTTCGCCGTGCTCTCGGCTCGAAAGCGATTGAGCTTGACCGCCGCGGCCTCGATCGAGGATTCAAGGGCGGCGATCGGCTGCCCGCGCGTGACGTTGTCGCCGCGCTTGACCAGCACCTCGGCCAGCACGCCGGTAATCGGGCTGCCGAGTTTCACGACCTCCGACGGATCGATCACGCAGTCGAACGACTGCCCTGCGGCTACCGTCGCCGTGGTGGCGAGGAGGAAAGCGAGCGCGATGAGAGACCGTCCCATTGCCCTATTCGGAATTGCCGGAAAACGCCAACGCATGATCGAGAACCTCGTCGCTTCTTAACAGGCCGCGGCGCATCCGGGCATGGAGACGTTCGGCCTTGCGCTGCGCGCGGCGCATGACCCAGCGCGCGAAGCGCTGGCCGTACAGGCGATAGCCGATCCGGACCAGTCTTTTCTCGGATCGCGAAAGCGTCTCGCCGAGCAGGGCATCCTGCAACGAGAGGATCGGAATGAAGGTGCCCGGCTCGCCCTGCCGTGAGCAGCGTCCGGCCAGCTGGCGGTCGACGCGCCGCGCGTCGTGCGCCTCCAGCATGATGACGTGAAGGCCGCCGTTGGCGATGGCGGCTGCCGACAGACGAATGTCGGTGCCGCGTCCTGCCATGTTGGTTGCCACCGTGATCCGGCCCGGCTGGCCCGCGGCGGCGATGATGTCGGCCTCCGCCTTGTCCTGCGCGGCGTTCAAGACGACATGGGGCAACTCCGCCGCGGCAAGATACAGGCTTGCGAGCTCGGAAGTCGCCACCGATCGCGTTCCGATCAGGACCGGTACGCCGCGCCCCGAGAATTCGCGCGCCTTTGCCACCACCAGCGGCCACTTGGTTTCGAGATCGCGCGCCACCATGGCTGGAACGGAGTTCCGGCGCGACGGCCGGTTGGGCGGGATCTGGGCGATCGCCAGCCGATACACGCACCACAGCTCCGCGCCGATCTCCCGCGCGGTCCCGCTCAATCCGGAAAGCCGGCGATAGCGGCGGAAGAATCGTTGGTACGTCATGCGCGCCAGCGTCAGGCGCGTGCCGGACATCGCACAGCCTTCCTTCAGCTCGATCATCTGGTGCAAGCCGTCGGTCCAGAACCGGTCCACCATCACGCGGCCGGTGTATTCGTCGACGATTTGAACCTTGCCCTCGCGTACGATGTAGTGCTCGTCGCGGCGCATCAGATGGATCGCGGTCAAAGCCTGGACGATGAGCTCCTCGCGATGGATCCGGTTTTTCCACGGGCCGCCGAGGCTGCCCGCGAGTTTTCGCAAGCGGTCGACGGCGCTCGCGGTCAATTCGATGCTGCGGTCGTCGCCCCAGATCGTGTAGTCACGGCCCGCGGTCAGGGCGCGGGCGCTTTCGAGCGCCTGCCGGTAAAGCTCGGCCTGTCCGTCGGCAAGCGCTTCCTGCGATAAAATCAGCGGCGTTCGCGCTTCGTCGACCAGCACGCTGTCGGCTTCATCGACGATGGCGAAGTGAAGGCCGCGCAACACCACGCTCGATGTCGAATCTTCCGATCCGGTCAGCGCACCGATCTTGAAACGCAGATGGCCTCGCCGCCGGCCAAGAGCGAGGATGTCGCGCAGATAATCGAACGCCAGCTCCTTGTTGGTGCAATAGGTCACGTCGCTGGCATAAGCGACCCGGCGGTCATCGCGCGACATTCCCTGCACCACGCAGCCCACGCTGACACCGAAAAAAGCGTAGAGGCGTCCGAGAATCTCGGCGTCCCGCCGCGCCAGATAGTCGTTCACGGTGACGATATGGACCGGCATGCCGCAAAACGCCGCGGTGATCGCCGCGAGCGTGATGGTGAGCGTCTTGCCCTCGCCGGTGTCCATTTCCGCGATCATGCCGCGCAGCAGCGCATAGCCCCCGATCAGCTGGACGTCGTAATGGCGTTGACCGAGGATGCGCGTCGAGGCCTCGCGAACGAGCGCAAAGCACAGCGCGATGTCGCGCGGCCGCGACTTGGCGTGGCGCCGCAGCGACAGCCGCGCCTCACGGGCGAGCCTGCGCAGCCCCTCGTCGTCAAGTTCCTTCATGCGCGCGGTGTGCACAGCGGTCAGCGCGACGATACGGCCAAGCCTGCGGGCCCGGGAGCGGGCGAACGGCGTCAGCAGCCGCGCCTGCAGATCGACCAGGATCCGATCGATCGCCTTTTCGCGCGGCGGGGTTCGTTCGGCGAAGAAAATCGCGCGCGGCAATTCGTGCTGGGAGAGCGCCAACGCCTCAGACATTGAGTTGCCTCAGGAACAACTGGCGAACCGCGCGTCCGATCCGGTAGGCGATCGGCTCCGGCGGATGTTCGAAACGGACATAGACGCGTCCGCCGAGCCGTGACCGTCCGATGCCGCCGGCGACGCGAAGATCGAACTGGAACAGGCTCTCGAGCGGCTTCGGATGGTCCGGTTTCGACGGATCCAGAAGCACCTGGCCGCCGCCGATCGTGCTCAGCGCGAGATGCGGGATTTCGGCGGTGGCGGAGGGGACCTCGCGCAGGATGCTGGCCGGCAGCGCGTGAGCGATGTCGTCGGCGGCGCGGACCTCGACCTTCACCACGTTGCGGCGCACCGGATCGATGTCAGTCTGCGGAACGATCACGCGCACGATCGGGTCGTCCTCGCCGATGATGTAGCCGACGATATCGCCCTTGTGCAGAAAACGGCCGGGCAGGTCGGTTTCGTCGGTGACCAGGAATTGTCCGGCTTTGGCGGCCTTGAGGTCGAGATCGGCGAGATGCCGCCGGCTGAGGTCGAGCTGGCATTCGGTCAGCCGGACCTGCTCGCGCAGGATGTTGGCCTGCACGATGTCGTGCGGAAGCGCCGCCTCGAGCCGCAGGTGCAATTCATCAAGATGCTTTTCGATCACCGCCGTGCTTTCGACCAGCACGCTGTCCTCGCCGGCGACCAGCGTGGCCCCTCGCTCGACAAGGCTGCCGCTCATGACCGGCACCGCGGCGATGAAGCCGTCCGACATCGCCCGCACCGCGGACTGATCGCCAACCCAGACGACGCCTTGCGCCATGGTGTTGAACGGCAGCGGTATCGCCAACAGCAAGACGAGGCCCGCGGCGATCACGGCCGAACAGGCGAGGATCGCGCGGCGCCGGCGCCGGTGCAGCAACGGACTTGTGGCGACGAATCGCGTCACCTTGACGACCGGCCAGAGCAACGTGGTTGCAACCGAGGCGATCGCGAGCGCAATGCCGACAAAGAACAGCTTGGTCGCCACATAGAGCGCGATCGTCAGCAGGATCGACAGGCGATAGAGCGCAGCGCAGAGCGCATAGGCCAGGAACCAGCCGGCCTCGCCCCGGGCGGTGACCGGCGAGGTAATCCCGCCGATGCCGAAGACATAACGTTGCACGAGGTAGACCAGATATTTATTGGCGCGCGAGCCGAGATTGGGAATCTCCAGCAGATCCGACAACACGTAGTAGCCGTCGAACTTCAGAAGCGGATTGCCGTTGAACAGCAAGGTCGATACGCCGCCGATCAGGATCACGTTGAAGGCGAAGGCGCGCACCAGCCCCGGCTGGGCCTCGATCCAGACGAACAAGGCGATCGAAGCAAGCGCTGCCTCCACCATGATGCCGGCCGCGCCGACGGCAGCCCGGGTCCATTTGTTGCGAAACGCTGCGGAAGCCGAGGCATCGACATAGGGTACCGGGACAAAGATCAGCAACATTACGCCGATCTCGTGGATCTCCCCGCCCCAGACCTTGGTGGAGTAGGCGTGGCCGAGCTCATGAAACGCCTTGACCAGGGGATAGGCCAACAGCATCAACGCCACGTTCTGGGTGGTCAGCAACTGGTCGTCGAGATTTCCCGACAGCGCGCCGAAGTTCATCGCGGCCAGCACGACGCCGGTCGCAACGAGGATCATCCAGCCGATCAGGCCCGCGGTCGAAAACAGTGGCCGCACCAATGGCAGCGTCGCGTTCAGGAAGCGGTCGGGATCGAGCAGGGGAAACCGCAACGCCAGGGGATTGCGGATCTGCGTCATCAGGGCGCGGCGTGCGTGGTTGTCGGCGCGCTCGTTCAGTTCTTCCATGTTGGGCGGCAGTTTGCCGAGCAACAGATCGGCGCCGTGAAGCTGCGCCAAAAGTCGGATGATTTCCTCTTGCGTCGGCTGGTCTTCGCCGAGCGTCTCCGCGACACGGGCCCAGATTTCGCCGACGCTGCGGCGGCCATCCATCAGGCACAGCACGAGGTGCGCCGCCGGGGACAACCGGTGGAAGTGACCGGTCTGGTGATCCTGAAGCAGGTACCAGACCGCGCCGCGGAATCGCTGGCGGTGGATTTCGGTATGCGCCCGCAGCCTCGGTTTCAGGCCGACGACCCTGTACCAGGAGGGGCTGTAGAGGCTGCTCGACAATGTCAGCGCTCCCTAACCGAACCAGCGCCAGAGCGCCAGCCGGGCCCAGTCGAGGAACGATCGCGTCCAGATCCAGACCATGCGGCGCCGGTCGATGTCGATCTTGGCGACGCCGTGCATTCCCGGCCGCAACGACAACGCCGCGGTGGCGAGTTGGCCCTCGACGCGGAAGGTGTTGCGGCCGTCATGGGCCTTGGACACCGGCGTGATCTTGGTGACCGCGAGCGGAAACTCCTCTCCGGGCAGGGAAGAAACCACCAGCAGACCTTTTTGGCCGATCGCGATATCGCCGATCTGGCTTTCATCGACATCGAGCACGACGCGGTAGCTGTCGAGCGGCGCCACCTGAAAAATCTCCTGGCCGCGCTGCAGCGAAGCGCCGATCGATTGGGTCAGATCGCCGCTGATGACGAGGCCGTCGAACGGGGCGATCAGTCTTGCGCGGGTAAGCTGCTCGTCGACGAGACGGATCTGCGCATCGGCCTGCTCGACCTGGGTGGTGGAGATCTGCTGCTCGGAACGGTTGCGCTCGCCGATCGCCTTTTCGAATTCGAGCTTTCGGCGCTCGCGCTCGGTGATCCATTTCAGCCGCTCGAGCAGCAGATCGCGGTCGTCGAGACGCGCCAGCAGCTGGCCGGCCTGCACCGTATCGCCGGCGCGGACCGGCGCCTCGAGCACGAAGCCGTTGAAGGGCGCGACCACCGAGCGCTGGATCTGGCCCTCGATCACCGCATCGGTCGTGACGCGATATAGGCCGTGCCAGAAATATCCGGCGGCCGCCAGGACAAGCAGCAGCAAGACGGCAAGCTTGCGCTTGGCGTAGCCCGGGCCGAGCAGGCGCACCGATTGGGTCCACATCGCCTCGCCGACTTTCACGATCAGCCAGCGGTCGTTGCGGCGCTTGTCCTGCAAAATTGGCGCAGCCGTCGCGGCGACACAGTCCAGCACCGCGGTGGTGTCGGGATCGAAGCCCGTGGGATGTTCGAACGTCATGGCGCCGACGAAGCGGTCGCGGACAAACAAGGGAATCGTCAGGATCGCCGACGCGCCGCAGTCCTGCGCCAGTTCGGCGTGGGCGCGGGTCACGTTCAATTCGTCCGCAGAGGGAGGGTGACGAATGAGCGCCTGCTGGTCGAGCGCTTCGTCCATTGCGCCGCCGACCAGACGGACCAGGTTCATCTGCCGGCCGAACTGCGCGCTATGCGAAATGGCCTCGACTTTGGCATGGCCGTTTCGCACGAACCCGACGCTGACGCGCTCGCAGCCGAACCGTGTGGCGAGTTCGGTGACCAGCGAGCGGCAGGCGGTGCCGAAACTCTCCTGTTCCAGCGTCACCGACAGCAGATCCAGCGCGTTCTGTGCCCGGAGCGCCTGGCGCGAGGTATCGAGACGGCCTTGCCGCAGCAAATATTCCCGCAGGCCCGCCGCACCCCATTGCAGTTGCCGCATCGCGGTTCGGGTTTGCGGTTCGCTGACGTTTTTCAATTCCAGCGCGGCGACGCCGCGAACGCCGTCACCGATCAGAACAGGGAAGGCAAGTCCGGCGAACTGTCCATCCGCGGCCTGGTCCGGCACGTGAGGATCGTATCGCACCACGCCGCGGCGCTGTACCGCTGCGAGTTCAATGACATTGGCAAGTGAAGTGGGGTCGAAGCCCCCGGGCCAGAATGCGACCGGCGCGAAGCTGTTATCCTGCCCGGCCATCACCACGCCGCCGGCGACGTTGCCGATCAGTCCGCATTGCAGCGCGAGCCAGATATTGCTGAAGGCGGTGAAGTCCGTGGCCTCGCCGAGTTGCTTCCAGAGCGCGGGCTCCAATAGCTGCACCCGGTCCTCGCCCTCGGAGGACGAGGTTTCATTCGGCGCCGATGCAGCAGTCAGTCCGGTGAGCCTCATGGAAATCTATCCGCCAGGTTGGCTGGACGAATGACGAGTCCCGTCGTGGCCGACGATCGAACAGGTTCGACGGACCAATGTCTTGCGCCTAGCGACCTTCGATCCGCAGCTCGCCGTGACGGGCTTCGTAGCTTTCCAGAACGCCGCCCAGGGCCAGCCACAGCCGCTTTGCGGCGTGCGGGCTCAAGATAATGCGATTATTGAGCTCGACCTGGACGCGGCGGTCGCTCGGAACATTCCAGGTCTGGTTGGTGCCGAAAAACAGATCGACCTGCTCCAGGGTGCTCTGGATATTGACGACGTTGGCGAAATGCGTCGCCATCTTGGAATCGTCCCAATTGACCGCGGAAAGGACGCTGGCGTCGGAAACATCCTTTGGTTGCGACTTGTCGTTGGTCTCCGCAGCGTTTGCCGGCACGATCATTCCTCCCCCATAAGCGCGTTTCAACGGAAGCCTGCCGGGTAGCAGGGGTGCTCCGTTGCCTCGGCAATACAACGCGATTTCGTGACGGTCTGATGAAATGGCGGACCGCTGGGATGACAATCGCGGGGGTAGTCGTTGATCTGAAGTTCAACCAAAACAAGATGTTAGGACTGTTCTCTCCGAAGTTCTCTCATCGACCAAAGTTGGATATGACCGGCGGCTCGGTAGAACCGGCCGCGAGCGAGCGTTGCACCATGACGGTGTCGGCCCAGCGGCCGTATCGATAGGCCACCCCCGGGAGGCGCCCTCTGATGGGAGAGGGCCAACGGACTACGCATCCCTCGGGCGTGTCGCGCCGCGAGAATGTGGAGTCGTATTTGCAAGTGCCTCCACATCGTCGTCCCGGCCTTGAGCCGGGACCCATAACCACAGGCTTGTGTTGTTGTGCGAAAGCCGTTGACCAGCATCTTCCACAGCAGACGACACGGCGTGGGTCCCGGCTCAAGGCCGGGACGACGGCGAGGATGGGCTCAGTTGCTCACGACACGGCCGAGACGCAATTCACCCAGAGCACGACCGTCTTGGCGTCGGGCGACGGATTGCTGAACCGGTGCGGACGGCGGCTCGAGAAGCGGAAGCTGTCGCCTTCTTTGAGTGTCCAGCTTTCGGCATCGACGGTGAGTTTCATTGTGCCCGCCAGCACGAGGCCAGCCTCTTCGCCGTCATGGGTATAGAGTTCGTCGCCGGTGCTGCCACCGGGCTCCATGTGGACCAGAAACAGATTGAGCCGGCCATCCGATCCGGCCGGACTGAGCAACTGCTTGGAGATGCCGGTGCGCCACAGGTTCAATTTCGCACGTTTGCCTTCGCGGGTGACGATGGCGTTGGATGCGGTCTTGGCGCTCTCCTTGGCGCCGAACAATCCGGCGATGCCGACGCCAAGGATATCCGCCAGCGTCGCCAGTACCCGCAGCGAAGGCGAGGACAGGCCGCGCTCGATCTGGCTGATAAAGCCGATCGACAGATCGGTACGGGCGGCAACTTCCTCGAGCGACAGCGCGCGGGAGCGCCGCACGTCACGAATCCGTTGCCCGACCGCGACATCCATCGCCGGCGCCGCCTTGGCGGCCTGTTTGCTCATTCGCTTGCCACCACTCACGTCAAATCGCTTCCTTCATGTGCATGAAAAACTTTTCTTGCGTAGCTGCAGGCAATGTGATCATAATTTCACGATTGTGAAAATAGGCTTGGACGGCCAAACGCACAATTGGCTGTGTGCGGGGGAATGCGCCGGCCGGTGCCCAACCTTGTGAGAGGGTACGATGCTCTTCAAACGTCTCGTTCAAGTCGCCGCCGCGGCTCTCGTCCTTGCCGCCGCCGCGCCCTCATCGGCGCAGCAGGCGCTCAAGGTGGGCTCGACCCCGACCGGTGTGCCCTTCACCTTTCTCGACACCAAGACCAACAGCATTCAGGGCGTGATGGTCGATCTCATCACCGAAATCGGCAAGGATGCCGGGTTCGAGGCCCAGGTCGAGCCGATGCAGTTTTCCACGCTGATCCCTTCGCTGACGTCGAACAAGATCGACATCATCTCGGCGGCGATGTTCGCGACCGCGGCGCGCAAGGAGGTGATCGACTTCTCCGATCCCGTCTATACCTATGGCGAGGGTCTGATCGTGCCGAAGACCGACGCCAAGGCCTATGCCGCGCCGGAGGATCTGAAAGGCGAGGTGGTCGGGGCCCAGGTCGGCACCGCTTTTGTCGATGCATTGAAAAAGACGGGATTGTTCGGCGAGGTCAAGGTCTACGACACCATCCCGGATATCCTGCGCGACGTGAATACGGGGCGGCTCAAGGCCGGTTTCGCCGATTACCCGATCCTTGCCTACAATCTCAAGCAGGGCAATTTTCCGGAAGCGCGTCTGGTCGATTCCTACAAGCCGACCATCATTGGCACGGTTGCGATTGGGGTCCGCAAGGGTGATTCTGACCTGCTCAAGAAGATCAATATTTCGCTCGCCAAGCTGAAGGCGAACGGCACCGTCGACAAGATTCTCGACAAATGGGGACTCAAGGCCCAGAGCTCATGACAGCCGGCGCCTGAATAGATGCAGAAGTTTCTGCATGACGCCGCCGAGTTCTTTCCGATCCTGCTGCAGGGCGTATGGCTGACGATCCTCGTCACCATCGGTTCGCTGATCCTTTCGACTATTCTCGGCCTGTTATGGGCGCTGATGCGGGTTTCGGGCTTGCGGGCGCTGTCCCTTTTGAGCGCCGGCCTGATCAATTTGATCCGCGGCATCCCGATCATCGTACTGCTGTTTTATCTGTATTTCGTGATGCCCGATTTCGGCATCACGCTGACCGCGCTGCAGGCGGCGATCCTCGGCCTCGGCATCGCTTATTCGGCCTATCAGGCCGAGAATTTCCGCGCCGGGATCGAAGCCATCGACAAGGGACAGATCGAGGCGGCGCAGACCATCGGCATGGGCTGGTGGCTGACCATGCGCCGCGTGGTGCTGCCGCAGGCGGTGCGCATCGCGCTGCCGCCCTACGGCAACATCATGATCATGCTGCTGAAGGATTCCTCGCAGGCGTCCACTATCACCGTCGCCGAACTCGCATTGCAGGGCAAGCTGATCGCCTCATCGACCTTCAAGAACACCAGCGTGTTCACGCTCGTCGCGCTGATGTATCTCACCATGAGCATCCCGCTCATCCTGCTGGTTCGGCACCTCGAGAAGCGGGCGGGGCGCCGATGATCGAGCTGCGCGACGTCCATAAGAAGTTCGGCAGCGTGGAGGTGCTCAAGGGCATTTCCGCTTCGGTCGAGAAAAGCGAGGTCGTTTGCATCATCGGGCCGTCGGGTTCCGGCAAGTCGACCATCCTGCGTTGCATCAACGGCCTGGAAAGTTATGACGCCGGCGACATTCTGGTCGAGGGCGCGCGGGTCGACAGCAAGACCCAATCGATCGTTGCGATCCGTACCCGGGTATCGATGGTATTTCAGCGCTTCAATCTGTTTCCGCACCGCACCGCGCTCGAGAACGTCGTCGAGGGGCCAATCTATGTGAAGAACGAGCCGCGTCCCGAAGCGCTCGAGCGCGGCCACGCACTGCTGGCGCAAGTCGGCCTTGCCGAGAAGGCCAGTGCCTATCCGGGGCAGCTTTCGGGCGGCCAGCAGCAGCGCGTCGCCATTGCCCGCGCGCTCGCAATGCAGCCGAAGGCGATCCTGTTCGACGAGCCGACCTCGGCGCTCGATCCCGAACTGGTCGGCGATGTGCTTTCGGTGATGCGCAAGCTCGCCGACGACGGCATGACCATGGTCGTGGTCACGCACGAGATGGGATTTGCTGCGGATGTCGCCGATCGCGTGCTGTTCATCGATGGCGGCGTCATCGTCGAGCAGGGCGCGGCGAAGGCCGTGCTCAATCAGCCGCAGCACGCGCGGACGCAGGATTTCTTGCGCCGCGTGCTGCATCCGTTGTGAACTGGCCGGATCACCCGATGCTGACCCACAAACCTCTCGCGCTGCCGCCGAGCCTTTACGCAGACACCGCCGTTCCGGCAGTCCCGACGCCTCCGCTCGACACCGACAGGAACGTGTCGGTCGCGATCATCGGCGGCGGATTTGCCGGACTTTCGACGGCGCTGCATCTCACCGAGCAGGGGACGGATGCGGTCGTCCTCGAAGCGCAGCAGCCTGGCTGGGGCGCCTCGGGCAACAATGGCGGTCAGCTCAATCCGGGATTAAAGCTCGATCCCGACACCATCGAGGCGAATTTCGGCACCGACCTCGGCCGGCGCATGATCGCGTTTGCCTACAACACGCCGGTCTTCACGCTCGATCTCATCCGCCGTCTCGGTATCGCCTGCGAGGCGCGGCAGAACGGCACGCTGCGCGCGGCCTATCATGACACCAACGCGGCCGCGGTCGAGGTGACTGCGGAACAGTGCATTCGGCGCGGCATGCCGGTGACTGTGCTCGACCGCAACGCGGTGCGCGAGGCGACTGGAACGGATCGATACGTCCTTGCGATGCGGGACGCGCGCGGCGGCGATCTACAGCCGCTGAGCTACGCGCGCGGTCTCGCTCGTGCTGCGATTTCCGCCGGCGCCGCGATCCATGGCCAGACGCCGGCAATGTCGCTACGGCGCGAAGCCGGAAAATGGCGCATCGAGACGCCGCGCGCGGTCGTGCGGGCCGAGAAGATCCTGATCGCCACCAACGGCTTTACCGACGATCTCTGGCCCGGCCTGCGCCGGACCATTGTGCCGATATTCAGCTCGATCGCCGCGACCGAACCGCTGCCCGACGACGTCGCGCGAAAGATCATGCCGACGCGGTCGGTGCTGTACGAAAGCGGCCACATCACCGTCTATTACCGGATCGATACGTCGAACCGCCTTCTGATGGGCGGCCGCGGCCCGATGCAATGGATCAAGGATCCCACAGCGGTCAGCTATCTCATGCGCTACGCCGTCAGGCTATGGCCCGCGCTTCGCGATATCAGCTGGACACATGGCTGGAATAGCCGGCTTGCCATGACCGCCGATCACTATCCGCATGTCCACGAGCCGGGGCAAGGCGCGCTCGTCTACCTCGGCTGCAACGGCCGCGGCGTGGCGCTTGCGACCGCGATGGGACAGCAATTGGCGCGACGGCTGATCGAAGGCGTGAAGGGCGAAATCGATATGCCGATCACAGCCCCAAAGCCAATTCGCTTTCACGCCTTCTGGCCCGTGGGCGTCAAGAGCGTCGTGGCTTACGGCCGAATTCGCGACCGGCTCGGATTGTAATGACGTCGCCCGTGAGCTTACCCCGGCCAGCGGCCGAGCAGATCCTGCGATGCCTCGAACAGCGCGCCGACCCGCAACAATTCGACATCGCCGCGAAAACGGCCGACCAGCTGAATTCCGATCGGCAGGCCGTCGGAACCAAAACCGCAGGGAATGCTGACGGCCGGATGCCCCGTCATGTTGAACGGCATGGTCCAGGGAAACCAGTTCGAGCGAACCTCATTGAATACCTGGCCGTCGATATCGATCGTGCCGAACAAGTCCTGGTCGATCGGAAGCGCGGTCCGGGAAAGCGTCGGCATCGCCAGTACATCGGCACGCTGCAGCAGCGATTGCACGCGCCGGAACAGCAACGTGCGGTCAAACATCGCCTGCTGAAAGTCGACGCCGCTGACTTTTCCGGCCAAGGCAAGCTGTTTCAAGAACGTCTCGCTCAATTGATCGCCGTGATCGGCCGCGAGCTTTTCGAACCGCGTGCGCCATGCGGTATGATTGATGGCGCGCCAGATCGGCTCGACATCAAATCCGTCGCCGGACATCTCTTCGACCTCCGCACCGAGCGCTTCGAGCCTGGCAAGACTTGCCTTGAAAGCTTCAGCGACATCGGCCGAAACCGGTCGGCCGGAGGGGGCAAGGCAAAACAAAATCTTGCGCCCGCGCAAGCCGCCCCGCGCCGCCGCGCCATCGACAAAATCCGGCGTCGGAATCCCGATCGACCATGGATCGGAGGCGTCTTCTCCGCTCATCGCCTGCATCATCAGGGCGGTGTCGGCCACCGTACGTGTCATCGGGGTGACGTAGGTCTGATTGCCGAAAGCATCCTGCACCTGGCTGTGCGGGATCATTCCGTTGCTTTGCTTCAATCCGACGACACCGTTGCAGGACGCCGGAATTCGCGTCGAGCCGCCGCCGTCGGTGGCGACTGCCAGGGGCGCGATGCCGCTGGCAACGGCAACCGCGGCTCCGCCGCTGGAGCCGCCGCTCGAACGCTCGCGGCTCCAGGCGTTACGGGTGCGGCCGAACAGCGGCGAGTCGGTCAGGCACTTGGAGCCGAATTCCGGTGTCGTGGTCTTGCCGACGAGGATGGCGCCTTGCGCGTGCAGCCTGCCAACGGCGACGGCATCGTGATTAGGCACATTTGTCTGATACGGAACCGCGCCGAAGGTCGTGCGCACGCCCCTGGTGTTGACGATATCCTTTACCGTGAAGGGAATGCCATGCAGCAGACCGAGCGGCTGGCCGGTCATGACAGCGTGTTCTGCCGCTCTCGCGTCGGCCATGGCCTGGTCGCCGCAAAGCGTGATGAAGCAGTTCAACTCGGGCTGCAGCCGCTCCGCGCGCGCCAGCACGGCGCGGGTGATTTCGACCGGAGAAACCTCCTTGGCGCGAACGCGGGCGCGAAGTTCGGTGGCGGGGAGGATACACAAATCTTCGCTCATCTCGAAAGTGGCTCCGGTTACGTGTCAGAAGGTTGGCGGCGTGCAGGCGCTGATCAATTCGCACGGTTTGGCGCCGACGCAGCGGAAACGATGCGGGCGGCGGCTCTCGAAATAATAGGCGTCGCCGGCGCCGAGAATGCGGCGTTCGCTGTCGACGGTGACTTCCAATCGGCCGGAAAGAATGATGCCACCTTCTTCGCCATCGTGCACCAGCGGGACGCGTCCGGTGTCGCCGCCGGGTTCGTATCGCTCTTTCAGGATCTGCAGCGCGCGGCCGAACAGATTGTCACCGATCTGACGATAGGAGATCGGTCCTTTGCCGATCTCGCTCAGCTCGTCGGAGCGGTAAAACGCCTTGCGCGGCCGGTCGGGCTCGAGCGCAAAAAATTCCGCCATGCCCATCGGGATGCCGTCCAGAATCCGCTTCAGCGCGCCGACGGAAGGATTCATCTGGTTGGATTCGATCAGCGAGATGGTCGAGTTGGTCACCCCGGAGCGCTTTGCCAATTCGCGCTGGGATAATTTGTTGTGGTTGCGGACGAATCTCAGCCGTTCGCCGACATCGATGCTCATTGCCGCTCCGGGCTTGAGGTGAGGCTGTTTACAGTGTTGCGGATCGAGCGAATACTACCGGTCGAGTCCAGTAGAATCAATGTCTTAGGTAACAGAAGAAAAGGACTTGCTGCATATACTTCAACATGATGTCGATGCCGCGACGAGCCGCCAAAGGAGCCTGCCCGTGACCGTTCACCAGATCCCGAACACGCAAGACCTCCAGGCGTTTTGGATGCCGTTCACTGCCAACCGGCAGTTCAAGGCAGAGCCTCGCCTGATCGCCTCCGCGGAAGGCATGTACTACACGACCGTCGATGGCCGTAAGGTGATGGACGCCTCGGCGGGGCTGTGGTGCGTGAATGCGGGCCACGGCCGCCGCGAGATCGCGGATGCGGTTTCGCGGCAGCTGATGATGCTGGATTATGCGCCTTCGTTCCAGATCGGGCATCCGATCGCGTTCGATTTCGCCGAGAAGCTCGCGGCGATCGCGCCTGGCGGATTGGACCGCATCTTCTTCACCAATTCCGGCTCCGAGTCGGTCGACACCGCGCTCAAGATCGCGCTCGCCTATCAGCGTTCGGCCGGTCAGCCGACCCGCACCCGCCTGATCGGCCGCGAACGTGGCTATCATGGCGTCGGTTTCGGCGGCATGTCGGTCGGCGGCATCGTCAACAACCGCAGGGCCTTCGCAACGCATCTTCCCGGGGTCGATCACATCAGCCACACCCACGATCTCGCCCGCAACGCCTTTTCCAGGGGGCAGCCCGCGCATGGCGCGGAGCTTGCCGACGATGTCGAGCGTCTGGTCGCACTGCATGGTGCGGAGACCATCGCGGCCGTCATTGTCGAGCCGGTTGCGGGTTCCACCGGCGTATTGATCCCGCCGCAGGGTTATCTGCAGCGTCTCCGTACGCTGTGCGACAAGCACGGCATCCTCCTGATCTTCGATGAAGTGATCACCGGCTTCGGCCGCCTCGGTGCGCCCTTTGCCGCCGACTATTTCGGCGTCACGCCCGATCTCATCGCCTCCGCCAAGGGCATCACCAATGGTTCGGTTCCGATGGGCGCGGTGTTTGCAAGCCGCAAGGTCCACGATGCGCTGATGGTCGGACCGACCAGCCAGATCGAGCTGTTCCACGGTTACACCTATTCCGCGCACCCGGTGGCCTGCGCCGCGGGGCTCGCGACGCTGGAAATCTATCGGAAGGAAAACCTGCTCACGCGCGGCGCCGAGCTGACCGAATATTGGCAGGACGCGATGCATTCGTTGCGCAGCCTGCCGAACGTGATCGATGTTCGCGCCATCGGCCTCGTCGCCGGCATCGAGCTGTCGCCGCGGAAGGATGCGGTCGGCGCGCGCGCTTACGACCTCATGGTCGATTGCTTCAACCGCGGCCTCGTGCTCCGCAGCACCGGTGACACCCTCGCGATGTCGCCGCCGCTGATTGTCGAGCGCAGCCATATCGACGATATCGTGGGGATCCTCGGCGACGCCCTGAAGCGCGTGGCCTGAAGCTTGCCTTAGCTTGTCGGTTGCGGAATTCTCCACAGCATGAAGCTTGCGGCCGCAGCGGAGCATGGACGATCGTGAAGGTGCTGGTTCTCGGCGGCGGCGTCATCGGCGTGACCACCGCCTATTACCTGGCGAATAGCGGGCACGACGTTACCGTCGTCGATCGGCAGGCGGAGCCCGCGCTCGAGACCAGTTTTGCCAACGCCGGCGAGGTGTCGCCCGGCTATTCGTCGCCCTGGGCCGGTCCCGGCGTCCCGATCAAGGCGATCAAGTGGCTGTTGATGAAGCATGGTCCGCTGGTGATCCGGCCGAAGCTGGATCCGGCGATGTGGCTGTGGCTCATCAAGATGCTGCGCAACTGCACCTCGGTGCGGTATGCGGTCAACAAGAGCCGCATGATACCGCTTGCGGAATATAGCCGCGACTGCCTGCGCGCGCTGCGTGCGGAGACTTCTATCCATTATGACGAGCGCAGCCGTGGCACGTTGCAATTGTTCCGCAAAGCGGCCCAGCTCGACGGCACCGCCGAGGATATCGCGGTGCTGAAGCAATATGGTGTGCCCTATGAAGTGCTCGACCGTGACGGCTGTGTCAGTGCTGAGCCGGCGCTTGCCGCCGTGAAGCACCGGATCGCTGGCGGCCTGCGCCTGCCGCAGGATGAGACCGGCGATTGCCACATGTTCACCCAGGCACTCGCCGCTCACGCTGCGAAGCTCGGCGTGCAGTTTCGTCTCAAGACCACGATCGAACGGCTGATATCGGACGCGGATAAGATCACCGGCGTCGCCACAAGCGCTGGCGTGCTGCAGGCGGACGTCTATGTCGTCGCGCTCGGCAGCTGGTCGCCACGTCTGACAAGACCGCTCGGCATTCCGATCCCGGTCTATCCGGTCAAGGGCTATTCGATCACCGTGCCGATTGTCGATCCCGAAGCAGCGCCAGTGTCGACGGTGATGGATGAAAGCTACAAAGTGGCGATCACGCGGCTCGGTGACCGCATCCGCGTCGGCGGCACCGCCGAAGTTTCCGGCTATTCCAGCAGCCTTCATGAAGCGCGGCGGGCGACGCTCGATCACTCGCTGACAGATATGTTTCCGCGCGGCGGCGATCTCGCCAAAGCCACGTTCTGGAGCGGGTTGCGGCCGATGACGCCCGACGGTCCGCCGGTGATCGGGCCAACACGCTATGCCAATCTCCATCTCAACACCGGGCACGGTACGCTTGGCTGGACCATGGCGTGCGGGTCCGCGCGCGTGCTCGCGGATCTGCTGTCAGGCCGCAAACCCGAGATCGACACCGCTGAACTTGCCCTGGCCAGATACGAAAACCGTTTTGGCTGATCGCTGGATACAAACGTCTATCTTCCTTCAATCAAGGGAGCATTGCCGTGAAGGCCGTCTATACTGAACTGCATCGCAGCCATGATCCGCAATTCTTTCTGGTTCGCGGTGTCGTCAAGCGGACCACCGAACAGCCCGAACGCGCCGATCGGCTGTTCGCGGGGCTGAAAGCGGGTAAGCACGACCTGGTTGAGCCGACCGTTTTCGGGCAGGGGCCGCGCGCCAGGGTCCATAGTCCGGAATATCTCAGCTTTCTCGCGGAAGCCTGGGACGCCTGGACCGCGCTCGCGGATGCAGGCCCCGAGATGATCGCGAACATTCATCCGGTGCGCAACGCAGCGACTTACCCGACCCACATTGTCGGCCGTCTCGGCTGGCACACCATCGACACGTCCTGTCCGATCGGCCCCGGCACCTGGGCGGCGGTTTGCGCTGCCACCGATGTGGCGACAACGGCGGCCCAACTGGTTTTGGATGGCGAAGACGCGGCTTACGCGCTCTGCCGTCCTCCCGGTCATCACGCCTATCGCGACCTCGCCGGCGGCTTTTGTTTTCTCAACAACAGCGCGGTCGCCGCCGCCCACCTGCGGCTGAAGCATGAGCGGGTGGCGATCCTCGATATCGATGTCCATCATGGCAACGGCACGCAGGGCATTTTCTACGAACGGCCCGATGTGTTGACGGTCTCGATCCATGCCGATCCAGCCTTCTTCTATCCGTTCGTTTGGGGCTACGCGCATGAGCGCGGCGCGGGTCCGGGATCAGGCGCTAATCTCAACATCCCGCTTCCGATCGGCATCAGGGACGACGGCTATGTTGAGGCGCTCGGTGCGGCGGAAAAGACCATTCGAGCCTTTGCACCGGGCGCGCTCGTCGTGGCGCTCGGCCTCGATGCGTCGGAGCATGATCCGCTCGCCGGTCTCGCGGTGACAACAGAGGGATTCCGTCGCATCGGCGAGGCCATCGCACGACTGGGCCTTCCCACCGTCCTGGTCCAGGAAGGCGGATATCTCTCGGAGATTCTCGGGACTAATCTGACGGCTGCGCTCGCCGGATTTGAAGCGGTTCGCTAGCGCGGAATGTCGGTGCGAATGCTACGCAAAAAGAACCCGCCGGCTGCACCGGCGGGTTCTGCAGTTACTCGAATTTCGAAGGCCTATCGCTCGGCGCGGTCCTCACTTTCCGCGAGTTCCTTGACCTTCTCGATCAGCTCCTTGGCACGGCGGCCGAGATCCTCTGAATCTTCGTCGACCGGCTGGTTGTGGAATTCGGCGTTGTTCAACACCGTCTTGATTTGGCTGGCGAGTTCGTTGCGTTCTTCGGTGATCTCGCCGATCCGTTTCAGGTACTGGGCATAGGTTTTGTCGGTGCCGGTGACCGAGCGATTGGACCAAACCAGGCTGGCGCGGCCGAGCTGGCCGAGCGGCGCGTTGAGCTGCTTGTAGATCGCGGCGAGGTCGGTGAAGTTGTCCCGGCTATCCCGTATGCCGTCCGGCAGCGCGCGACTGTTCATCCATTCGGCGACGACGCGGCCTTCATGCACATAGTCATCCTTCAGGCCAAGCAGCGCCATGATCGTCGGTCGCACGTCGGCGTGATCGGTGAACACCTCGTCGTCGCGACCGAGTTGCTGTACGCCGGGGCCCACCATGGCGACCCAGGTCCGGGTGATCTGCTTCTGGAAATCGCCGTGGTTCCAGGCAAAGCCCGATCCGACAAAAACGCAGTCCGTTTGAGTCGCACAAGCTCCGCCACCGCCGGTCTCGAAGAAGTAGTTGTCGTTGCCGAACATCGTGAGCGACGGGGTGCGCGCCGGGCTCGCCGTCACCATGTGCAGCAGTTGCATTTCAGCCTGGTCGGCGAGCAGCCGGGAAAGCTTGTCGGTATTTCCCGTTATCGGATTGGTGGCGACCAGTGCGTCGAGATCATGCTCCATGGTACGCGTGACGGTATCGGTCGGAGCCGGATTGCCATTGATGTAGACCGTCGGCGCATCGTCGCTGTGTACGGAGAACGCCGTGCTGTTGGCGCGCTGGGTGACCAAGAGACGATCGATCAACGCATCGATTTCGCCCTTCTGGCCCGCAGCGTAATTGCAGGCGACGTTAACGCCATCGCAATTGGCGGGGCTCGGCGCGCCGCCGACGAAATGGTCGTTCTCGTCAGGTGTCACCACGAACAGCGTGTTGTCCTTGGTGATGCCGTCGGCGGCAAGACGCGCGAAGAACTTGCCGAACGCGGTGTCATATTGCTTGAGCTGAGCTACATAGCCGGCTTCGCCGGGGCCGAAGGTTCCAAAAGCGAAGCGGTTGTCGTGTGCGTCGGCAATATAGAGGTAGACGACCTGGACACCGGCTTCCAGCATCGTCGCGGCATAGCCGAGTGACTGCGTTGCGAGCGGGCTAAAGCCATTCGGGAATCCTGGACGACCGAACTGGTCGGCAATCACGTTGCCGTCGAGGTCCTTCACCGGAACGCTTGGCGAAATCGCCGGCTGCACGTTGACGTTTCCGAACAGCCCCTTGAAACCGTTATAGGAGTTGGGCTCATCGGGCAGGAGATCATTGGCCGCAAAGCCATTGTTGCAGAGCGGGCTGCCGATCGCGCAATGGATCGCGATGCCGAGATAGTCGGTGGTGGGCTGCTGCCGGGTCGCCGCATTCGGCGATGCGAGCTCCGCCCGAACCGCGAGATCGACGGCGCTGCCGGCACCGTAAAACGTGGTGACGTCGTCTGGCACCCGCTCGAATTCGATGTTGGCGACCGAGAATGCGCCGACATCGCAGCCTGCACGCGTATACGCGACCCAGGGCGCGGGCGCGGTCTTGCCCTGCTCATCGAGCATCTGCGGCTTGCCGTCGCTGCCGAGCGCGGTCCAGTACAGGAACGAGCTGGAAAAGCCGACGCTGCCGTCCGGCCTGAAATAGCCGTAGCTGTTGGCAACGGGAATGCCGGAACGGTCGCCATAGACGCCGGTCAGCGCGGTGACGATGTCGTGGGCCGTATGCGATATCAACGGGGTGTGGTGATTGCCGCTGACGGTGCCGTTGTTCTGGAGAAAGTTGAGCAGGTTCGGCATCTGCTCAAGATCGGATGGAACGTTCGGATTGTCTCGGCGCAGGTGCACGTTGTCGAAAACAATATTGATGACCCGCTTCACTTGGCCGCCGGGGGAATTCAACTGACAGGCCGCGGATGCGGGCTGCGACGCGGCACCGAAAAACATAACGCCAAGCGCCAATGGAATAGACGCAGCTTTCAATCGTTTCATCGCCCTCTCCCTGATGTCGGCCCAAGTGATCGAGTTGAAAATGACGCAACATGTTTGCCGACGATGGCAGATTACATCGTCAGTTGTTGCGGACGATTGACAGGGACGTGACGCTCGCGCAGCGCGTCGCAATCGCGCAAGTGTAGTCAACGGCGATGGGTTTTGCGCGGAGCAGAACGGATTGTGATCTGACTTGAGGTGATCGCGTTGCAGCGAAACCGTTCGTCAGAATGACACGTCGCCCATTCTTGTCACCAGCGCCCCGGTGCCCAGATCAAGGCAAGCCGCTGGCCTTCGACGATCTGGACGGACGTCATCTTTGAGGCCACCGCATTGCGAAGCCTCAAGAAATAGTCGCGGTCGTGCTTGGTGGCGCGCGCCGCGGCGAGGTCGAGCCATTTGTAGGAGAGAATCACGTTTTGCGGCACGCCGTGGCCCTTGTCATAGATCAAGCCAAGCCTGCTCTGTGCAAAGGCGTCGCCTTGGATGGCGGCTCGATGATAGAGATCGGCGGCGGCGTCATAGGCCTGCGGCACGCCAAAACCATTCTCGTACATGAAGCCGAGCAGCGCCTGCGCGCGGGCATTGCCGGCCTCCGCCAGGTACGACAACGCGCCGGCGGCGCGAACGTAGTCACCCCTCGCATAGGCAGCCGACGCCTGCCTCATGCCATCGGCATACGCCGGACAGATCGTGCCGGCGCTGAACAACCAAATTGCGAATAAAACTGCAGGTACGATCCGCCACACGGAGCTCAACCTCCTTCTCAATGCACGCCTGAAACCCGTGGATCATTTGCAATGCTCGCGCCGAGGCTTCCGCGCAATTTCGACCGCAGTTCTTCCGCGACATAGTGCGCATCGGTGCCGTCGCGGATGATCTGGGGACGGATGAAAATGATCAGCTCGGTGCGCGTCGTCTTGTTGTCCTGGTGCGAAAAGGCGTCGCCGAAACCCGGAATTTGATCGAGCCCGGGAATCCCGTTGCGGCCTTTGTTTTGTTGTTCGCTGATTAGTCCGGCCAGCAGCACCGTCTGGCCGCTCGCGACCGAAATCGAGCTCTTGACCTTTCGCTCGGAGACCGTCGGCGTCAAACTGGTGGCAGTTTGCGGCGAGACATTGCTGATTTCCTGTTCGACATCGAGCCTGACATTGCCATTGGCGTTGATTCGGGGAGAAACGCGCAGAATGATACCGGTGTTGCGATAGTCGATGGTGTTGACGACCGTGTTGCTTGTCGTCAGCACCGTGGCGCTACCCGTCGAGACCGGCACGACGTCGCCGACCTGAAGCGTAGCGACTTGATTGTTGACCACCACCAGCGACGGATTGGACAGAACTTTGACGCTGGTGACGGTGTGAAGCGCATCAAGAATGGAGCTCGGCTGTGCCTCCGATCCAATCAGGAAATTGAATCCGGGCAGGGCACGATTGATGAACGCGTTGGCGACCGTTCCGGCAGCTGCCGCGGTTCCGGTTGTTGTCGCGGCGGCGGCGGTCCCCGCCGATTGGGTATTGAGGGCCGAGCCAGTGTCCGGCCTTAGTCCGAGATTGTGGCTTGTCAGGTAGAACTGAACACCATAGGCGAGTTCGTCGGTGAGGGTGACCTCCGCGATGGTCGCGTCGATTGCAACTTGCAGTTGCGGCCGATCCACCTGCTGCAGCGTCGATTGGATGATCCGGTAATTTTCCTGATCCGCATAGATCAGCAGCGAGTTGTTGACGGCGTCCGCCGTGATCCGCACGTCCGGCAGAACCGGCTTGCCGCCGCCCCCGGCTCGGCTGCCGCTGTCTGCCAATCCGCCCAATCCGTTAGCCGAGGGATTTGCGGCCCCCGTTGGCGAACTACCGAAGCCCGACCCGCCAAAGCCGGACCCGCCGCTCGTGCCGGTTCCGCCCGTTGGGCGGGCTCCAAAGGCACTCGACGACGAACCGCCGCTGCTACTGTTCGCGGACAGCCGATCGCTCGATGATGAGGAAAGGCCCGACCCGGGTGCGACCTGGTTGCTCGCGGAATCGAGCGAGGATGAAGACGATCCCCCGATGAACATGTCGGTGAGCACGCGCGCGATCTGTTTCGCGTCGCCATATTTCACCTGATAGACGTGGACGCTGGTCCGCCCGGTATCCGCGGTGTCGAGGCGCTTGATCCAGGTCGCGGCGGTGCGAAGCAGCGCCGGCTTTCTGCTGACCACCAGAATCGCATTGAGCCTGCTCATGGGTTGAAATTTCACGACATCATGGCTGAGGCCGCTCTCGCCCGAATCCATGATCTTCTCGAGCTCAGTGATGATCGGTTCCGGGGCGCTGTTGGCGATCGGATAAATTCCGACCGATTGGCCACGCATCCAGTCGACGTCGAAACTGAGCACGGTGTCCACGGCCGTGCGGCGTTCCGCGCCGCTGCCTTGTATCAAAAGGAGATTCCGCGTTGCGTCGGCGCGGACCATTCCCGGTTTGGTCGCAAAACTATCCATCAGCTTCAGCACGGTTTGCGCCGAGACATACTGCAAGGGCACAACCGACACGCCGTAGCCGGGCTCGGGACTGGAGGCGGCCGAATCGACCCGGCCGGAACCGACCGCATCCCCGAGAGGCGTGAGACGATAACCGGCGGTATCGCGAACCAGCACGACCCCGCTGAGCCGCAGTGCGTTTTCAAGGACGAAGATGACGTCGGATTTGGGAACCGGCTTGACCGAGACAAGGCTGACGGTGCCCTGCACCCGCGGGTCGATCGTATAGCCTGTGCCCAAAATGTCACCCAGCACAACTTTTGCCACCGTCGTGACCGGCGTGTTTTCAAAATTGAGGTCGAAGCCGTTGCCGCTTGCGGTTGGCTGTGGGCGCGTTTCGGGGATGTCGGTCACCTCGGTGCCGTCGTAAACCGCTGGCCGGCTTCGCTGGCCGGAATAGGGCTGACCGACCGTCGCTTCCTGCGGTTGACGCGGAAGAATATCCAGCGAATGGACCTTGTCGAGCACATCGATTTCGGCGGTTTCGCTGGTCCCAAGCGTTGCCGAATTGCAGGATATGAGCAGGCTCGCGGATAGCAGCATGATGGCAGCGCAGATGCTGCGAACAACCGTCGGGGACCGGCTCGGGTTGCCGACGTGTTGCATGTTTCCGCCGTTCTGACTTTGTGCTCACGCGTCGGACTATCCGGAACGAGCAATCCGACCGAGCGCATGATTAGCCGCGGATTATGACAGTAATAATTGGCAGCGCGGATCGGGGGGCCATCACGCGAACTTCAGCCTTTCTCGCCCACCTTCGTACAGGTGTCATATTTCGGATCAATAAACGACCTTGGACTGCTCGACGGCCGGCTGATGCCGCGTGACCCGCTCACTTGAGTGGCGGCGAGACTGGAAAGACCAATGACCGGTAGCGAGTCTTTGCGTTTCGTGGAGCATCTTCGTCAGAACAATCATTTGACGAAGACCACCGGCAACGGCGAACCCGCCGAAGGCGGCGGCGATCGTTCGCAAGGTCAGGTCAGCGGCAAGCTCTGGGAACACACCGATCTGTCGGCCAACGACTTCGCCGACGAAGCCGCCCGGTTCTACGATCTCGAACGGGTCTCGCTGCAGGACATGCTGTCGGCCACCGCCATGGTCGACCCCTTCTCGCAGCGTTTTTTGCGCGAAATGACCGTGTTTCCGTATCGATCCGCCGATGCCGGCGCCATATTGGCGGTGGCGGATCCTGCCGACAATGCCGCGCGGCGCGCGGCGGAAATCGTGCTTGGTGGAAATGTCACGCTAAAGGTGGCGTCATTCGAAGATATCACGGTTGCGCTCAATCAGCGCCTGGGCAGCGAGGACGTCGAGGCGCCGGGCGGAGGCGATACGTTCCAGCCGCGCGACGACGACATCGAGAGCCTGCGGGACCTCGCCAGCGGTGCGCCGGTGGTCCGCGCCGTCAATGATCTTCTGGAAAAAGCCGTCGAACTGCGGGCCAGCGACATTCACATCGAGCCGTTGCACGCAGGCCTCGCGGTCCGCATGCGCATTGACGGCTTGCTGCGCCCGGTCGCGGCGCCGGCCGGCGTCGTGCCGCAAGCCGTGATCTCCCGTATCAAGATCGTCGCGAGCCTCAACATCGCGGAACGCCGTCTGCCGCAGGACGGCTCGGCGCGGTTGCGGGCAGGGCGCTCGGATATCGACATTCGTGTCGCGATCATGCCGACGCAGCACGGGGAATCCGCGGTCATCCGTATCCTGCCGAAGGATCGCGGGTTGCTGGTGGTCGAAAAGCTCGGATTCTCTCCGGCCGACGAAGGCAAGATCAGGCGATTGCTGACGCTGCCCCACGGCATGATCGTCATCACCGGACCGACCGGAAGCGGCAAGACCACGACGCTGGCAACGGTCTTGTCGATCCTGAACGAGCCGTCGCGAAAAATCCTGACCATCGAGGATCCGGTCGAGTATGAAATCCCCGGGGTTAACCAATCGCAGATCAAGCCCGCGATCGGATTGACATTCGCCGCTGCGCTGCGCTCGTTCGTCCGTCAGGATCCCGACGTCATCATGGTCGGCGAAGTCCGCGATTCCGAAACCGCGCATGTCGCCGTGCACGCGGCGCTCACCGGACATCTCGTGCTGACGACGCTGCATACCGAGACGGCGGCTGCCGCGGTGCCGCGCCTGCTCGATCTCGGTGTCGAAGGTTATCTGCTGCGATCGACCTTGCGGGCGGTGGTGGCTCAGCGGCTGGTGCGTCAGCTGTGCGAGCGCTGCAAAACCCCGAAAACGCTGACCGAAGCCGATCTCACTGAGGACCCCAGGCTCGCCGCGCTCGGCTTTGAGGCCGGTGAGACTCTTCGGGATCCCTGCGGCTGCGAGCGCTGCGGCGGCATGGGTTATCGGGGCCGGCTCGGCGTGTTCGAGATTCTGGAACTGACGGGCGAGCTTCGCGAATTGATCGGCGAGAAGACCGACGGCCTGAAAATCGATCAGACCGCCATCCGTGCCGGCATGACGACGATGCTCGACGACGGCCTTGCGAAGTGCCGCGCCGGCCTGACCTCGCCGGCAGAGATACTCCGCGTCACAACCGTGCGGTGAGACAGTGCCGAATTTCCGCTACCGAGCGCTGACGCAAAACGGGGAGGTTGTGCATGGCACGCTGACCGCTCCGACCGCGGCAGAAGTCGCTCACCGCATCGAATATCTCAAGTTGTTGCCGATCGAGACGATCGAGGACACACGAAAGGCCGTTGCCTCGCGCGGCGATTTCGGGTTGTTCAACCGGCCGAGCCCGACGGAGGTGACGACTTTCACCAGGGATCTGGCGCTTCTCTTGAAGGCGGGCGCCCGTCTGGACGACGCGCTGGAATTGCTGGCAAACGATTCCGATGTCGGAAAACTTCGTCCGGTGGTTGGTAAGTTGCGCGCCGCGCTGTTGAGCGGAGAGAGCCTTGCCGGCGCGGTATCGGACCATGCGGCGCTGTTTCCGCCGATGTATGTCGCGCTGGTTCGCGTCGGCGAAGTATCGGGCACGCTCGATCAGGTGCTGGAGATGTTGGGCGCGGAGCGAACCCGAGCCGAATTGATGCGCCGTAAGCTGACGGACGCGATGCAATACCCGGCCTTCGTCCTGGCCGCGGCGTTTTGCGTCATGCTGTTCTTCATTCTGTTCGTGCTGCCACAATTCTCTTCGGTGCTTCAGGATTTCGGGGGAAAATCCGATTCCGCGCTCAGCATGTTCATAAGGCTGTCGGATTTTCTTCGCGCCAACGCGACCGCCGTGTTGCTTGGTTGCGCCTTCTCCATCGCCGTCATCTGGTGGCTGTTGCGCCGCCCCGGCGCCGGCGCCGCGGTCGTGAATGCGGTCTCGCGAATTCCGGGGATCGCCGGCATCTTCCGGTTCTACCGGACCACGCTGTTTTGCCGCAATCTCGCCGTTCTGCTCGGCAGCGGGGTCAATCTGACCGCGACGCTGCGCATCCTGATCGACATCATGGCGGTCACCGGGAGCGAAGTAACCTGGACAGCGGCAGCCGATCGCGTGCGCCACGGCGGCAAGCTCTCGGATGCGCTGTCGGCGTCGAACAGCCTTCCGCCGATGGCGGTGCGCATGCTGCGGCTCGGCGAAGAAACCGGGCAATTGCCGGCGCTGGCGGGCCGCGTCGCCGAATTCTACGAAGCGAAACTGCAGCGCAGCCTGGACCGGGTCGTCGCCATAATCGGTCCGCTCGCCATCGTCACCATTAGTACGGTTGTGGGCGGACTGATCGTATCGGTCATGACCGCGCTGCTGTCAGTCACTCAACTTGTCGGCTAAAGCGAGGATAGGTTCATGATGAAGTCGGTAAAACGCCAACAAGGCAAACGTAGAGGCTGGTTCTCCGTGTTGCCCGCCCAGCGCGGAGATCGGCAGAATGAGCAGGGCTTTACCCTTGTCGAGATGTTGGTGGTGATCACCATCATCGGCCTCATCATGGGCCTGATCGGCCCACGCGTGCTGAACTATCTCAGCGAATCGAAGGTCAAGGCCGCCAAGATCCAGTTGCAGAGTTTCGGCAGCGCGCTCGATCTGTTCTACCTCGATGCCGGCAGGTTCCCGTCGACGGCCGAAGGCCTGACGGCGCTGGTGCAGCGCACACCCGGCGTCGCCGCCTGGAACGGGCCGTACCTGAAGGGCGGCAACGTCCCCAACGATCCCTGGAACAACCCTTATATCTATCGCTCGCCAAGCGAGCGCAGCCCTTACGAAATCATGTCGTACGGATCCGATGGCCAGGAGGGCGGCACCGGCATCGCCGCCGATATTTCAACCGATACCCTGATCAGCGCAAAGAATGAGTGACGAAGCGGAACGCGGCTTCACGTTGCTGGAGATGGTGTGTGTCCTCGCGGTCATCGCCATGCTCTCGGCTGTGTTGCTGCCGCTGATCCCCCACCAGACGTCGCGGTCGCGCCTGCAGGCATATGCGGTTCAGGCCGCGACGCTGTTGAAGGCCGACCGTAACGCGGCGATCCGGCATCGGGCGGAGGTCGCGACGCTGGTCGACGCCGGGACGCGCTCGATCCGGTCGGGTGCGACGACCGAGATGATCCGGATTCCCGACGATGTTCAGTTCGACGCGCTGTTGCCGCAGACCTGCCGCCAGCACGCGGCGCTGTCGACCATCAGCTTTTTTGCCAACGGAATGTCGTGCGGCGGGAGCATCGCGCTGACGCGGCTCGATACCGGATACGAGGTTCGCGTCAATTGGCTGACGGGAAGGATCGAAATTGTCTCGCGCTCTACCGCCGCGAATTGACGGCCCGCAAGCAGGCTTCACGATCATCGAAGTGCTGATCGCGCTTGCGGTCGTTGCCGTGTGCATCGTTGCCATCGGATCGGTGATGTCGACCAACGCGCGCGGCGTCCGCTCTCTGGAACAGCATGTCGAGCTGATGCAGGCGGCACGCAATGCGATGATCACGCAAATCCCGCCACGCGGCGAAATCGGCCCCGGCGTCTTGTCCGGCGAGCTCAACGATCATCGATGGCAGATCGACATCGGACCGCTCGGCGAAGACTGGGTCGTGCCCGACGCCGACGTCGCATGGATACCCGCGCTCGTGAAGATTCATGTGCAATCTCCAGGCGGCGGCGCGCTCGATCTTCAAACCATTCGCCTGATGCACAGGCCGCGCCAATGAGTGCCTCGCCGACCAGCAAACGCGACGGCGAAGGCGGCTTTACGCTGATCGAGACGCTGGTGGCGCTGGCATTGACAGGCCTCGTGCTCTCGGCATTGGCCAACATCACCTCGCAATGGTTGCCGAACTGGAACCGGGGGATGGACCGCATCCAGCGCAGCGAATCGGTCGCGCTGGCTTTGCAGCGGATCGGCGCCGATCTTGCGGCCGCCGAATATGTGCCGCCGGGCCGTGAGCAGCGCCGGCCGCTGTTCGAAGGCTCGGAGCTGGCGGTAACGTTCGTCCGGACGACGCTCGGGCCCAATTCCCGGCCGGGCCTCGACGTGGTGCGGATCGGCGAAACCAGCGATCGCCGCGACCTCGTGACGGTCCGTACGCGCGCGCCGTTCGCGCCGTTGCCGCAAGGGACTTCGCTCTCCGAACAGATCCAGCTTGGCGATCCCGTGGTCTTGTTGCGCGCGCCGTTGCGGCTGTCGTTTTCCTATGCAGGCAGCGACCGTGTCTGGAAGAGCAGCTGGCGCGACGCGGACCGGTTGCCGGCCGCGATCATGCTGACGGTTCGGGATGCCGCGACCGAACGCGTCCTCTCGGTATCGACGGTGACGTCCGTTCATGTCGAGGCGCCGGCTGGTGGAAACTGCGCGCAGCCGGGGCCCGGCTGCGACGACAAGACCGACGGTACCGAACAAAATTCGAAAGATAGCTCCAAAGGCAATGCCGGCCCGGCAAATGCCGCTGCGGGGCAGGGCGGGACACCATGATGAAAAGAGTTCCGCGTGCGGCTGCGGCTTCCGAACACGGCTTCGTGCTGGTCGCCGTGCTCTGGATTCTCGCGGCGTTGTCGGCGCTGGCGATGATTTTCTCGGTTTATCTGTCCAATACGGCGCAGGCGCTTGCTCTCAACGATGTCAGGCTGCAGGCCGAAGCCCTGGTATCCGGCAGTCTTGAGCTTACGGCCTACCAATTGTCGCTAGCGGGCGAAAAGGCGCGTCCGATGCAAGGACAGTTTCATTTTCGGTTGGATGGCGCCGATATCGACGTCTCCTTCGTGTCGGAGACCGCGCGGATCGATCTCAACGCCGCCCCGAAGGACTTATTGGCCAATTTGCTGACCGGTCTTGGCGCCGGTGCGGACGATGCCGCACAATATGCCGATCGCATCATCGGTTGGCGGACGCCGCCGAAGGCCGATGCCGCCCAGGACGAAGTATCGCTCTACCGCGCCGCGGGCCTTGTCTATCCTCCGCGGCAGGCACCGTTTGCTCATGTCAACGAGCTTGCCCTCGTTCAGGGCCTGCCGCCGGCGCTGGTCGATCGCGCCTTGCCGTTCGTGACCGTCTTCAGCGGACAACCGAAAATCAATGTGCTGGTCGCAGCGCCCGAGGTGATCGCCGCATTGCCCGGCATGACACCGTCCGGCCTGAAAGAGTTTCTGAAGGAACGGCCGGCATTGCCGAACGACATGGCCGCGATCGCCGCGGCGCTCGGTCCGGCGCAGGCAAATGCAACGATCGATAAGAGTGACTTCTTTCGTATCCTGACCACGGTCAAATTCGACAACGGCCGTCAGACCGCGTCGGAGGTCGTGATCGGGCTCGGCGGCGGGGAGGCCCCTTATCGCGTGCTGTCCTGGCAGGACGAAATGGAGGCTGTGGCCAGCCGTCCGACAAGACCGGCGGAGGACGACAATGATCTCTGAGTTCAAAGAATTGTTTGCCGAATGGATCGCGGCGGTCGCGCGGGCCATCCATTGGATGGTCGGCCGTTTCACGCAACAGCGGCAGATTTGGTTCATCGAAGGGGATGACAACGCCTTCACGGCCAGAACGGCGCCGGTGAAAAAAGCCGTTGCCTTGCCGGATGTTTCATTTCGCCTGCTGGAGGGCCGGCCAAGCCCCGCGTTCTCCGCAGACTGGGAGGCCGCACTTCGCGGCGCCAGCGTCGAATTCCTACTCAAGCCCGAACATATCCTGTTTCGGTCGCTCGACTTTCCGAGGCGAGCGGTGGAATTTCTCGACGGCATGATCCGCGCCCAGATCGATCGGCTGACGCCGTGGACGGCAAGCGAGGCGGTGTTCGGTTGGAGCCCGCCCTCCGACAGCGCAAACGAGCGGATTCAGCTGACCCTCGCGGCGACGTCGAAAAGCAAAATCCAGCCGCTGGTGCAACTGGCGGGTAATCTTGGCGCTGCATCCGTCATGGCTTTTGCCGAGCCACCGCCCGGCGAAGGCGCGCCCGCGAAGTTAAAGGTCTTTGAGACGTCGCTGCAAGGCGCGACCGGGCGGAGGATGGATGTGCCGCGTATTCTGCGCATCGTCTTGTTGGGCACCGGCCTCGCAGCGGCGGCCTCCCTGGCCTTCGCGACCTATTTCGGGAACATGTTCGATGCGGAACACCAGCAGTTGTTGCACCAGATTGCCGAACGTCGTGCCTCGCTGCGTCTTGGTCAGAACGGTGCCGGCGGGTCGGCGCTGAGCCTGTTGGCCAAGCGAAAGCAGACGACGCCGTCGAGCGTCATGGTGCTTGAGGCGATCTCGCGGGCACTGCCTGATACTACCTACGTGACCGAGCTGCGGATTGAAGGCGACAAGGTCCAGGTGGTCGGCATTTCGCAGGACGCACCCTCCCTGATTCGATTGATGGAACAGTCGCCACAGTTCTCCCGCGCCACGTTTTTTGCGCCGACCACGCGTTCGCCGAGCGACCCGGGCGAGCGTTTCCACATCGAGGTCCACCTCACGCCTTATTTCGGATCAGGCACATGAACTCCTCTGCCACCTTGAGAAAGACAATCGCCTCGCCATTGCCGGCGGCGGCGGCCTATGCCGGGCTGGTGTTCGCATTGCTGTTCACGATGATCACCTCGATCGCCGACATCTTTAGCCAGCGGGAAGACGTGGCATCCTCTGCGGCGATGCTGGAGCAGCTTGAGGGCCGCAAGCCGGCCTCCACGCGCGGACAACCCGCAGACGTATCGATGCCGTCGGGCTCGGCGTTTCTGGAAGGCGCAACGGTCACGATCGCCGGAGCTGCCCTGATCCAGCGCGTCGCGGGCGCCGTGACGAAATTCGGCGGCAACGTCTTGTCGACCCAGGTGGAATTGAAGGGGACACAGTCCAAGGCGGGATTCATCAGTATCCTCGCCAATTGCGATATCGATCAGGCAGGACTGCAGCAGTTGCTCTACGACCTGGAAGCCGGGATGCCGTTCTTGTTCATCGATCAGCTCACGGTTCAGGCTTCATCCACACTGTCCAATTCGGGAAGCGGAAAGCTGCGGATCCTGCTCGCCGTGTCCGGGCAATGGCACGGGGCAAAATGATGCGCAAGCTTGCAATTGGCATCCTGCTTCTGCTGGCGTCGGCGCACGGCGCGGCCGCCGCGACCGCCATCGCGGCTGCGGATCCGCTTGATACCGCCGGCGCGGAGGACATGCGCGGCGGTTCGCCGCCGGCATCGGCCATCTGGGAACAACCTGGCGCCCGGGCACCGGCGCAAGTCGTGACGGCGCCGCCAGCAGCGCCCGCACCGGCGGAGCGGGCGCTCAGCGCCAACCCGCTTTGGGGCATCCCCCTCGCTTCGTTGTCCGGCACGCGCGACCGACCAATCTTCTCGTCATCACGGCGGCCGCCGGCGCTTGCGGCCGCACCCGCAGTAGTCGCGAAAGTGGTGGCTCCGCCCAAGCCGAGGGAACCCGAGCGTCCACCGCTCTCTCTGGTGGGCACCATCGCAAGCGGCGAGGAGGGGTTCGGGATATTCCTGGATCAATCGACCAAGGCCGCGCTGCGGCTGAAACTCGGCGAGGATTATCAGGGTTGGAAGTTACGAACGGTGCAGGGCCGGGAAGCGACGCTGGAAAAAGATCAGCAGGCCATCACCCTCGCATTGCCGCAGCCCGGTGTCGGTCAGCCGGGTAGTGACGCCCGTCCTCTGGCCGCGAACGCGGCTCCGGCCGCGAACTCGGCGAAGTTGCCGTGGGCAGCGCCGGTGCCGCGACTGAAACCCGGTCGGTGATGTTCTGATCGCTCGGTCGCTCAGAAGCTCGGCCATGGTTGAAGTCCTGACGCGAACAACAGGCCGAGCGCCAAAAACGGTCCGAACGACAACGACGTCTGTCCGCTCCATTGCCGCCCGGTCAATTGCGTGATTCCGGCGTAGACGAGCGCCGTCAGCGCGGCAACCAGAAGAAGCAACGGAAGCCCCGCGACGCCGACCCAAAGGCCGGCGGCCGCCAGGAATTTGACATCGCCGAGCCCAAGGCCCTGAATTTTTCTGAAAGCGAAATAGAGCCGTCTCAGCAGCCAGAAGATGGCGCCGATGGCCGCACCTTCGCCGACGGCTTCCAGGCCCGCCAATGGACCAGCGAGGATCACGGCCTTCGACAATCCAAGACCGGCAATCGTCAGATTCAACCAGTCCGGAATGATTCCTTCACGAATGTCGATCCAGGCAAGGACCGCACTCAGCAGACATAGCAATCCAAAGAAAATAATGACGACCATGCCGGGTGCCTGATTCAGCAGGAATGTCCGGCCGGTTTAGCAGACCGTTGCAAAAGGCGCTGAAATCGTTCGCGCGCCTGTTGCGGCGAGGTGGGATCCACCCCGCCGCGGCGCTGTCGGGTTAGTGCCGATCGTGATCGTGATCCCGATCGTCGTCATCGCCGCCGGAAGCCGAGACCACGCCGCCGGTCGCTTCGTCAAGGATCAGCTTGCGCGGGTGGTCTTCAGCGTCGGTTTGCCCCGTCATCTCATTGGCAGAGGACGCATGAGCCCGCCTTCGGTCCAGAGCGCATTGAGACCACGATCCAGATGGTAGGGCCCACCGGTCGTACGCTGGAAGATCTCTTCATAATTGCCCGTCGCGGCGATAACCTTGGCTGCCCAATCATGCGCCAGCCCGAACGCCTGAGCAGTCGCGAAGTCGTGGCCGAGCAACTGCTCGGCCCGCATGTCCTGTCGTTCCGACGCCGCTGCCACGTTGCCCTGCGTGATCCCCAATGCTTCCGCCTCGAT